>Ga0210040_10005855_pt1 | contig 15510 bp, 14 predicted proteins | sample CryGeyCG12114_NA_FD_185462 | JGI IMG/M metagenome (GOLD analysis project Ga0210040, IMG submission 185462) | Groundwater microbial communities from aquifer - Crystal Geyser CG19_WC_8/21/14_NA (SPAdes) (version 2) | ecosystem: Environmental > Aquatic > Deep subsurface > Groundwater | place: USA... | reverse complement strand
ACCTGGGCCGGGACGAAGCCGGTCACGTAGGAGCTGACGGCGGGCTGGTTGGCGAAGTGGGCCGCGTAGCCGTTGGCGATCCGGACGGTGTTGCGCAGGCCGGTGCCCTCGCTCATGTACAGGTAGGTCACGGTCGTGTCGGCCCGCCCGGTCGGCACGGGAATGGCCGCCTGGATGCTGCCGGGCGGGGGTGGCTCCGGCGATTCGAGGACGTCCTGGGTGGTGGCCAGCGCCCAGAGCACTGAGTCTGCGCGGGTCAGCAGGCTCAGGCCGCCGGGTTGGTGGACCACCACTGTGGTGCCGGAGAGGACGGGGACCCGGAACTTCTCGAGCACCCGTTGCTGGACCTGGAGCACGGTGCTGTCCGGGGGGAGCAGGTCGCCGAAGGTGTCACCGCTGCCGCTCTCGGCAGGTACGAACAGGGTGACCAGGGCGGCCGCCAGCACCCAGAGCATCACGACGAGCCAGCGACCGCGGGTGACCACACCCCGGTAGGCCGCCCCGAGACGCGCAGCGACCCCGGAAGGCCTGCTCGGCGGCGGAGCGCCCATGGCCACGTCCTTCGAGGTCTGGCGGAGGCGGGACGAGAGGCGGATCTACATTGAATGCATCAGGGTGGCTGGCGCTGAGAACAGTACACGCGGCTCACGCCGGGATGAGGAGGACCGATGAGCAGCTCCGTCGAGGTGGACGGCTCGCACGGACCGGCGCCGGGTGCTCCGCGGCGGCGGTGGTGGGTGGGCCTGGCGACCTTCGTCGGCGGCCTGGTGGTCGGGGTGCTGCTGGTCGGTCTGCTCACCGCGACGACGCCCGACTTCCTGGCTCAGCCGGGCGGTACCGCCCCGACCTCGGACGGCGGCCAGGGTGCGCCGGGCGACGTCCCGGTCACCGCCGAGGCCCGGGTGAACGCTGCCTGCCTGCGCGTGATCAACGAGGCCCAGGACGTCTCCACGATCTTGACGGGCGTGGACGAAGCAGTGACCGATGTCGACCTGCAGCAGCTGGACGACATCGTCCGTCAGCTGCAGCCGATCGAACCCCGGCTGCGGCAGGACCTGCTGGCCTGCCGGGTGGACACCAGCCTCGGCGCCGGCTCGGGCGGCGGGGGCACGATGACGCCCGCGGTGCCGCAGCCCTCGGCGTCGGGTACCCGGTGAGCGCGGCTCGTCCGGGAACGGCCAGGAAAGGGTGGCGTGCTGTCCTGGTGGTCCTGGCCCTCATCCTGCTGCTCTGGGCTGTCGACGCCGTGGCCCGCGTGGCCGCCCAGTCGGTGGCCTCCCAGCGGATCCAGGCTGCGGCCGGCCTGGACGGGCGGCCGGAGGTGCGGGTGCGCGGACCGCTGTTCCTCCCGCAACTGTTCGGGGGGAGCTACGGCCGTCTCGAGGTCGACCTGGATGAGGTCATCCGGGACGGTCTGCGGCTGGCGCCGGCACACGTCGACCTGCACGGACTCCGGTTGCCCTTCGGCGACCTGGTCGGGGGTGCGGTCGACCGTGTCGAGGTCGAGCGGACGACCGCCCGGGCGCAGGTGGGTTATGACGACCTCAACCGCTGGCTGGCGCAGCAGGGGCAGCAGCTCACCGTGTCCGCGGGGCCGTCCGGCGGCGCGCGGGTGGACGGGAGCGTCTCGGTGGCCGGTCAGCCCGTGCAGGTGGGCGGCGAGGTCAGCCTGTCGGTAGAAGACGGCCGCGTTCGGGTCAGCCCCGCGCCGGCCGGCGGCGAGCCGTCGGCGACCCCGTTCGCCTTCACCCTGCCGCTCGGCGACCTGCCGTACGGACAGCGCCTCACCGCCGTCCGGCCCGGACCGCAGGGGCTGCAGGTGGAGGCGGAGGGCACCGACGTCGTGCTGGAGCGTTGACGGCCGTCAGGACGGCGTGGCCGTCGGGTTGGGGCTCCCCGCACCCGGCGTGACCGGGCGGACCAGGGGCGCCACGGTCGTGTAGTCCTCCCGCCCGACCGGCAGCCTGGACAGCCCGTCGTCGGTGGGGACCTCGATCGGCCTGCCCTCCACGGCGATCCGCACCCGTTCACCGGGGGCGTCGGTTGTCGCGGTCCAGACCAGCTGGGCGACCGCCAGCAGCTGGTCGTCGCCCGTGATGCTGGCGAACTCCGGACCTGCCTCCACGGTCAGGGCACTCCGTTCGTCCGGGACAGCGCTGAACTGCTGCGGCACCAGAGCGGTCTCCAGACCGGCCGCAGCCTCGCCCGAGGTCGGGCCCTCGACGAGCAGCCGCAACGCCGTCCGGGGCGTCGTGTCAGGCGCCGGCCGGGTGACGGGCGCCAGCCGGCCGAGCTGCACGAAGTAGACGGTGACGGTGGAGCCGTTGGCTTCCGACTCCGCCGGCGGAGCCGTCGAGGTGGCCTGCACCGGCAGGGGCACGGGTGCGTCCTGGCTGCTGACCCCGCAGCCGAGCAAGAGGAGGACGGCGAGAGAGGCGAGGAACGCCCGCGGCCAGCCGCTGCGGCTGTTCACGGCTCGTCCCGGTACGTCGGCAACGTGACCGCGAACCGGGCCCCACCGCCGTCGACATCCGTCACGCTGACCTCCCCACCCAGGAGGGCGACGTGGCGGGCGACCAGGGACAGGCCGAGGCCGGCCCCGGCGCCGCTCCCCCTCCCGGTGCCGCGGCCCCGGGCGAACCGGTCGAAGATCCGCTCCCGCTCCGAATCGTCGATCCCCGGGCCGCGGTCCTCGACGGCGACCTCCGCCCAGCCGTCACGGGAACGCACCACGACGGCGGTCAACCCGCCGCCGTGCCGCTCGGCGTTGTCCACGAGGTTGCTGATCGCCCGCTCCAGCCGTCGCTTGTCCACCTCCACCCAGACCTCGGCCCCGGGGGCGAGGACGACCCGGTCCTGCAGCCGGGCTGGGACGGCGAGCCGGACGAGCTCGGGCAGCGCGACGACGTCGAGCACCACGTCCGCGCTGCCCGCGTCCGCGCGGGAGATCTCGAGCAGGTCTTCGACGAGGTGCTCGAAGCGGCGCACCTCCGCCCGGAGCAGGTCGAGGGCTTCCCGCCCGTCGGCGGCGAGCCGGGCGCGCGAGGCCTCGAAGACGTCGAGGGCGGTGACCATGGTGGTGAGCGGGCTGCGGAGCTCGTGGCTGACGTCGGCGGCGAACTTCGCGTCCCTGCGCACCCGGCCCTCGAGCTTCTCCGCGGTCGCGTTGAAGGAGTTGGCGATCGCGACGAGCCCGGGGTCCCCTCGGGGGTCGAGCCGGGCGGTCAGGTCCCCGGCGGCGAAAGCAGAGGCGGCTGCGGCGACGCGGTCGAGCGGCCTGAAGGCCGGCCGGAGGGCCCAGCGTCCCAGCACCAAGCCACCGAGTGGCGCCGCCAGCATGACCACCCACAAGGTGGTGCTCAACGTGCGCAGGGTCTGGTCCAGCTCGTCGAGGGCGAAGATCTCGAAGTAGGCGCTGCCCTTCTCGGCCAGGGGCAGCCCGACGACCAGGCGGGGACCCTGATCGGTCCTGATCCGCTGGTGCGCGGGCTGGCCGGCCAGCACCGCCGACCTGAGCCCGGCCGGCAGCACGTCCCGGTTGACCTGCAGGGACGTGGTGGTCCAGGTGTCGTCCACGAGCAGCAAGGAGGTGGACCCGATCTCGCGCGGGAGCTGTGCCAGCAGCTGGGGTGCCGACACGCCCGGCGAGGACAGCCCCCGGCGGACCTGCTCGGTGTTGGCGCCCGTCTGGGCGACGAGGGCCTGGGTGCGCTTGCTGATGAGGAAACCCGAGACGGAGATCCAGACCGCGCCGCCCACCAGGGCCGACAGCACGAGGGCGACGACGGCGAGGGCGAGGGTGACCCGGCCCCGGAGGCCGAGGGGGGTCAGGGACCGCCGGACCCGGCGCACCGACGCCGACCCGGGCGGCTCTCGGATCGCCCCGACCCCGGGAGCGGTGCGGCTGGCCGTGGTCATGGCTGGAGCTGGTAGCCCATCCCCCGCACGGTCAGGACCACCCGGGGATGGGCGGGGTCGTCCTCGACCTTGGTGCGGAGCCTGCGGATGTGCGCGTCGACGATGCGGCTGTCGCCGAAGTAGTCGTAGCCCCACACCCGCTCGAGCAGCAGCTCGCGGCTGAGCACGCGCCCGGGGGTCGCGGCGAGCTCGCAGAGCAGCCCGAACTCCGTGCGGGTCAGCGGGACCGGCGCGCCGTCGCGGAGGACCACGCCGTTCTGCGGGGAGATCTCCAGGTTCCCGGCCTGCACCCGGTCGGGGACACCCGATCCGCTGGCGCGGCGGAGCAGGGCCCGGATCCGAGCCGAGAGCTCCTTGGCGACGAAGGGTTTGGTGACGTAGTCGTCCGCTCCGGCCTCCAGGCCGGCCACCACGTCGTGGCTGTCGGTCCGGGCCGTCACCATGATGATCGGGGCCCCGCTCTGGTGCCGGATGGAGCGGCACACGTCGAAGCCGTCCCGCCCGGGGAGCATCACGTCGAGGAGGATGACGTCGAAGCTCCGCGCGGTCAGCAGAGCCAAGCACTCCTCACCCGTCTCGGCCTCGGTCACCCGGAACCCCTCCGAGGTGAGAGCCAGGGACACGATGCGCCGGATCCGGAGATCGTCTTCGACGACGAGGACGGAGCGGGGCACGCCCGGAGTCTTGCACACCCGCATGGGCCGGCGACTGGGCCGCGGGGAGACCCTGTGGCGGGTGGCCGACGTCCCCAAGGCCGTCCGACCGCCCCGCGGCGAGCGCACAGCGCCGTCACGTGGCCGTCATCTCCCGGGCGAGCCGGTTGCGAGCTGGTGCGGGTTCCGCCGGGGTCGTGCCGAGCTCTTGAAGTCCCCCGGCGCCGGCCGTGAGGTGGTTGCCAGCGGCCGGTCACCGGGCGCCGGGAGCCCAGGGGACGACCCGCGGGCGGAGGACAGGTGCGGGCACGCCGACCTGTGCGCGACCTGGCCTCGCGGCAGGTCTGGCGAGGTGCCAGAGGCCGTGCCTGTCTCATCGAGGACGAGGAGAACAGCATGAACCGCATCAAGACCACCGTGAGCGCCGTTGCAGCCCTGCTGGTGCTGGCCGGCTGTGGCGCCTCCGAAGATGCTCCTGAGCCGGTCCCGGACGACCCGGCGACCAGTGCGGTGGCCACCAGCGCCCCGCCGAGCACCCTCCCGTCGGTGAGTCCGACCACCGCAGCGCCCGCGCCGACCGCGGCCAGCCCCTCCGGCGTGCTGTCGCTGGCGGACTCCTGCCGGGCGGTGCTGGACGACCAGCGGGACGCGCTGGACGCGGTGCGCGCCTACATCCGCAACCCGCTGGCCGATGACGTCGACGTCGATGACCTCGACCGGCTCCGCAGCGAGCTGCTGGCGGGCGAGCTGAGCGCTCCGGAGCCCCTGCGGCAGGAGCTGAACACCCAGGTGGGTGTGCTGAACCGCCTGGTGCAGGGGATCCAGGACGGCAACGTCCGCCAGATCGACGTCGACGGCTTCGCAGACGCCCAGGAACGGATCACCACCCTCTGCGGGGAGACCCGGGGATGACGGGGGCCCCGGCCGCGTCGCCGCCACTGCGGTCCCCGGCCGGCAGCAGGACGGGGCGGCTGTCCCGCAGGGCCCTCGTCGGCGGCGGACTCGCCCTCGGCACCGGCCTGCTGGCCGGCGGGCTGTCAGGCTGCAGCACGCTGGCTGCCGGGATGGCGGGTGCCGAGGTGGCGCCGGGGACGGTGACGTACTGGAACCTCTTCGGCGGCGGCGACGGCGCCCGCATGCAGGCCATGGAGGATGTCTACCGGGCAGGGCCGGGCACTCCCGCCCTGCAGGCCGCCACCTTCACCTGGGGCAACCCGTACTACACCAAGGTCTCCCTCGCCACCCTGGGCGATGCACCTCCAGACGTCGCGGTCTCCCACCTCACCCGGTCGACCAACCTGGCCCAGGCGGGCCTGCTGACCGAGATCACCGACGACGTCTTGGCGGTGGCCGGGCTGCGGGCCGCGGACTTCAGCCAGAAGGCGTGGGAGGCCCAGCAGGTCGAGGGGCGCAGCTACGCCATCCCGTTCGACACCCACCCGTTCGTCCTCTACTACAACCTGGAGGTCTGCGAACGGGCCGGTCTGCTCGACTCCGACGGCAGCCTGCAGCCCATCCGGGGGGTCGACGGGTGGGAGTCCGCGCTGCGCGCGGCCCGCGAGGTCACCGGCGCGTTCGGGGCCTCGGTCGCCACCATCGCCGACCCAGCCACCAGCTGGCGCTGGTTCCAGTCCCTGTACTCCCAGCGCGCCGGTTCGACGCCCTGGTTGGGAGACGGCGGCCGTGAGCTCACCTACGACCGGGAGCTGACTCTCGACACCCTCGACCACGTCCAGTCGTGGACCCAGCAGGGTCTGATGCCGACCAACACCGACTATGCCGGCTCCCAGACCCTGATGTTCAGCGGGCAGTCCGCCTTCTACCTCCAGGGCGAGTGGGAGATCACCACCGCACAGTCCATCGAGGGGCTCGAGTTCGGGATGGTGCCGCTCCCGGTCCTCTACGACCAGCCGGCGCAGCAGGGCGACTCGCACACCTTCGTGCTGCCCGCGATGGAGCGCAACGACGAGCAGCTGCAGCGCGCGATGGGGTTCGTCCGCTCCATGCTGGACCAGAGCATCACCTGGGCCGAGGGCGGGCACGTCCCCGCCTACCTCCCCACGCTGCGGAGCGAGGAATACCGCGAGTTGGAGCCGCAGTCGAGCTACGCCGAGGCCGCCGACACCGTGGTCTACGACGCCCCGGCCTGGTACTCGGGCTCGGGGTCGACCTTCGAGAACATCATCGGCGCGCAGATCGGCCTGGTGCAGCAGGGACTGGCATCACCGGCCACGGCCCTCGAGAGCGCGCGGTCGCAGCTGCTCACCTACGCGAACACGCCCTCACCGCTGTGAACGCCGACTCCACCCATCCCACCGAGGAGGACCGTTGACCGCGCCGACACTGGCGTCGCCGCGCGCTGCGACGAGCACCAGCGCGGGCCCACCGCCACGCAGGTCCAGCCAGGCCCGCTCGGCCTGGCTGTTCGTCGCCCCGTTCGGGTTGTTCTACCTGCTCTTCCTCGTCTGGCCGGTGGCCTACATGTTCATCACCAGCCTGTTCGACACCAGCCTGGTCAGGCCCGGGTTCGGCGATTTCGTCGGTCTGGCGAACTACCGCGAGATGCTGACCAAACCGGAGTTCTGGTCGGCCCTGTGGCACACGGTCCAGTTCACCCTCTACACCGTGCCGCCGCTGGTGGTCCTCGCCTTCGTCTTCGCGGTGCTCGCCAACCAGGTGGGCCGCGGTGAGTGGCTGTTCCGGCTGGCGTTCTTCGTCCCGTTCATCCTGCCCTCGGCGGCCATCGCGCTGATCTGGTCCTTCATCTACACCCCGAGCACCGGCCTGTGGAACTCCCTGCAGGCGGCGCTGGGGGTGGAGTCGCCGTCCCCGGTGCTCGGCACCCCGGATCTGGCGATGATCGGCATCGCGATCACCACGGTGTGGTGGACCATCGGCTTCAACTTCATCCTCTACCTGGCAGGGCTGCAGGACATCCCACGGGAGGTGTACGAGGCCGCCTCCGTCGACGGGGCCAGCCGGTGGCAGCAGATCCGGTCGATCACCATCCCGATGCTGAGCAGGACGACCACCCTCGTGGTCCTGCTGCAGATCATCGCCAGCCTCAAGATCTTCGACCAGGTGTACCTGATGACCGGGGGCGGCCCCGGCATCTCCACCCAGGTGCTGCTCGGGCTGGTCACCACCACCGCCTTCACCGACTACCGGGTGGGAGCGGCCTCGGCGGCATCGGTCCTGCTCTTCCTCGTCATCTTGCTGGTCACCCTGGTGCGGCAGGTCGTCGAACGGTTCCAGCAGCGGAAGGACGTGACGTCGTGAGCACCAGCTCCCTCCAGGAGAACCGCCGACGCTCCCGCAGCAGCGGCGTCTCCGCCGCGGCCCCACCGCTGGGTGCCGGCCCCTCCACCGCCGGCGGGGACCGGTCCGGCCGGGTCTTCAACGTCGTGTCCTGGATCGTGCTCGTCGTCTCGGCCGTGCTGTGGCTGATCCCCAGCCTGTGGGCGGTCAAGACCTCGCTGACGCCGAACTCCACCTCCGCGCTCGGCACCGGCCCCATCCTCCGCGACTGGCGCCTGACCTTCGAGTCCTACGCGACGCTGCTGCGCGGTGGCGACCTGTGGAACTGGTACCTGGCCAGCGCCGTCACCTCCGTCGTCAGCGTCCTCCTCACCGTCGTCCTCGGCTCCATGGCGGCCTACGCGCTGTCCCGCCTGCAGTTCCGCGGGCGGAAGCTGGTCTTCCTGCTGATCCTCGGCGGGATCATGATCCCGCCGCAGGTGTTGATCGTGCCGATCTTCCAGGAGCTCGACGTGGTCGGACTCCTCAACACCTACTGGGCGGTCATCCTCCCGCAGGTGCCCGCGGTGATCGTCGTCTTCGTGTTCAAGCAGTTCTTCGACGGCCTGCCGAAGGACTTCGAGGAGGCGGCCCGGATCGACGGCGCCGGGTTCTGGACCACCTACCGCCTGGTGGTGATGCCGCTGTCGAAGCCGGTGATCGGGGCGATGTCGATCATCACCTTCGTCGGTGTGTGGAACAACCTGATCCTGCCGCTGTTCGTGCTCTCCAACCCGAAGCTGATTACCATTCCGGTGGGCCTGGCCACGGTGCAGGGTTCCTTCGGTCAGCGGCTCTCCGACATCCAGGCGTCCTCGATCCTGGGCGCGCTGCCCCTGGTGATCTTGTTCCTGCTGTTCCAGAGGAGGATCGTCGAGGGCGTCGCCGGGAGTGGTCTCAAGGGTTGACGGGGTCCGGCGGCGACGAGCGTTCACCACCAGCCAGGGAGGTCACCGTGCAGGAACTCGAGGGATCTGTCGACCAGCCGACGTGGGCGCCGCCCATCGACGGACCGGAGAGCCGGCGATGAGCCGGACCGACCTCGTCGCGGAGGGGCGCACGCCGGCCCGGCCCGGCCGAACCTTCCTCGGCCACCCCCTCGGGCTGGCGAATCTCGCCGGGGTGGAGATGTGGGAGCGGTTCAGCTTCTACGGGATGCAGGGCCTGCTCGTCTTCTACCTCTACTACGCGCTGGTCGACGGCGGCCTGGGGCTGCCGCAGGCCAGCGCCACCTCGATCGTCGGCGCCTACGGAGGGCTGGTCTACCTGTCGGCCATCCTCGGCGCCTGGGTGGCCGACCGGCTGCTGGGTGCTGAACGGGCGCTGACCGCCGCGGCGGCCGTGATCATGGTCGGGCACCTCTCGCTGGCGCTCGTCCCGGGCCTGCTCGGGGTGGGGATCGGTCTGCTGTGCATCGCCATCGGGTCCGGCACCCTCAAGGCCACCACCAGCTCGGTGCTCGGCGACCTGTACGAGCCGCAGGACCAGCGCCGCGACGCAGGCTTCTCCATCTACTACATGGGCGTCAACATCGGCGCCCTCGCCGGTCCGCTGCTCACCGGGCTGCTGTGGGACCTGCGCGGCTTCCACTGGGGGTTCGGGCTGGCTGCGGTCGGCATGGCCGTCGGCCTGGCCCAGTACCTCCTGCTCCGGCGCGCGACGCTCGGGGACGCCGGCCGGCAGGTCTCCAACCCGCTGAGCCGGCAGGGCAAGGTGCGCTACGGGGCTGCTGCGGGCGCGACGGTGGCGCTGGTGGTGGTGCTGTCGGTGACGGGAGTCATCACCGCGCTGCGGCTGTCCACCATCGTCGTCGGCGTCACCCTGGCCGCCACCGTCGCTCTCTTCACCGTCATCCTGACCAGCAGCAGGATCACCGCGGAAGAGCGGAGCCGCGTGCTGTCGTTCATCCCGATGTTCGTGGCAAGTGCGGTGTTCTGGTCGCTGTTCCAGCAGCAGTTCACCGTGGTGGCCCTCTACGCCGACCAGCGGCTGGACCTCTCGATCTTCGGCTGGACCATGCCGCCGAGCTGGGTGCAGTCCATCAACCCGATCTTCATCATCGTGTTCGCCGGCATCTTCGCGGCCACTTGGACCCGGTTGGGTCCACGCCAGCCGCTGTCGCCGACCAAGTTCGCCCTCGGCACGATCTTCATGGGCGTCGCCTTCCTGCTCTTCCTCCCGTACGCCGACGGCGGGCCGAACAGCACGCCACTGCTGTGGCTGGTCTTCATCCTCTTCTGGTTCACCATGGCCGAGCTGTGTCTCTCCCCCGTGGGGCAGTCCCTGTCCACCAAGCTGGCCCCGAAGGCCTTCCACACCCAGATGATCGCCTTGTTCTTCCTCTCCATCGCGGTCGGCAGCGCCGGGGCGGGATCGCTGGCGCGGTTCTACGACCCCGCCGACGAGAAGCCCTACTTCCTCACCCTCGGGCTGGCCTCGATCGCCGTCGGCGTCGTGCTGCTGATCGGCAAGCAGTGGATCACCAGGTTGATGGCCGGGGTCCGCTGACACCTCGAGCCGACTCCTGAGCGGCTCCTAGCTGACCGTGAGGCGCGCGATGGTCGCCGCAGGGTCGGTGCTCCGGATCAGGACGACGCCGGGCTCGTCGGTCACGAAGGTGGTCGAGATGGTGGTCAGACGGCCGATGAAGTCGGTCTGGTCAACGCCAGGCCCGGTCACGGTGAGCGTGGTGTCGTGGTCGCTGCGCGTGACCAGCACGACGCTCCGACCTCGCTCCACCTCGTACTCTTCCTCCAAGGGGCTCACCGTCTGCTGGTCGATGTTGATCTCGATCTTCAACCCCTCGGCAGGCGGGGTCGAGAAGTCAGAAGCAGGACCGCTGACCGTGCTGCCGGGCAGCGGTCCGACCGCTGGGGCCGTCGTGCAACCCGTCAGGGCGACGACGACGACAGCTCCCGTGATCAGAGCGGCGATGGGTGATGCGTGGCGGCTTCTTGCTGTGGTCATGGTGCGAGTCCTCACGGCCGACGGATGGCATGGCGACCGCTCCTCCGAGCATGAAGGGCTGGGCCGCCACCTCTCGGTCCTACCCGGTCTCGCCCTGGCGCTCCACTGGTGGAGGTCGTCGTGGGGCCAGGCGTGCAGAAAACGCACCTGCAGGTCATCCCGACGTCACACACACGTCGAGCCAGAGTGCCCGTGCCCAGCCCGGGGCGAGGCCGTCTGGACGGGCCTCGGCTGGACGTGAGGCGCTGGAGCACGGGCGGGCATCCTTGCTGTGACGCAATTATCTTGTACGATGAGCAGTGCCGGTCCGGACCGCGAGGTCCGGACCGGACCAACGCTCCGGAGACCGCGTGGTCAGAAGTGGACACCGGACCGCACCCTCCGAGGAGGAGCGATGACGGCTTCGACGCGGCTGCTCGCGCCTCTCGGGAAGGGGTCGGTGAACGCCTGGTCGAGAGACCGGCGGGAGGCCTGGGCTCAGGAGCTGCTGGACCGGCTGACGCCGACGATGAGCGCCCTCGGGGTTCTGTTCCTGCTCGTGGTGCTGGGTGAGCAGTTCGCGCAAGCAGAGAGCGCCGTCAGCACGTTGTTGACCGTTGTGGGGTGGATTCTCTGGGTGGTCTTCGCTGCTGAGTTCGCGGCGCGGATGGTCGTGGCCCCGAGCACCAGCCGCTTCCTGCGCCGGAACTGGTGGCAGTTGCTGTTCCTGGTCCTGCCGTTCCTGCGCATCCTGCGGCTCGTCCGGGCCATACGTGTGCTGCGCACTGGTCGCGTGCTGTCCTCCACGGTCCGGTCGTCGCGTTCCGTCCGTGAGGTCTTGGGCGGTCGGGTGGCCTGGCTGGCTGTGGTCACCGCGATCACGATCCTCGGTAGCAGCCAGTTGCTGTTCGGGTTCGGGGACTACGCGTCTTACGGAGCCGCGCTCCACGACACCGCGCTGGCCGCCATCACCGGCGAGCCACTGGGACGCCCCCACCCGTTCGCCCAGGTGCTGGAGGTGTTGCTCGCCATCTTCTCGGTGGTCGTCTTCGCCACCCTGGCCGGCACCCTCGGGGCCTACTTCCTGTACCGACCCGATCGCGAACACGGGAGGGAAGGGTCGTCGGCTCCGAGGTGACGCACACCTGCGCGAGGCTCACAGCCACACCGTCGGTCGGTTCTGTCCACCTTCGGCGGGCACCAGGTGCCGCACCCGCTTCAGCTCCGGGCCCCGCCGCCGGTGTCCCGGTGCGTCACACCCTCGACCGAGGACGTCCGCGCTCCTGGTAGGTGTCGACGTCGACGCGGCCGGCGATGGTGATGGGGTGCAGTCGAGGTCGCGGGCCCGGAACTCGCGGCCTTCGCAAGCCCCCGCGCAGAGCAGCCGCGGCCCTCGGCCACGGGCGCGTCCGGCAGATACCCGCAGACGCGCTCCACGCCTTGCCGCTTGAACTCCTGCCCCGGCGGCGACCGCTCCGCAACGGATCAGGGACCGGCGGTTGAGCTGGAACTCGCCCGTGAGTTCTCCTTGGATGCAGGTCGGCACGCCACACCCACCGTCCGGGGTGCGCGACCACCCGAGCGCCGGCGTCGGACCGTTGTCCGCGGCCTCGGGATGGCACGACCCCAGGAGGCCCCTTCGGAGCACGGAGCCGCCACCGGGTTGCTCGCACCGTTGGTGCAAGGAGGAGTCGTGGTCGGTGTGTCAGGGTGTCGACGTAGCGGAACACCGGGCCGAGGGTGTCCCAGAGACCGATGGAGAGACTGTGGACGACTTCGTTCAGACCCTGGGAGCGGGGCCGCTGCTGGGGATCGCGGCGGGCGCGATCGCGCTGATCTTGATCCTGGTCATCAAGTTCAAGGTGCACGCCTTCTTGACCCTCGTGCTCGTGTCCCTGGTGACGGCGTTCGCCACCGGGCTGCCCCCGGGCGCGCTGGTCAACACGTTGGTGAGCAGTTTCGGATCCACGCTCGGGTCGGTCGCGCTGCTGATCGGACTGGGCGCGATGCTCGGGAAGATGGTCGAGCACAGCGGCGGGGCCAGGGTGCTCGCCGACAGGCTGGTCGAGGTCTTCGGCGAGAAGCGGGCACCGTTCGCCCTCGGGCTCGCGTCGTTGATCATGGGATTCCCGATCTTCTTCGACGCGGGCCTGATCGTCATGCTGCCCATCATCTTCGCGGTCGCCCGGCGGATGGGCGGGACCAACGTGCTGCTGTACGGGATCCCGGCGGCGGCCGCCTTCTCGGTGATGCACGTCTTCGTGCCTCCGCACCCCGGCCCGGTCGCCGCGACCGAGCTGTACGGGGCCAACCTCGGTCTGGTGCTGCTCGTCGGCCTGGTGATCGCCTTCCCGCTCTGGTATGTCGCGGGCTACCTGTGGGGCAAGTTCGTGGCCGCCCGCTACATCCTGCCGGTCCCGGCCCTCTTCGGCTCGATCGACGACGACCAGCCGAAGAACCCGCCCAAGGTCTCCACCGTGGCCGCGATGCTGCTGCTCCCGCTGCTGCTCATCTTCATGAACACCGGGCTCGACTTCCTCAACGCCGCCGGTGTCGTCAACTCCGACGAGCAGACCTGGGTCCAGGTCCTCAGCGTCTTCGGCTCCTCCCCGGTGGCGCTGCTGATCTCCGTGCTCGTGGCCACCGCAGTCCTGGGCCATCGCCGGGGTGAGAACGGCTCGGCCCTGGAGAAGGTGCTCGACTCGGCCCTCGGGCCGGTCTGCTCGGTGATCCTGATCACCGGCGCAGGCGGCATGTTCGGCGGCGTGCTGCGCGCCTCCGGCATCGGTGACGCGCTCTCGGACTCCCTCGCCGGCATCGGCATCCCCGTCGTGCTCGCGGCCTACCTCATCGCCGTCATCCTCCGCGTCGCCCAGGGGTCGGCCACCGTGGCCCTCGTCACCACCGCCGGACTCATGGCGCCCGCCGTGGCGACCGGCGGCTTCAGCGCCCTGGAGGTCGTCGCCATCACGCTGGCGAGCGCGGCCGGGTCGGTCTTCGCCGGCCACGTCAACGACTCCGGCTTCTGGCTGGTCGGTCGGCTGATGGGCATGGACGTCGTCACGACCCTGAAGACGTGGACCGTCCAGCAGTCCATCGAGTCCCTCCTGGGCTTCGGACTGGTGATGATCGTCTACTGGATCGGTTGATGAGCGCCGAGCCGGCGACCGACCAGGTCGTCATCGGCGTCGACCTCGGGACGACCGCCACCAAGGCGGTGGCGTTCCGGACCGACGGCACGACGGTCGCCTCGCACTCCGCCGGTTATCCCCTGGACGAACCTCATCCCGGCCACGCCGTCCAGGACCCGCTCCTCATCCTGAGTGCGGTCCTGGAGTCGGTGCGTGAGGTGGTGGTCCAGGTGGGCGCCGAGCGGGTCGCCGGGTTGTCGTTCAGCTCGGCGATGCACAGCCTGATCGGTCTGTCACCGGACTACGAGCCGCTGACCCCGGTGGTCACCTGGGCGGACACCCGGGCGAGCGTCCAGGCCGAACGCCTCCGGGCCTCGGTGGGGGGGCTCGCCCTGCACCAGCGCACCGGGACCCCGGTGCACCCCATGTCACCGCTGCCCAAGCTCGTGTGGTTCCGGGAACAGGAGCCCAAGCTGTGCGAAGGCGTCGGGTTCTGGGCCGGCATCAAGGAGTTCGTGCTGGTCCGGATGTGCGGTGCGCTGGTGATGGACCATTCCATCGCCTCCTCGACCGGCCTCATGAACATGCGCACCCTCGCCTGGGACGACGAGGCGCTGGCCGTCGCTGGCGTCCTCCCGGAGCAGCTCCCCGAGATCGTCGCGACCACGACGGTGCTGCCCGGCCTGAGCGACGAAGCCGCGGCCGCGACCGGACTGCCCAGCTCCACCCCCGTGGTGGTCGGGGCCGGCGACGGTCCGCTGGCCAACCTGGGTGTGGGTGCCGTCCAGCCCGGGGTCGCTGCCTGCTCGATCGGCACCAGCGGGGCGCTGCGGGTGGCCGTCGACCGCCCGGCGGTCGACCCCCTCGGCGGAGTCTTCTGCTACGCGATCACGGCCAGCCGCTGGGTGGTCGGGGGGGCGATCAACAACGGTGGAGTGGTGCTCGGGTGGGCTGGTGACGCGCTCGCCCCGGACCTGGCCGAGCCGCCCGAGGACGAGCTGCTGGCCGTCGCCGCGCAGGCGGCGCCCGGGTCCGGGGGGCTGCTGATGCTCCCGTACCTGCTCAGCGAGCGGGCCCCGCACTGGAGCTCGCTGCCCCGGGGGGCCTACATCGGCCTCACCCGTGCGCACCGCCGCGAGCACCTGGTGCGGGCGGCGCTCGAGGGCGTCTGCCTCCAGCTCGCCGTGGTGCTGAACTCGATGCGTGCCGCCGGACTCGAGATCACCCACATCCGGGCCACGGGCGGCGTGATGCGCAGCCCCCTGTGGCGTCAGATGCTCGCCAACACCCTCGGCATGCCGATCGAGCTCGCCCACGGCCAGGAGGGTTCCGGTTTCGGCGCCGCGCTGCTCGGGATGGAGGCTCTGGGACTGATCGAGTCGATCGACGTCGCCGCCGACATGGTGGCCATCGACCAGACCGTGCGGCCGCAGCCCGCCCCGGCCGCGGTGTACGCAGCTCTCCTGCCGGTGTTCACCGAGCTCTACGACGCCCTCGTGCCGGCGTTCACCTCCCTGCGGAGGCTGGCCCCGCTCCTCCCCGTCGACCTCGACTGAACCCGCCGG
>Ga0210040_10005853_pt1 | contig 15513 bp, 19 predicted proteins | sample CryGeyCG12114_NA_FD_185462 | JGI IMG/M metagenome (GOLD analysis project Ga0210040, IMG submission 185462) | Groundwater microbial communities from aquifer - Crystal Geyser CG19_WC_8/21/14_NA (SPAdes) (version 2) | ecosystem: Environmental > Aquatic > Deep subsurface > Groundwater | place: USA... | reverse complement strand
TATTTCTTTACATACGCGCAGGAAATGATGAATTAAGACAAAGTCAGAGTTCACGTCAGCACAACTCATTCAGTGTGGCGTCCATTTTTTGTATGGGCACAATAGAGGTCAATTCTTTGCCTTTTTTTAATCTCTATTGGGAGAGTTCTATTTAAATAGATATTCTGATGATAAATTGTCGTAAAAAAATATTGATAGTCCTACCACAAATGCATGTATGCAGTGAATTTCGGATTTTTAGTTAGAATACTGAAGGGAATTGGTTAAAAGTATTTGTGATTTCTGAAAAATTTGACGTCTGCTGTGAGCCAACTTGTATTAAACATTATGGTGAATGTTTGACGTTGGCTTGTAGTTAGTTATAGTTTGTTGCTGCTGATGAGAAAAAATGTTTACATTACAGGAAAGTATACATGGTCGGTTAGTCATCATTATCATTAGTTAGTTAGTTAGTTAGTTAGTTAGCACATGAGTTGATGGAAAACAAGAATCATTTGATTCATGTCGGCCGACACATGAACTATTTACATAAAATAGAAGCAACGTGAAAGAATGCGTGTACGTAAATTATTATTATTGGTCTCACTCTCAGTCAGTCAGTCGTTCGTTCGTATCATGTATCTCACTGTTCTTGTGCATGGCTGGGCTATAACATGGCTGGACCATATAACAGAAGACTGGATACTATATATTATTGCAACTCTCGGATAATAGTAGTCTTTACATGGCTGTACGTATAGTTATAGTTTATAGTAGTTAGGTGGCCAGTAGTTGGCTCCAGTAATATTGATAACCCTTTTTTTGGTTGTGTGTCTTTGCAGTCTCACAAAGCAAGTGTCCGCGAACCAATGTGGACTGTGGATCTGGATTTTGTACAGACGCTGGAGAATGCATTCAATGTCATCCGGAATGTTTGGGAGGCTGTACTGGACCGAGTCCAAGGGACTGTTTTGTATGCAAACATATCAGTTTTGATGGGACTTGTGCTCCAAAATGTCCTATGGGTTTTTATGAGGTATAAAATATATGTGTTTTTAGCCATATAATGTAAGGACTTGTTTTTTCTAAAAGAATATTTTGCTTGACTGACTGAAAAGACGGCTCCTTGCCTTTGAAATCCTATATGATGTGCGATCGAGTCTGTCTAGTACATTGCTTACTTGCTATGAAATGAAACATACTAACTAGCAATGCTATATGATTTACTTAAGTTTGTTTTGATCAGTCAGTCTGTATATACATGTTTGCGAGGAAATGGGACAAAATGTTTTGAGGATTTAGGGTAGTTAGGTCTATGAGTGACGACTCTTTTTTTGCCCATTAGTTTTCATTTTGTTATTTTTCTACTATGGAAATCATTTGTATGCAACTAACTAATATGATTTTATATGAGCTTTTTCGGGGGAGAATAAGTCATTCCACTCTGTTTCATGTTTGTGTATCTCGTAAGCATGTGAGTGGTTATTATTGACGGGTGAAACACTGGTGGGAAGGTTACTTATAGTCACGTTTCCTGTGCATGGTTTGCGACTTTCTCTCTCTTCATCTAGAATATCATATTTTACTCACTCAGTCAATCCGTGCTTGTTTTACCACCGCTAGCTTTAGAGGGATCTGGATATCCGACTCGCTTTTGTTGGGAAACACGATCATCCGGATTTTTTACTCTTAAAAACATCCATATTTAGTTGATATCCTGTTCATAACGTATGGAAGTAATGCATGTATTTTTAAGTGCACTGTAATGGCTAGGTAAGTAAGTATCTTGGACGAAATTTGCGGGCTACAGAGCTTTCGGTTTTTGCGAACGGAACTTAGTGTGGATTTGTATGTGGGATGGAACCCTAGATTGTTTGCAGTCATACAGGATTAGATAGGAGAATTTGTGTGTGGGAGAAAGTTTGCTTGCACAGAGCATCATATGTACTATCTAGTAAGTAAAACTAACTACGCAGTAGCTCTTTTTATAGCATCACTGCTGCTGTTGTTCAATATGGGAATAATATCATGTTGTTGTTATCGTGGCATTTATCTTGTTGATATAAGCGCATGCAATTTAAATTCTTTACCTGTAGATCCAGATTGCAAGGAGTTCACATTGTAAATATATTTACTTTGCTGGCTTGTATATTATACTGTGATGTTGCATTTTTATGAGGAACAGGTGGAGTGCAAACATGATTACTGTTTATATTTAAACTCTGGAGCTGATATTCTTTGCAGAGATCTGAGAATGAGATTTTAATGACACAGTTAGTTGGTAGTTACAAATATAATGATGCGATTTTGTTGTAGCATTATTTAGTAGAGTGCGGGCGGAGCAGAGTTTAGAAGAATAGTTTGCTTGCGTGGGAAAATAATTTTCTAAGCATACAGGTGAAAACTGTGGGAAAGTAATGGCTCCATAAATTGTTTGTTTAAAGGGTGACTTTGTATTTGTTGACTCTGATAGTCGCAGATCATTCTACTTTATCTCATATATCTCTTATGCTACCAAACGCTTTTTGCCTTTTTTACTGTGTAGTTAGTATGTATACTAACTGTGTGTGTGTGTAAGCTCACTTCCTTTTCGGAACGGATATGATGAATGGGTTTTCTCAACGTAGTTATATAGAATATATAGTATTTGCCCAAGTCCATTCTTTATTATTAATGATGCCTTGCTGTTTTGCTGCAACGTAGTTTGAATTTTGAATTGAGCCCTTTGATAACTCTGTGTGCGTTGTGGATTTTGTTGATACCTTGAGTTTGAACTGTATACCTATGGTTAAGGTTAGTTAGTTTTACTAATCACCCACATGACATATGACGAACTTGTGACAGTGATTTTTTTTTATGCTTTTTTAGCTATTATTTTTTGTGGGCAGTATGAAAATGGATTTTGATGACAAATGATTAACTTTACAGTACTTGGGCCGCCGATGTTTGACGAAGGAAAAATGCTTGGGCTTGCGTGTAGAACTACCCAAAGTGCAAATGATCCGAAGTGGTAAATTGTATGAAGGGTCCGGCAGGAATTCGTGCGTGCTGGAGTGTCCAAAGAATACGGAACTGAATGAGAAAAACATCTGTAGCTCATGTGAGCCGAATTGTAAAAAGAATTGCTCAGGAGGAGTAATTGACAGTATTGAGAAGGCTCGGGAATACACGGGATGCACAAGGATCACAGGGTACCTGAAAATTCAGATTCGAGGGAAAGGTGGGGCCAAAGGCATTTTGGTCCAGGAACTCAAAGATTGTTTGGACAAAGTGGAACAAATTGATGACTATTTGATTGTGACTTACACTTACGCCATCTACACGTTGAGTTTCTTGGAGAAGCTCAAGTTCATTGGTGGCATCCATCTGTTTGAAAACAAGTGAGCACTTTTAGTTAGATACTATGCAACTGAATGTCTAAATGGCTAAAATACTAATGCAATAAAAAACGTTTTTTTTTACAGTTTTGCTTTAGTAGTGAAATCGAATGAAAACCTGATGGAACTTTGGAATTCGACGAGAAAGATCAAACTGGGGAATGAAAAGGCTCGTGTTCAATTTCATTATAATCCCAAACTGTGTAAAAACAGGATTTTGGAATTTGTGGATCAAGCTGGGATTTCTAGGCCGGATGATGAAAATATTGATATCGGTGTCACTAATGGGGATAAAGTTGCCTGTAAGTCATATTATCATGTGCAGTATGCGTGTTTGTTTTTCATTCCAAAGAGAAATATCAGTTTTAATGCAAGGTTTTTAACACCAGGTAACGTGACTCGACTTGAGACAGAAATTATTGACAGAACAGAGACGAGCGTGTCAATCAAATGGCAAAATTTCCGACGAAACTTGATATATGCATCGCATCTACTGGATTACGATGTTTACTACAGGGAAGCGCCAGACTATCCTCATGTGAACGTTTCAATTTTCCATGACCGAGATCCCTGCGGTGAGGATGGTTGGAATATTCTGAGTTTCCCCAAAATGTCCGATGAGGATGCCATCAAAGAGTACAAAGAGAGTGGCAGTAAAAAAGACTTGGATGTTTCCAAGTATGAACCATATTGGGAAAAACCTAAGAATATCAGCTCACTGAGACCGTACAAGTGGTATGTGTACTACGTGAATACAAATGTAGTGAACGAAAAAAGTTACAACAATACGGGGGCTCAAAGCGATCTCAAGTATTTCCAAACGTTGCCATCACATCCGGGGAAACCGGCTGGGTTTGTCCTGCGATCGGGCAAATCTGATGAAATTTCGGTCCAATGGGAAACACCAATAAATCCGAATGGAAAACTTGTCAAATTTCGTATTTGGCTCAAACAGTACAAGGAGGATCAAAGTTTACAGAATCAAAGGGATTATTGTAACAAGGGACGGCCTGTTTCTAATACTAACAAAGGGAGTTCTTCGAAACAAGTTGGACCGCCTAAGAAAACGACGAGTGCTCCGAGTTTTCCAGGCTCTGTGTTCGGCAATAAGGATAAAGATGGGGAGGATTGTTGTTCGTGTACGGCGACTCGACCTCAGAATCGGCCCTCTGATGTGGAGGATGTGTTGTTTGAGAATGATGTGAGGGATGCTATCTTTGACAATGTTTTTATTTCCAATGGCCCGAGTCCTGCGGAGACCAATGACATTCCACGGCGAAAAAGGAGACGGAGGAGAGATGTCATGTTGGATCACGATCATGACGATCATGGCACCCACGGTCATAATAATACGGATGAGCGGGAACGTATGGATGACATCTTTGGCAGGATTTGGAGTAAGAAAAGATTTTCAAAGATTCCTTCCTTGCGTTCCAGTGACAGGCTAATTGTGATTTTAATTTGATATTTATCTATACTTTTTGTATAGACGAAAAGGATCGAATTTTGGCTCATGAGGTAGATTACAATAGTTCGGAAAGCAGCTATTCATTTATTCTCAAAAACTTGACACATTTCACAACGTACGAAGTCTCTGTTCAAGTTTGTCGAGAAGGAATTGAAAAGGAGCCCAAAATGGTTTGTTCTGACAATGTGGCAGAAGACCGAATTCAGACTCCAGCTTTGAGTAAGTGTCCGACTCAATCTTGTTCCGATGTTCCCTAATATTCCTTAATACTTTGTAGCAGTAATTTCACTATCGTTTGTTAATTTTTTTTAGAAACGGCCGATGAAATTGAGTTTAAGTCTATTTCCGTGAATGTTACTGGTGGGGCAAGTGGCACAGTTCGAATTATGTGGGAAGAGCCAGCATCTCCCAATGGTGTGATCATGGCTTACAATATCCGTGTGCAGAGAGTCGGGGACAAAGGGACCAAAGTCCATCAGGATTGTATCACCCGAGAACGGTTTGTGAACATGAGCCGGAACTACACATTTCCCGATGGTTTGTATCCCGGGCGATACAGTGTGCAGATCCAGTCCCAGTCCTTAGCCATGGATTCACAGTACAGTGAGCGAGTATTTTTTACTGTACCCGATATGAAGCAGGCTTTATCTCCGGGGGAACTACTTGCTGCTATATTGCTGCCCATTTTGTTTCTCATAATGGTCCTTGTGTTTGGTGGATACTACTATTTCTACCACAATCGATTGAAAGGGCTTCCGACCATTAAATCTGCAAATCCAGAATACGCACAAAATGGTAAATGGACTGGTTGAATTTGAGTGTATTTATGGGATCAAGATTCATTATTCTTGTATTAGACATGGTTTGACTTGACCATTTTGTTGTTCCGTAGCCAACATTTCTGATGAATGGGAAGTACCTCGAGAAAAGATTCGACTTTTGGACGAAGAAATTGGTAAAGGGTCTTTTGGGAAAGTGTATATGGGGATGCTGATTGACTTCATTCCTGGGAAGGCGGCCGTGAAATGTGCTGTGAAGACAGCATCTGATGATGCGACAGGTGAAGAGCGAGTTCTCTTTCTCAAAGAGGCTTCTCTCATGACTCAACTCAATTGCCATCATGTTGTCAAACTTTTGGGGGTCGTTTCCAAAACTCCTCCTACTTGTGTTATTATGGAGTTGATGGCCAATGGTGATCTCAAAAAATTCTTGCGCTCCAGAAAGCCGGGTCCAAATAATACTGCTGGCCCTCCCCCCACTCTATCGGTATGTGCAGTTCGCTTTTGGTTTTGGCTAATGCTATTTATCTTGTTGTATTGTATAGAAAACTTACTGAAAAAATCATCTGGATTTTCGTTTTTCTTTGTACAGCAAATACTGAGAATGTCTGCTGAGATTGCCGACGGCATGTGTTACATTCACAGCCAAAAACTAATCCATAGGGATCTGGCTGCCAGAAACTGCATGGTCACTGAAGACATGACTGTGAAAGTTGGAGATTTTGGCATGTCCAAAGAAATTATTGATAATTATTACAGAAAAGAAACTCCGGGTCGTCTTCCCGTCAGGTATGTTTTTGTGGCAACTATTTTTCGTGCATATTGTGGTGACTGACTAGTGGTTGATAATTAATTGGGCGTTGGATTTGCTTTCATTAGATGGATGGCCCCGGAATCTCTTCACGACGGTGTGTTCACAAATCTTTCCGATGTTTGGAGCTTCGGCGTAGTGTTATGGGAAATGTCAACACTGGCAGCTCAACCATACCAAGTACGTCAAATGTTTTTATTGTTAGAGAATGGCAGTTTCCAGTTTCGATTCTTTCAGAGAAATAGTGCTAATGTGGATATTATGTTATTTTTTTCAACCTTATAGGGTTTAGGTAATAAGGAAGTATTACATTATGTACAAGGAGGTGGAATCATGGAACGACCAGAAAACTGCCCAAGCATTTTGTATGACATTATGACAAGTTGTTGGCAGTACGATTGCAACAAACGTCCTACATTTGCTGATATTTTAGAAGGGTAAACAGAATTCTCTGTAACGTTTGTGATGATAAAATTACTAATGCAAATGCTCATGGTATGCTTCAATAATTATGTCTTGTTGGTATTTGTAGACTCTCGTGCCACCTGGACAGTGATTTCTCTGAAGTCTCGTATTATCACAGTCCCGCGGGAGTGGAATACGTACAAGCGTTGAAAGCGCGAGTAGCTCAGGGGGAAAATCTGATCACAGTGCAAACGCCACTGGGCGAGGAATTCGGAGGGTTCGAAGACGATTTGGATGATTCCGACTCGGACGATGATCCCAATGGATTTCAAATGCAAAGACACCAAATAGTGAATGACCTTGGTAGTTCCGGACCTCGACTCAGGGTAACTAGTGGTCCGAATCTTGTAGCCAACAACAATAACAACAGTGCCAGTGGCCTTTCTCTCCAATCGTTGACGAATATTGGTGGCGGTGTCAATCACGTCCCTCAGTTTCATCCGCTTCACAACAATAATAATAATAGTGTCAGTGGTTTGAGAACTAGTGGTGATAGTAACAGTAGGGTCGATAATTATAATAATATTGTGAACAATCCTTCGTATGATAGTGTGAGGACGCCTTTGCTCTCAAGTGATGAATCGCCACGTCCCATTCTGGTTCCTAGCTCCCTCAATCTCAATAGCAATTCAAACAATGGGAATACATCTAGTAGCGATTTCATATCTGTGACCGTGCCCACATCATTGACAAACCGTGTTAGCCATAATAATATTAGTAGTAGTGCTGGTGCTCCCGTCGTGGTGGCTTCCAAACCCCCCAGTGAAGGAATGACAAGTCTGCAGCAACAACAGCCGACGATGAACCACATTGGGGGCAGTACTAGCAGCGTTCATAGTAATGAAGACTCGAAAACTCAGGGATTTCTTCTTCACAACAATACGTCACCACAAGAGTCAACTGGCAGTGGTACCAAAGTGAGCAATGGGGGTGCCCCTCCCCAAGGAGGTGCTGCCAGTGGTGACAACGGGTACATCACGTTAAGGCATTCTCCTATCTCGGAATCTAAAGGGGCCAGTAGAACTACACAGTTTTGATAGTTAGTTCCACTAGTTCTCCTCTTTAAATACAAACATAAGTCTAGTTCTCTAGTTGGTGGCTGTTTTTAACCTCTCGACGAATTTTTGTACCAAATTTTCGAATTCTTCAATTCGGGATTATATTATAGATTATAGTTAGTTATATGACTGCAGTTCAATTAAATAAATGTACTCTGGGTACCGAAATCTACTGCGCATGTGCACTAATAAGATAGCGTCGGTTGCAATCGTCAATGATGATTGACGTAAACAGTGCGCATGTGCAACCACTTGTATGTTTTTCACATTTCTGGATTCTGTTTTTGTGTACTTGTTTGTACTACTTACTACTGTGTATTGTATTGTCTTGTTTTTGTTCCACCGTTGATTAGTATTTGAGTGCAAATGATTAAATGATTATTACACCTTCAAAGTTGCCTGCCAATGTACTAAACTATTGTATTTGATTTCGTTGTGGTGTTAACTTGGAAATCGTTTCGATTGTTATTATTTTTATGTGTAGGGGGGAACGATTATTGAAAAATCCTATTAGTGATAGCTACCATTATTGTTTTCTCAAATGATCTCATGACGCTCATCATTATCAGTTGTTATTATTATGTACTTGAGTAACTTGAGCTGAATTTTGCAGTGTAAGGTAAAGATTTAGCACTGGAAACATCCAACTTTATTTTTATTATTTTTATTTGAGTGTATCAACAGCAACAACAATGACTTATGCAGTGCATTTTATTGTAGTTGGCGTGTGGTAATTCGTTTTACGGGTGCCGTAAGTTTTGATGGACAATGGATTACGACTTTTTGGATTAGTTAGGTGGTCACGAGTTAAGTTTGCAGTGTAGTGAAGTGAGAATACAGAAGAATTTTAAGTTTTAGATTTGATAGGTTCATTTCATGATTCGTTTTTGATTTATACGGTCACAGGATTAATCCTAAGTTTAGACTGCTTTAAGGGAATAATACCAGGATGCCACCATTGATGGTCAAACAGAGTATTTATAATGTGTGCTGCTATTTTATTCGGCTTTCGAATTTTGTGTATACTCCTAGTCGTGAACAGAGAGAATTCTCAGGTTAAAAAATCGGTGAAGTGAAGGTTTTCTTAAAATTATTTTACTATGTATTCCTGAAGTTCCTAACGAACATTGTATGATGATGATAGCTTTTATGTTTTAACAAACTTCAGTCAGTGTTCATTCATGATTATAACCTATCTAAGAGTTGACTGTGACATATGTGAATGTGAATCTAATTGCAATTTAAGACTTGGCTGTAGACAAATTTTCCTGTCGATCATTCATTCCTGTGAGATTTACATTTTCTTCGTTTAGTATTTAGTATTTTACTGACTGTGACATGATGTGTCTTTGTTATCTGCTCATATGCATTGCATCTTTTCCTGTGAGGGTTCCATATTTATAATCCTAGATAGCTTGTGTTAGGAATGTGTAGATTTTTTTCTGTCAAAGTTAGTTATTACTTGTGAAACGAACGGTAAGTTTTTTAATCAGTGTTTGTGTGCTCATCCAATTAGCAAGGATTCATTGCCTGTCGAAAAATTATCGCAAGCTTGCAGAAACGGAAGAACACGACAATATAACTTTGTGCTCTGCATAGGTCATCGTAAGTTATCAAACTAAACTGACCTAAAGTATTCATGGGATACATTCTATCGTTAAAAATTGTGGTACATGATTGATTAGCAAGATTATTATTAGTTCCAGTGTGAAAATGATAGATATATACAAATCACTATGCTCGCTTTTTTGGGTCTCTGCGGAGTCTGTTGCTTTTGCATAGCAGTTCAGGCCAAATGTACAAACTAGTTGTAAGCAAGTTATTACAATCAAGAATCAAGATAATGTTAGTTTGTTATACGAGTTATATCGATGATTGTGCTGAGAAATGAGAGGATCACTAGTTTTAGTCAGGTTGTGACTTGTATAGAATTTTTGAATTGGAAAAAAGTGTAAATTTTTGAGAGTGCTTTTATTAATCTTCAACCCATTCCCTGTGCCACTTCTTTATGTCTGTTTCCAAAGATATGCGACAATGTTTAATGTTTGGTTATCCCGCATTTTGTGTGTTTAATAATTATTATTATTAAATTCTCTTTAATTAGCGGAATATAAATACTTGCAACATTGAACATTCTACTGTATTTAGAAGTAAGTATAACGGATGCCTTATTTTGTAATTACTTAAAAATGTGTGTCTTGAAAATATGATCCTTTTGGGGTGTGTTTACCTATCTCGCATGACCTAATGTTAATGAGGGAGCGAAAAAAGAAAGAAAAATTACTTTTTCATCAAAATATTGAAAACAGCCAATCGTATGAAAATATTCATGGGAAGTATTATATAAGGATTCTGTATTCTCACTAAAAGTTTTGGTAATACAAAAGCCATATAAAAACAAACTCAAAAGTATTTCTTCCTTCCTGCGACAAGATAGTTAATTAGTGCATTAATTATAGGCTTAGTTAGGTCAACGGATTTGTTGTTAATTGTTACTACTATTAGGATTACTATGTTGTTATACCCCTTATTATTTGTACTTGTTTGCTCTGCTGAATCCTTCAATGAATAGTATTCAATAAAACTGTATGGCAAATATTATATTTTGTTGTCTCATATTCACTGTTTTAACATTCCCCATTCATAGCACTATTTTTCATCAAATACTCTGCATTTCTGTGAACAATACATTTATATGCAGCTAATTGTTTACTGGCAGGTGTCCGGTGTTCGTTCACTCTCATTGAATTGAATGTGTGCCAAAAAAATCATTTTCTCATTGTATTTTCGATTTTGGCATGAAAAATGGCAATTTTATAACTTATGCTTGAACATGGCCAGACATTCTTATTTTTGTTATCATTTCCCCTGCACCATAGTGAGTAAGTTTGGGGATGCTGTGCCCTGTGGCTACAGATATACAATCTTACTCACCTGTGTAAATTATTAAGAACGCAGGTAGGAGGCTTTTATAGCAGTTAGTTAGTTAGCAAGTTTTTTAAACCCTGAATATAAAGGAATTCCACACAGCCCCAGGCCATTCTTGAAAAGTATTACGTAACTGTCGTGATAAATGTACTACTACAACTACACATAAAATTATGTATAGCTGAGCACTTCCTTTTACCATATTTAACAAAGGGACGAGAATTCACAATGGACCAAAAACTGTGTACTTGGCTGGTCAAACATTTTCATTCAACTAACTAGGCCTATTAAGATTGGTAAACAAACACAAGATAATGTGACGACCAGTTTTAGTAGCCAGTGTGTGGGATTCATCTTCTTTTAAAAAAGTGAAAGTAATCTGCGTATGTCCACTATTGACCATGTATATTGGAATAAGGTCACAAATTACAGTTAGTTAGTTAGTTGCTAAATGTTGTGCTCTATCATAGGAGTTTCAAAATTCTTTTAACACTGACTGCATCTACTATTTATATAGTTAGCCTACACTGAGGAGTAAAAAAGGACAGGTAGTCCATGTATGGATTATTTCAAGGATAATCGTGCAGTGTATTCTAAATTGTGATCAATGTGAGACACCCAAATACAATAATAATATTCTTCTAAAGTTAGTTGCTGAGAATTTTGTGGAGCAAAATGACGAGAAAATTGACAAAGTTTTTGATACTTTTTGATAACCCGGCTTTGCTGTATTTCCCGGGTCAATTTCTTACGGGTAGAGTTTTAGTTGAGCTTGAAGATGATACTTCTTTCTTAGGTGAGTAGGTGTTAAAGTTAGAAATAGTTCTAAATGGTGTACGCAAATCACTATTGGGGAGTTTTGTGCAGTTTTTGAGTTTTTTTACCAGGTTTGTACCTCCATGTTGTGGGAGAGGGATGTGTGAGAATTCAGAGTCGCTGCCAGGATCGTTTGTTTGACAAAGAGAATTATATTGATTTTAGGATGCGTCTCTTGGGAGAATCAGGTAGGAACGAGTAGTATACACAAAATGGATTCCTAATGTTCTGAAAATCAGAATGAGTGTTTAACTTACTGACTGGTAATTTGTATACACCCAGGTCAAAGTCCTGCAGTAGTATTGTCACCAGGAATTCACAGCTTCCCTTTCAAATTAGGACTTCCTTTGGGTCTACCTTCCACATTCTTGGGCAAACATGGGTGGGTGCAATTCTATTGCAAAGCTGCATTGCGAGAACCAAATGGCCTTGTGCACAAAAATCAGCAAGTTTTTATTGTTATGAATCCTATTGATTTGAATCTGGAACCTTCAGTAGTTGCAGTAAGCATTTCATTATCTCAAAAAAAACTACACATTACATGCAGTCCATGAACATTGACATATAATTAACCTCGTTTCCAGCAACCTTTTCGTTGTGAAATTGAACACAAACTGGGAATGGGATGTGGCAGTGGAGGAGCAGTGAAATGTCGAATTCGATTAGACAAAGGCGGCTACATTCCCGGGGAAAAAATACGCATCTGGGCGGCTATTACGAATAAAAGTGGTGTAGCCATAAAACGCACAGAAGCCATTTTGACAGAGGTAGTAGTTTTTTACAAACCTTCCGCATTTGAACCTAACTCAAGTATAGAAATCAAATTTTCCTTTTGAAACTCAATGCAGACAATTCAGTACACAGCCAAAGGTAAAATTGTGCATACGGAGAGACGGGAATTATCCAAATTAAGTAAAGGTAAAATCAAAAGCAATGAAAAAGAAGATTGGGTTGATGAACGATTAGTAGTTCCACCTTTGCCACCTACAAATCTCAGGGGATGCCATCTTATACGGATTCAGTATGATTTGTTTGTAAGTAATCGAAATAAACAGGGAAATTGTCTTCTAAATTGCGCTCATGACTCGTTTGATATGGATTGTTTATTCCTCACAGTTTGTTGTCACCCCAAGCAGTTTTGACGACAAAATCAAATTACAATTGCCCTTACTTTTGGCCACATACCCATTACGGGAGGAAGGAGAAGATGCGGCCACTCTGAGCCGAGTAAATGGTTCCAAAGACCGATTCCCAACAATTTTGCCCATCTACAGACCAACTACTGATGTAAAGCCTATTAGTAATAACGATGTGGGAAAGCAGACGAGATAAATAGTTAGTTATTTAGTAGGACAAAAAAATACATCTTTTCATCCTCTTTAATTTTTATAACATTATTATAAACTACAAGAAACTCTGTCGCATATAATCCAGTAATAAATAGCCAAATCTTGATAACCAACGAAATAAAACCCACATAAGATAATCAATAAGGTACCAATTTATTACTTCAATCTGTTTAAATCATCAAATGACACTCATAGTTTCCGTTTAGTAAAAAAAACGTAAATATATTCACAGGGAAAATGAAACACAAAGCGACATTAGTTTTTATCAGTTATAGTTCATAGGGAGTTAGCAATTGAGTAAGTAACTTAGATTATATGGCAAATGTTTCATTTTACATCCACAGCAAAAGAAAAAAGGCGTACTTTTAGTTCGTTACCCTCCTCATGATTTTTGATATAAATAAAAGATTTCTGACGTTACCTAAATAGAATTTTCGATCGACAGTCTTCTCATGTTCACCTCTCAAGTATGACTATTGTATAATAATGTAGTTATAGTTAGTTGAATTGAAAATAGCATTTCCTTCAAGCACAAGCTTACTTCATACACATTAGTAAAAAAGTAAATCAAACTCAACATTAATGCCTCCTCCTTTCAAGTCGGACAGTGAAAAAGGCTCAATCTTACAAATACACGAGTCGGTACTTTATTCAAACTGCTTCAAGGCATTATGTAAGGAGATTTATAGGTTTTCCATCCAAAAAAAGTCATAAAATTATGTAAAAAATAGATATACCGATGATCGAATGTCGCCAGTATTTTCAAAATTTCGATGTACACATTGCCATTCACATTGTTCAATTCAATGCTATATCATAACAAGACCGTGAGCTTGTCACAGTATAAAGCTAATTTTCATCATCATGGGAAAGCTATAGTCAGCAATTGAGTACTTTTTTTGAACATTTAGAATCCTCTGTTTTGATTGCTTGAGGAGAATTCCTTAATTCACGCCCGAGGTACTGGATGTCTCAACAAAATCATGCTCTCAGCCGATATTATAGGCACACTGTGGTCAAAATGATGACTTATCAGGTGAGACACGCTCTTAAATGTTTGATCCTTTGTTCGAACCTACAAGTCAACCAAAATAGTTATTTAACTTTACTCACTCACTCACTAACTAACAAATCAAAACCAACTGCATCAAAAATGGAATTTAAACTCACGATTCCCTGTGGATCCACCAGCAGCAAATGTTTGGGTGCACCGTTTTGTAATCCCGTGAGTACATACTGACCCGCACAATTCTGAGATTCTCGAACTAAAAAATCCCCATCCTAATCAGTCAAAAGGAACAAAATTTGTAGTTTAATTTTTGAATTTATATAGTCACTGCACATTTTTAACATTTCAAAGTTAAACTCACAGCCAGTAGTAGGATTTCAGCCTCATCCCGGCTAATGGTCCCATGAAACCATTGTTGTGTTTGGAGTTCACATTTTTGCTCTTCTGCAGATACAGCTGGTGCACTCAGACTGCTACCAAAAGGTTCTATACAAATTGCAACATACGAAAATTACAAAATTCTGCCAACAAACTTTTTAATGCTAAATGTTCACTGAACACACTTACGCATGTCAAATGGGTCGGGAGCATCATTTTTGGAGGACCCATTTCTAGACTCCGAGAGAGCATTTTCACGTTCCGTTAATTCTAACATTTTTTCACCCACAGAAGGACCAAAGGCAGGAGGTGTTGGTGCTTCAAAGTCTATCAGATTGTCACATCCATCTGTTGACGAACACAACATTATATTATCACAACGGAACCCACAACAGTCCAAAGAGGTAAAAAGAAATCAATTGATCATTTATAGATATTCTTACCTTTTTCAGGTGCCGGCTGCAAAGTTAGTCTTGGAGGTTCTCTCTTCCCTTTATCCTTTGTCCCCACACATTTCAAATTGTTCTCCTTTTCCTCCAATCCTGCAGAGCAACTCGGAGGTGCTTTCCCTGGCAAGTCATTGTAATATTCTGGATCGTCGTTCGAAACTCTACACAAACAAAAACAAGCTCAGAGTGACCAAGTTATTCGACAATATATTATTAACTAACTAAAGCCCTTGTACATATATGAATGGCTGTGTCGCTGTGTGGTCTCCATATTTAGGAACTAACTAACTTACATTGGAGGGGGCGGCCTTTTTTGAAGATACTCTCGAAATCGAAGTTCGAAGGCTTGACCCACCGTTGTAATCACATCTTGAGAGAGTCCACGGCCACATTCGAGCACGTAACACGCTCTGCCCACAACTGCATCTTTTGCCACATATGCTACAAAATCCAACATCTTCTGGAAAACAAGTTCATCCCTCTTGTTAGTTAACAAATGAATGAATATGAATAAGCCCTGAAAAAATGACATACTTCATCTCCCCCAGATGCGAATGAGATATTGGGCATATCATGGGACGCAATGACAGCTCCTGTATCAAGACTAGTCAGTTTCAGGCAGGTGCTCGTGATCGTTAAATGCACGT
>Ga0210040_10005852_pt1 | contig 15516 bp, 5 predicted proteins | sample CryGeyCG12114_NA_FD_185462 | JGI IMG/M metagenome (GOLD analysis project Ga0210040, IMG submission 185462) | Groundwater microbial communities from aquifer - Crystal Geyser CG19_WC_8/21/14_NA (SPAdes) (version 2) | ecosystem: Environmental > Aquatic > Deep subsurface > Groundwater | place: USA... | reverse complement strand
TCATCAGCTAGTCTTTCTCTGTTCACCAACTTGCAATCGCAAATTGAATCATCAATCAACATCATTTTGATTTTCGCGCCAACAATAATACTACTACAAGTTATTCCAGTAAACTGATCAGATGACTAAAAAATTACCCTAACATTTCAAATTGAAACATTTAATAACAAAATTAAACCATTTTGGTCATGGTTGGGGTGATTCTAAAACCTGTCTGAAAACTGCGCACACAACTTTTACTCCGTTCCAAACAGAGTTTACTAACACAAATTTCATCTTGCGTTTTCAGGTGATTTTAGCTTTAACATGTGCAGCATAGGGCGCTCCCGTTGGTAATTACCTGACTCAGCCTTCGGCTTCGTAATAACAGTATCCCATTCCAATTTTTGGCTACGACACATTTGTACTACATGGGAATTTTTATTGTTTCTAGAAGTATTCACTTGAACAAATAAACAAGATAGTTAGTTTTTACAAATCTCTTGAAAGATGAAAACATTTATAGCAATTCACAGCGTGAAACCACTTTTCAGTGATTTTTCATACCCACAACGACACCGTTGAGAAAGCTTAGCTTTGAATTTACACACTCATAAATGTACACTATTTGAGTAAGGGTCTCATAATTTCTGAAACGGTACACTACAATGGCTCTAAGAACTAATAAACTTAAGTTCGGAAATGGAAGTAAAGGCAAAAAAAGCCACTACTTTTATTATTATTTTTGTACACAATTCATCTAAGGTAATCCCTTTGTCGCCTGCTAACACGTAACAATAATAATTGTATCGCCAACAAAATCGCTTTCATCACGCACCCAAAAGGAACAAAAAATTGTAGACGCAATAACACCACAGTACAATGCTCATTAGATCCCACCTAACTAAAATATATACACATAAGCTCCAGCTGTATTCATCAATTTCATAGAAATCGTGTAAAGAGCGGTGTCAAAAGGAAATTAAAAATTGATCCACGTTTCAAACGCGTGACATAGAGAGTTTCATTTCATAAAACTTCTCATTGATAATGAATTTCGAGGGAACAAAAAAAATTGTGGAAGAGACAGCAAACAAAAGAAGGATTTCTTTTTTATTCTCCCTGAATGGTGTTAGGTTTTAAGCCTCCCCTGTCACATTTCACACCAACGAAAAGAACACTGTATCACCATAAATAATGTACCTTAGTACATAGTTTCATCATCTAAACTTATGAGAGAATGGATAAAAGAAAACTTCATATAAGAGACAAAGTTTTTCATTGAAAAGGAAGATTGCTTCTCCTAAGGTTCCGAGGAGACAGAAAATGATACAATGGCATTTATATTGAAACGAGTTTAGGTAAAGTTTATGCTTCTGCCAGGGGAAAACTTGCATCATCATGGCACAACATACAAGAAAAACTCGCTAACAAAGTAATGTCTTTCTCCATTAGGGAGATAAAGTGTGGCTAATCAGTAAGCAATAAAGTAAACATCGTCAGTTGACTTCGTCGATAAATTAATTGCAACACAAACACTATTGTGAGTTAAAGCGTACTTTTAATACTTTGTATAGTAAACATGAAAAAGTTATTAAGATAAAATTCTTTCTTTTCCTCTGAACAAATGTAAATGCAAATAAAGGAGCAGTTGGAGACGGTGTGAAGTATAGTTTTATTACTTTGCCTACGCACACTATACAAAAAATTTGAGTGTTGTAATTTTTTGGCTTACACTTATAAATAAATCATAACAAGTTAACTCATAATGTCGCCCGGTTGGTTGAACGAGCGAAAAGGATTCAGGTCATAGCCGTAGCCATTCACGCCAAGTTGGACCATTCTGTCTACATACACAGTCTAATAAACTTGATGAAATGGGAAATGCAGGACAAGAATCTCACTAATGGAAACTTTGTAGTAGTTCACGTACGCTCACAATACTAAAGACAGTAGAAAAGCTTTAAACATATAAACACAGTTTTGTTTCTTGGAACAAATATAATCATCTTGCGAAGAAAACACTTTATCCATGTGAATCCATAATATCATCAGCCCTAGTGCTCTTTGACAAGGAATGTGGTATTTAGTAATTTCTTCAGGAGTCACCATCCATGGTAAAATCCTCTCCTCATATATCCTCGCTCGACATTAAAATCATATTATACTAGAAAAGAGGAGTTTACAGATTCTTCATAAAGAAAGCACTTTGTCCGCTGCTTCACCCAATGTTGCCTTATACAGTAGAAGAAATGTAACTGAAGCAGAAGCCAAAGCAAAAGCCTCGTGTCTGGATCAGAAGGAAAATCTTGGCTTTTTATAAATGCACCAAAGTTTCACTTGCATACAAATGATGTTTCTTGTGGATAGTTTTAATTGGAATACGCATTTGCATTTGCTTTTGTGAGAGGAGCAGTGCATGATAAAAAATATTTCCTTAGCTCCACTTTGTATCCACTACTACCAGCTCACTAAATACCCCTCAGGAATCTCCTTTCTATTCCGTGAAATACTATAACTGACTACAGACCTTTCCCTATCTCTCATTCCTGCTTATGCTCACAATCACAGAGGCAGAAAGATTCACTCATACATACATAAATAACCAAAGAAGATGGCCTTCATTTCCAATTGAATCTCAGTCAGATCTTCCTTTCTCTCTATCTTTGACTGTAACTAACTAACTAACATCATTTCTTTCAGCCTGACATTAGTGACATTCTGCCACAAACATACTAACTAACTAACTCACTACTGACTTACAAAATACTACTTCTTTTTAAGGGGGTTGAAATCCCTAAATTAACCGACAACAACAACAGTCCCATCCTATTATTGGAAGCATTAATTATGACTGCCGAATCCCTCACTTTCAATTCCTGAAATAAATAAGTGCGTGGCGGTATATTTTGTTTTCTCGGAGCTTACTACTAACTAACTGACGGACTAAAAGTTCAACTTTTGAACCGAACACACTGACTAAATACCTATAAGACAACAAGAGTAAAATTTCTGGAGAACTTAAGTAAAGCTAGTTTTGCACTACAGAGAGCTAGCGGAACACTGCCCACTTTTTTATGTGTTGGTGTTCCCACTGCCGCTTCTTGAGAAACAAAATTCTGCTAGCTATTTTTTATCTGCTGAAAAAGCTTGCACCTGTTCACATTGTACTTGCTTTTCTGCTAAGCAGAAGAATTTTTTGATACATATGTGAAATTTTGTCGGCTTTTTCAGAGAAAAGTTCTGCTTGGCGGTCAAATAGGAAAGAAATCAAAATATTACTTGAAAACAATTTTTTTGCCGCTACCTAACAGTGATCCGTGTGAATACAAATCAATACAAACAGCTCTAGAAATCTAGAGCCTACATGCTTTTTGGGAAGGAGGAAAAATAAACCAAAAAGAGTGCATTTACCTCTATCATTTTACCGGAATTCAATTCAGCTGAAAAATTAGTGACGCAAAATATTTTTGCGGGGATGCTATAACTGAGTATATATAACGTTGCTAATAAACTGTTGTTTATATAACCGAAGCACCGCTGCAACTTGTTCGCAGTACATTTCGCAGGTGCTTTATCTGCCCCCTTTTTCAAGCAAAAATCTGAGTTTGGTGGAACCGTAATTGATTTTGGAAAAAAAGTGTACCAAAGTTATATAATTTTTTCGGTTGGCGTAAAAAAGTAGGCAGAATTCTGCTAGTTTCTCTTCAGTGTGAATGCGGCTTTAGGCAGGCAGAAAAGTCGCGTCGTCAAAAGCGTTTCTCTGGCTCCAAAGACATATGAGAACATACACTAAACTTTTACAAATGAAAGGAACTTGCCTAATGTCTCGACGTAATTAAAACAAGAGAGAGAGAGAGCACGAATGAAAGTAGAGAAAAAAATCATCACAAGGATGTTGCACGTAATTAAATTATTCTTATGAGCATGCACCTCCAGAGAGTATGCAATCATTATTTCTCCCCGCACGTCGGCAACATTTCTCTATCCTGTATGCATATATACACATAAGACTGATGACAGAAAAATTGTGACACAAGCTACAGGATGAGTTGGAGTTCCTTGTGCTATGTACATTGTATTGTGGCTATGATCTGGATCTACACATACGCAGTTATGGCAAAACTTCAGCTTTTCTCTTCGCGCGACAGGAAAAACACATCAATAATGAGAAAAGACAGTGAAAGAGTCATCTGATTTGAGTGACATGCTAATAGGGAAGACACAGAGCAATTTCGTTCTCGTTATGAAAGGGAAGGGTCACACAACGCAAAAGTTTTTCCTACTCTTTTTTTTGAATCGCTCATCTGCATAACTCAAAACGCAAACTCATAAATGAGGAAATAATGTAAAATTTCATGACCTGTCACTCATCCATTCGAACTCTATTAACCTTGTCTCGTCTTTTTTCTTTGTTGTCATCGGCCACACATGAATGACTGATGAGAATTGGCTCAGCCAATGTGAGAACTAAAGGCATTGGTAGAGTAGCAGCAAACCAAATCTTGCAATCTTTTTCCCATAAGGAACAATGCTCGACAGGGAGTTGATTTCAACAATGATGATATAACAGCAGTTGACAAGGATTCAAATACAACTACATTGTCACCTTGGATAGAATATCAAAACCATGAAGAAAAAAAAATATTTTGCGGATAAAAAATCTCCATTATGGACTTTATATAGCTAGACAGTTTTACAACCGTAGGGAGCAGTTGCTTTTCTCCTTTGTCTATGGCGCCGGAAGATAACAAATTACATTCAGGTTGACATCTCATCAACCAGAGCTTTGCATGCCCACACATATATGGTCGAAATTGAACAAAACTCATTGTCTACTCAGCCTGTTACTGAACAAATAAGTCTAGGTAAGCCTTCAAGATTATGTGATGCAGTCTCTGAATATAAAATATCCATTCATTATGCTTGTCATAAAGTAAGTGGGGTAAATTATTTAATAACATTGATGTGTAATCTAATGTTGTAGCAAAGTATCAAACAAGAAAGACTACAAACGTACCATACCAAAATCGTATTACATTTAGGAGCAAAAAACCCTGAATCCCAGAATATTAGTTGAACAATGCAAGCTAAAATAAATAATTCTCAAATAAAGGAAAACTGCAGGAAAAAGAAAACAAGCAAAAGTCCTATAGACTATAGGAAATCACATCAAAAAAGGATTCCGTGCTCGAGGTGCGCAATTAATACGGAGCATCATAAAAGTTGATCCGCTGTCACTTGGCTGTGCTCAATGAATTCCTCTCCCTTCTTAATTCCCTTTAAATTCTTTTAATGAAGCTCACTTGTTTTTATCCCTCACGCTCACTCCATTTCTACCTAACAATTGCTTTCTCTCTCTTATTTCCCCTTAATGGGCTCAACTGGCTCATTCCCCGAGACACTGTATGCTTCACTTTTCTACTTGGGTTGACCCGAAGCTCACATGGAAGCTAGTTAAGACTCACATCAAGAATTGCTCCTCCGTGCAAATTCATTTCCTCCCGAATGGAGCAGACATAAAGTGTATAAATGCATTAGTTACATATACTTTGGAAATAATGACACTCGTGCTTCCCTTATTTTTGTGCAATAATTAAAACAGAAATAATAAAAAGGTTTAGTTAGAAATATTATCTAACCACTAGCTAACTAATAGCAGGATAAAATGTTCAGAAACTAATTCCTTTCCCAAAGAAATATTATATTTATGTTTTCAGCCAAAAATTTTGTCTATTTGTCCCTGTCCACTCACGCAAAAACAAATATGATGATTTTTCATCTGCATTACAGCATTGAGTGTCATTAGACTCTGTTAAAAAGCATGACATGCTTTACGATCCTGCATCATCAATTAAGATCACATAATTTCACCCTTGCACCAACTACATGTTTCTTCCCCAGAAAACAATAAGCCAGAGATCCAGCCTCATAAAAAGTTAATTAGAAATACTGCCACAGAGGAAAAAGAATGGTAAAAATTAGGCTCAAATGCTCAAAAGCCTCATAAGAATTACTCACAATGAGAGCAGATACCATTTACATCTATTGCACTAACTATTATTATGCCATTCTCTTTCATTTCATAGACAGGGCTTAACTCTGTGCTGGGACGCAGTTCAGTGCCATTGTACTAGTTTGTCAAAGTAAACATTATGCTAACAATTTCATATGCCATACAAGAGAAAACGAGCCATCAACTAATACCACCAAACTAGTAACTAGTACTGACTACTGACTGACTACCTCGGAAAGTAAAAACAATGGAAACGGAAAGACAAACGAAAGAATTTCTACACAACTTAACTATACCATACAACATGTATTCTTTATATAAAAAGAATCATGGCAGTTGATGGTAATTCCAGTCATTTTTCAAGCTGACACTGAAACAGTAGAAAAGTTTCCCTCTTCCAGTCATTCACAATAATTACCTACGATAATTACATTAATGAAAAACTAAGGAGACAGTTCCTAAAGCCCTTCTTATTTTTGCGACAACAAGACTCTAATTTATGGATCACGTTACACAAATTAATTTCTCGTCCTATGGACAACTATGGGGAGCGAAGGAGGCTTCATAACGTGATTTTGTCAAGAATCAATTTACATGTAGGCAGACACTTTTCACGGGCAGCAAGGTATCCCACTCATTCTAAAGGATGGATTATTACAGGCGGAGTAAATGGAAACTAACGATGTGAAACATAAATTGGAGCACAAGGGAGTGAGAGACAGTTCTTAAATTAGATCTACAGTTACTTACTTACTTACTTAGGTAGACAAGCAAGTAAGTAGCACATGAATAACCGAGCTTGAGAATAAGGTAAGCTCAAATGAGAAAAGAAAGACGAGGGCTTCAGATTTTTTGGCAATTTGTTCCTATTCCCTCAACGATGAAGATAGAGAGAAATGTTGTCACATTTTATCACTCGTGTCCCATTACTTGATGTAAAGTTATACCAATTACTTGCATACATTTTAGTATTTATAAAAACCACATAAAGAAACCTTGCCTGTTATGCATTACTGTTCTTTTGAACGTGGAGTAAAAAATATTACCCTGTGCTATATATTGCTACAGCATGGTGCTTCCCACTCATGCTCATTTACTCACGGATGTGGTTCACCTATAATAAACAACATACCTTAGCCACATCTTTCGACGCAACATTAAGTACCTCAATGAAATATAAGATTGCTCTATAAACCATTCAATTTAATAGTTAGCAACCACTCAACTGTGCTACGCAAGCATGTTTAGAGAACATGAATGCCCTTTGATCCACAAGTCATTGCACACATGCAAATCTCAGAGGAATTATGGTGGAGCAAGATCCCAGGAAATAAATACAAACTCCACAAAAATTATGTATGCATGAGGGATAAGGAAGAACATTAATACCGTAGTAGAATTTATTCTATAGTTTTCAAAGCACACTTTTTTCATTAGCAAAAAAACGAGAATTTTTAACAACTTCAATGCAGCTACTTTGGATGAGCAGTATCTTTACTTAGAGGCAGACAAAATATAATGACACCAGGGAAAAAACAAAAACAGACTAAAAAATTGGAAGAGTTGCCGTCAAAGGGAAAACTGCTTGCTAAAATTTACACGAGACAAATTTCATGAGGCATTCAGTCTTTTTAATGCTTTACACGTTTCCAAAAGAGCACACAAATTCTAATATGCTCTTCTTCATTCCAACTATCCTCCCTTCACAAGTCAGCACAAAGGTTTTATACACAATAATAATAATAACAATAATAATAGTTATGGGACTCGAGAGTATCTATGAAAGCATTTTTGAACAATTTTTGTGCTTTCTCCAGTGGGCGGTTTCAATCCCCGTTATGACCGATGAGTAAAGTAGTTTGGCTAATAATAATGGAGCTAATATGGAACGCATGGTTTTGTCTGATAGGAGAGGAACCATGTTCTAAGCTGCTCCTTCAAAACTAGCAGTGTCCATCCTAATGTCCGTTCAAACCATTGTATGCCTCCAGATCGGTTGGCAACCAACATATTCAACTAATGCCATCAACACACTACACCTAAAAACCTAAATTCACTCTCGTAGTAAATAGTGCTGCAGACTCCACAGACCGGAAGCAAAATGCATTTAATTTTCGGCTACAATAGCCACCTATGGGCTATTATGGCGTAAATCTTCTCTTAAACAGACTATGGAGATTTATTAACATAATGGAACGTAATCTATCGCTCGCCAACCAAAACCATAATGTATAATATTTTCCCCTCTATTGCATTTATGTTCCAGATTATCCTGTCCAAAATGAATGAATAGAGTTTCTGAGTGTGCCCTCCACAAAAACAAGTCTAGTAGCTCTCCAGTATTCATCCTGCTCAAGAAAAACAGGGCAAACGACCAATACAGGAGAGTGCTTTTTTGGACAACAAAGACTTACTTACTTTCCATGAGCCAGCTAACTAAACTAACTACACCATCACTATTAAGCATCCGCAGTATGTGAGCAAAATGCCACTTTACATCATTTCCCGATACCTCGTACTGCAGCACAACACAAAGAAATGAACTCCCTTGTAAAGTCAACTTGATGTGAGTGAGGATACACGGGACAACAAACTAAACCCAACCATAATAATGGATGACGAAAGTTTATATATAATTCGAGAACATTATCCATCTCAAAGTCAGGACAGCAGGTATTGTCTGAACGCATAATCTTCATTGATGCACGGAGACCTCTACTATCCATCATTCTCAAGAAACGATAGCATCTTTTGACAACAAAAAGTGTCCTTCTCACTAGCTGTAGAATTCAGAAATCTTGACACTCTCACTCTATATAGGCAGGAACTAAAAACTAACTTGTTATATACCATACGTTTACCACCTCTATCCAAGTACGTCAAAATATAAAACAGTGCCTTAACTTTTGGGAAAGAAAGCCAAATGAAACCCTTATAACTTACATTTTTCATTGATCACTTACTGAATAGTTGAGCTCTATCTTATTGCCAAAGTTATTCCCATTACGAACACTTTGCTTTTCAGACTCAAGGTGGTATCTCCACATTCAAGTCTCGGGAAACAACAAACCTGTCAACCACCTACGAAGACTTAATGCTACATACAGTTTTTGAACGCACCACAGGCGACCACAGTTTTCTTTTCTTCTTGGTCTATTAATCCAAGCAGCAAGGGCTCCATTTTTCTCAACCCCTTTACGACTTCATTTTATAGAGTCGGAGTCATTGATTAAGAATATTAATTTTCGCTAATTACGCCACATCCAATTGACCTCCTAAGTGACTAAGGCATTAGTAATTTCTAAAAAACCTTCCAATATTTCAATTACATTGTCCATTTACTTTGTTCAACACATTAAACTTTTGTATCATTTAGGTCACACGGGCTAAAAACGTACATAGTTACAAAGCATTATCATGATTTTGATCAAAAAATGCAATAACCCAAAGCACATAAAATCCCATCCCTACATGACTTGGCAGATACACAATATGCTCTAAATTTTTGTCTGCTCAGTGAAATCTGCTGGGTAGTTTGTTACTCACGCCGAGTAATCAGATGGGAAGAACATAGCACAGCGGTAGAAGTAGTTTCTGTTTTTTTTTCGTCTTAACCATAAATAAGATGCAAGGTAATTGAAAAGAAAGCATTTAGTAGAGAGATAAGCCAAGAGTAGATGGATGGAGGGGTACTGATATTTATGGCATGACGTCAACAATGGGTTAATTCGACGACTCAAACAAAACGAAGCTCACATGCACATTATTAAACTTCTTGGGAGTGAGTATTTGGGTATATCAAAGGAATATAAGGAAGCCTACCTCCAATGCAATTTAAGGAGAATGAGTTGATTCTACATACAGAGGAGACTTGGGAAGCTCACGGAAGGGTGAAGTGAAGGTTTGAGAAAATGAAATGAAATAAAAATAGTGGTAATAGAATGGGAGTGGGAGAAAGTACACGAATGCATAGCCAAAGAGACACATACTGAGACTGTAGAGGAGCATTCATACAATTCCAACAGAAGCATATCCGGGTATCATCATCATTCCCCAGAAATTCGGTTATTCAAGACGCGCCAGGCTGGCGACACACAAAATCACAATACAAGCTCCAATTTCCCAGTGAGTGCTTTTCCAGCTCCTCTACTATGCGTAGTATGATAGTACTAACTAACTAATGCCCTTGGTCTGCCTACAATAGTATTCTCGTATTTACACTCTACAGTACTTTCAAGGAGGAACAATTTTTGCGCACTGACTCAAGTAATTCACTTTTCAGTTTGTAAGTAAGTACAGCATGCGGTGCTACTGTGTATACTTTAAGAACACACAACCTTGCTTACTTGCTTCAGAAAACTAACTGTCCAAGTCAGTAGTATCCTTTTTATAGGAACCAAGTTAATGCAAGTTTTGCCTCTCTTTTTAAAACAACACTTGATAATCTGATATTTTATTGCTTAGATTTTTCATCCTTTGTCTCGCCTTTCCCTTCCACTTTCCCATTATGCTCCTTTGCCTACACATGCCACTGTCATTCCATGTACTCATATATGCAACTTTGTAGAGCAACATTATTATATCTGTAATCATGGCATCACACGTCCCATCATTTTTTTATGACTTGAATGTTTATATTTTTTACAGTTTTTCCGATTTCTCACATTTAAACTGCAAAGTATATTATTGCGTATTCAATTGGGAACTTCTTCAGTTTCAACGAATAAAGTTGAAAGTGAATATCACCATTGGGAGAGAAAAGTAGTCGTGGAGAAAGCAAAGAAACTTTTCTATCCTCTTGTTCTGCATGCACAGACTGAGCCCTTTTAACTTTGATTTCATTTGCTAGATCTTAATTTGAGCGTGAATCACGGAAGGAAAGGAACACCTCTCCGAGTGAATCAAGAGGAATGAAATAATGAGGATTAAACAAGTATTAGATGGCGGTGAATAAGGAACACCACTTCCCGTCTAAATTAAGTTTGTAGCAGTTGTAGTATACCACTAGTCTTACAAGTGCCATCAATTTGTACAGAAGAGTGTTTCATGAAACTTTCCCACACGAAATCTTGTCGGTTAAGCCAAAGCACGGGAGTGTGCATCCACTCATCCTTATTTTCTTGTGCATAACATAGGTAGGTAGCAAAACCCCTGGTACAGACAGACGCTAGGGTAGAGAACGCAGTGAATTAAATATTACCTATGGTACTACTACTACCTAAAGTTGCACCTAGTTGAGCCTAATGCTTCCCTAACTTTTCTCTATAGTGTTAAATTATGGTGCGTAAACTGTTGCTTGTGCGAAAGTGGTAAGATGGAAAATTGAGTGGAAAGTAGAATATGAAATTATGAAGTTTTGGGGGAATTCTCATGAGACAAATTAGTGCACTATGGCAAGTCGTCTCACATCAACTCTCACTCACACAGTCATACTTACTATCACCTCATTAAGCCAATTTACTCCCTCATGATTACATACTTAAAAGTTCGTAACTAAATGCTCAAAACTTACACATCTTCAATTTAAATTTTCTCTTTCAACTGCGCTCACTTAGAAATAGCAGTAATATGATTTTCTACCAGCGGTACACAACAAAAGGTGCCACATACTGTTCAGCAATTTAAGCTACTTTTTTCATACAGTTCAAGAAACAGTAGCTTGATTTTCAGTATGGATAGACTAGGAGCTAGGGAATACGACATGTGTTATTTATATGGAAACTTCTCACAAAGTTCGCATTTCCATCATGAAGTAAATGTAATCAGGTATGAATGCGCAGATAAAGTCAGATAGCAGTTGTTGACAAATATTTGCGTGAAATCTGTTCAACCACGCCTAGTCTTTTTCAATCAGAAAGTCTACACCGCGTAGTCAACTACACAACCCAAGTTTGGTACATTCAAACTCATCCATGGTGACAGCACACATGCATGAAGAAAAATTGTCCTCCATTGTAAGTAATGGGTGTTTGATACGCCATTTGTAGAAAAAGCAAAGAGTTGAACCGGAGCAGGGAAATCAGCCATGCACAAATTACAACCAGTTTGGTTTGCCCATCCTAACATACAGGAATGATAAATGTGATTGAAAACCATTGTCTTCAAGAAGGTAAAGACGATATTTAGTACTGCTTTAATGGGAATAAGAAGTACACCCGCGGTGTCTGGAGGTATCACAGTTGGACAACCAGAAAGAAAAACACAGCGGGTTCAGTGGAGACAGATAGATGCTGTGAAGATGAAAAAGAGACAAATGTACGCACGCAAAGAAACCTAAAATGTCATAGAATGTTGGAAACCAATAGAGAATGAGTAAAAAAGCACAATAGGAATAGACAAGAGAAAGGAGAAAGCAAAAAATAAATTTGTTTGCAGTTTCTGTTTTTCCTCACAAGGGAAGGCTTAGAGTAATAAATTACACGTAACGTTAACGATACCTAGCCAAAGTTAAAATCCTATGGAGTCTAAGCTATACACATAAGTATTGGAATGCTACTACTGCTCACAAGATTTGTATTGTATTTATTTCATAGTCCCTGGCTTACACAGTTCTATTATTATATGCTTGGAAAAAGATACATGGTTGGTTGAATACCACTATCTCGTACAAAGAGACGAAAAAAAATATTCCACTGTGTACTAGTGATGGTGGAAGTATGGTTGGAAGATCGCTCTGTTATACTCATTCTTCTTTTTCTATCTAGAAGTAGTTAGCTTCAGTATATCATGTGGGAATGGATTTGCTTGGAGAAAATAAGTAAACCGATTCTTTCCCCACTAACCTCTGCTTCTACACGAGAAAAAAAATACAAGATACAAACAAATTATTGCTTTCTCAATTCATCTTCTTTGGTTAGACATCCATGAATCTTGGTTGGCCTGATAAAGACTTTCATATAGTGCTCATTTGCATGAGAATGTATTTCTTTCTCATCCCATATCTACCTTTTTGGAGCATCCCACCAGTAGCAACAACTAACTGATATTGGTTTCAAACTACTTTGCATCCAACACTGTGCGAAACTACTCACTCTCGACTAAATGTCAAAAGCCAAGCACTGAGCATAAATGATGGAAACTGACAATGAAAGAATATTATGGGTAAGTAGTAGGAATCTATAGTCTCTTCTCATGATGATGATGATGTGTGGTAGTGCTCAATGCACGGAAACAAGTCCTAAGTAAGTCTCCACCTAAACACACAACAAAATGTTGGAAAGCCATTTATCATACTTTCTTAATGGGAGCAGTGAGGAAGTGCACACAAAGTGTCATTCCACCATTGTTGATTCGAACCAAAAAAAGGGGAAAACAGTGGAAATAACTAATAGATACACGAATCCATTAGAGGAGACGGGAAACAGAAAGTTGAATTCAACAACTTGCTTTTAGCCCCAATGTTGAGCAACAATCTAGAAAACAAGTGAATACTCATGTATTCATCCTTAGACAGTCGGCTCATGCATTGGATATAATCTATATACAAATGAACAAGTTATATATTAAACAAGCGTAAACTTTATCATTTATTGATATGAAGACCACGGAAAAACAGTTGGCTATAAAGGAGACAATGTGTGCACGCAAGTGCCACACAATTGAGACATTGGGCAGCAAATTACAACTTGACAAAAAAAGTTTTCCTCGTCCACACATACACACACATTGAAACTTTTCCCAAGAAAGTGGTGAAGTGAAATAGTTGTGTTGTCGTCTGGACAAAGCCTTTGGCTAATGGCAACTTAAAAGGCAGGACTACGGCAAAAGATAGACAATATACTCCAAAGGAAGAAAAAGCTTCCGTGCTTTATATGGATATGGATGGATGTTCCAATCTAATATCAATTACTTACTATAATAACGAGAGAGACCCCATGAAAAGCAGGAAATTTCCAAAACTTGTCCCTAACTGATCTCATCTGCTGTTTTTACACTACTCTTGCAATAGGTAGTTAGTTACTTAGTGCTTGAGTTTTTATCAGCATGAAAAAGTGGGTGGAAAAAGCTGTTGTGCATGCTATATTGTCGCTGAAATAAACCAGCTTTCAATTCAATTTTATTCAATATTACTGTACTAACTAATAAAGCAACTTCAAAATTATTCAAATTCAACTATATTTCATTGTAAAGATAAATATTAAATTACATAAACAAAAAAACAAGCCCGAAAGACTAATTTTGGAAAATTAATTGTCATTTGGAAGCCACTGCTGCATCCACTCACTCACACAAATTATTTATACAAGGAGGAAATAAGTTGGAGCCAAGACAAGCAAAAGAAATACTTACGACATTCTAATCGTTCTTCTTCCTTTCAATCTCAACTAATGGAAAACAAGCATAGAAGAAGTAAAGTTAGTTCATAAGGCTACCGTAACTCACAGGAACTGTTCCATTAACGAGTTCTCACAAAGTCAAGTAACAATTTACACATGGTTGGTGACTACTGACTACAGCACCTAAACTTGTTCCTCACTCACATTAGTTAGTTAGCCAAAAACTTGGGAGGACGGCATTGAACAATGTTTGTCCCTCACGCCAATGCCCGTATAAGTTATAGACAAGGAAGACGTACTTTGTTGGTGATTACAAGGTTTCCCACTACCTACTGATTTGATTAGCCACAGAGGAAAACCAGAAAATAAATAAGGATGTGAAGACACAGATAGAGTTTGTGGCAATCAAGAAGTCTGCAAGTGAATGTGAGCCAAGAAGGAGGAAAAGTACAAAAAAGAAGAGATGAATCTGTTTCCCGATTCCGATTTAATTTCCTCTGTCTTAGCTATAATTTGTATAGGTTGCAACTTTTCCAGCCCATACAAAACGACAGTTAGTTTGGATGGGAATGAAGATTACGTTTTTTTCTCTCTATTTCGTTTAAACTGCACGAGTTCCAAAATGAAAAGCAGACAATTTTGGGGTGAGTCAGTAGCTTACGTTTACAATACAAGAAACAACCAATGCACAAAATCACAATTTGGGTGACTTAACATGGGCAATTCGTTATTTTGACGGCAGAGTAGCATCCTAGATTTGAAACAATCTAGCGTATTCTACCTAACTAACAATTTTTCCACTACATGAATACAAAAATTTACAACAAATAGAGCACAGCAAACTCGTCATTTCAAGCAATAATTTCCCGTGTAACAATAACAAGTAGATTCTCGGTAAAGGACGAGACCATTCTAGCAAAAAAAACTTGATCAGTAACTAGCAACTAACTAACTTGAGGAAAAATATCTAGTTAAAAACGCAGTACTCAAGCAAGATCTAAGGTTGTACACGGCCCATTTCATCGGACAGCAATTCTGGCCTTGTTTATTTAATCAAGATTTAGACATATTTATGGATGTACACTGCTTTCCGTCTCGCAACAGATTGGTTTCGCCACATAATACTTTGTCTTCTTTAACAAAAGGGAAAACAAGGGAAGCCGCCATGTATTAGATACAATCCATGTATGTATGTAGCTCTTTTCCACAGCTTTCTGCTGTACACTTGTACATGAAACGACCAGT
>Ga0210040_10005851_pt1 | contig 15517 bp, 14 predicted proteins | sample CryGeyCG12114_NA_FD_185462 | JGI IMG/M metagenome (GOLD analysis project Ga0210040, IMG submission 185462) | Groundwater microbial communities from aquifer - Crystal Geyser CG19_WC_8/21/14_NA (SPAdes) (version 2) | ecosystem: Environmental > Aquatic > Deep subsurface > Groundwater | place: USA... | reverse complement strand
CTGCCCGTAAACCTTTCAGGCTAGAAATCAACAGCACCAAAAGAGTCTGAAACAGCTGTTTATGGATTCAGGATGGATTAAGTTTTTATCAACTATAGCTATTATCGATATTTTACACTGAAACCAATACAAAATTTAGTTAATTGAAATTTTATTACTCTACAGGATATCAAAAGTTGCCTTGAAACAACTAAGAAGACAGAATATTTAACAGGAAAATTTTAAACGGAGGAGTTCATCACTGACGAGAGTCGAAAAAGAGTCAACCATGTGATCATAGATGCGTTAATAAACGCTGTTGACTATTTGTAAGATTATTATTTCAACCCACAATTTATATGGTTTCTTATTGTTGCGAAGAACCGTCCGCTAATGAACCTTATTGAAACAGGTGATTTCTTAACTTTTCAGTCCGTCCAAAGAAGCCCTAACTCGGTTAGCTTTAGACCTTGTGAATCATTTTCTCAAACTGGGAAATTCAACATTGCCAAATAATTTCCCAGAATTTTGGTATTACTGCCCCAGCGGGGTTCAGCATGCTACAGGCTATCTATATGACCGGCTCCAAAGCACGACGAATGACGAACTGAAAATAGGAATAAAAAGAAGCAGTGTGAGTCCAAGGCTTCAAAAGTCCAAATAGACGACGGCTGATCGAAACAGGAAGATATTATATGGGTAAAATTCATTTATACATTTATTATCACTTTCAACGTTTGAAGAACGTGAATAATTCGACCGGATTCCTATGTTGATTACTTTTTTATCGTTTTTGTAGGATTGAGTATTCTGGCGGATGATGAACAAAAGCTCAACTTGATTACAACGCCAGAAACGAGAAATGTTCCGACGTCTCGTCAATCATGAAATTAACATTAAATTACCGACAATGTTTAATAGCTACTCACAGCTTAACGGACATAGCAGCTGTACCACCTCGAATATTCGATATCTGTGGAATGGTAAACATACATCCTTAAATTTTGGAACCTGAATATCCAAAAATATAACGGTTTAAATGTTTTTTTTGTACCTGTTTTGCAGATAGCACAGGATTTCGATAAATTTTATTCAAAATTTAAATTGCAAGTCATTGTAAAGCGGTCTAAGGCAGCGATTGTAATAGTCAACTACGCCGTACAACCAAAGATCAACATTAAAGATAAAATAGGTGTTCGAAAATCTATAACTATAGCTTTATTTGGATAAGATGAAATATCAGAAGCCTTCTAGTAGTTCAAGTATTTGTAATACATGAACATTTAGCTATTCTTGTCAAAGGTTCTTCGAATAGCTTCTTACATATGCACCAAATGCATGTTTTTAGCTTAATTTTGTTTGTTGTTGTTGTTGTTAATTTTGTTGTAAAATTTAATTTATATAGCATGAACTTTCCATTTGCATACACATGATTAACTAAAATTTTATTTACAATATATATATTGCCATGAATCGCGCTTGTGATGATTAAATACATCAAATATATAACCATGTATCTATGTCTAGTAATTTGACTTATTAATATGTTGGATCAAATCATTGGGAACACGACTGTAGAGAATTATTAAATTTTGGAGTATATTTCAAATTATCTTCTGTGCGCAGGTTTCCATAATATTTTTAACAAGGCAAACATAGAAAATGACAACTTTTCCGGTTGAACTCATTTAGCATATGGAATATAAATTGACTATGATACATCGTCAAAATGTCTTTTATGCATGCCAATTACCCGCCCATGAACTGACAAGAAAACCTTGTTAAATTGGCGAAGTCTACTAATCAAAATCAACAACCCCCCACGCTAAGCGATCAGCGTAGGATCCAGGCACAAACTTGTTCCTGGACTCAACGCTAAACGGGTGTCTTTTGCTTTTTGTCAGCTGAGTTTAGCGTGGTCAACGCAGCGGCAATAGGTTTCGTTTTCCAGGCAATATTTGCCTTTTTCCACGCTAAGCATTTTCTGTGTGACTTACTTTATTATCTTCTTGTACGCGAGTGGCGAGTTAAATTGACACACTAGACACACTCGGTCGGAAGGATGAATGTTTATTTAGTGCATTGCTGGACGCAAAATGTCTAAAAAAAATTTATGTCCAAGCGGGTTTTAAAAAGTTTCTAGTACACTATATTGAAGAAAATCGAGATCTATTAGATATTTGTAAGCCCGAAAAAACCCACTGCTGCGATGAACGTGTTTAAACTAAACTCGGTATAGAAGCATTACATATAGAAGTCTTACATTTTTTCCTTATGCATAATTTGTCCATCTTGAATCTCAGATTTAACACGATTATTTTAATTTGTTTTTCCGCTTACTACAGAATTATCCATGAGTTTGAGAATGCATTGCAAACGCTTAAGTGATTTGCTTTAAAAAGCTCCCAAATAAATTTGATATAAATTTTTTCATAATGTAAAACTGATTAAAATTTTCTTAAATTGTCGATCCAAAAGCAGTAACTTTTATGCCTTTATAGTTGAAAAAGTATTTGAGCAATTTGTATTTTCTATTTCAGTCACAATTTTTCAGTAATTAAAATAAAGGAATCATCTTCTTTTCATTCCTTATGATTTCTTAAGAATTAAAAAGAACATAATGAGTATATGAATGAGCGTGTTCTAAAAATGCCTCCCGGTTCGAAGTCAGTTAATCGCTATGGCAAATAATATTTAGCGGTTTTGAGTTTTACTATTACTCAATCATGAAGGCTTGAATACAATTTTATGTGCATTAGATAAATTTGTTTGTTTTACAAACAGGGGAGCAGTTTTAGAACACGCTCATGTATCTCACAAAAAATACTGACCAGCGACTTCTTCCAATTTTCTACCTTGTACAAATATTATATATTATGTAAATTTTTTCATAATTTTTCCAACCTGGTTAGTGGCTAAAAAAATTTTCCAATGATCTATTGTATTTGATATTTTCATTCTAAAGTTATATTTACTATCGATAAAATTGTAATCTAAATCTATTGTACTTTGGGAGCAAACCTAATAAATACTAGCAAGCTCAGTCCCAAAGCTATGGCTATTCTAATATTTCAATGACCCGATATTTTTATTTTTGGTCCATTTTTAGTCCTTCAGAAAGCAATCACAAAATATTTCTAATCAAGCAATGATGCAATATCCACTTTGCATTATTTAAAGATCCCACTATAAGGTTATCACACTAATCCTACACCGTCACTTTGACATATCTCATCAAAAAAGAATAAAATTGCAGCAGATAATTGTGCAAATAATACAGTCAGGTGAGTTAATAATGTGAACATTTTACTGTTCCATATGTAAACTGCACGTACAAAATCCTGATGTTTTTCTCGCAATATATTCCTGCATCGTTTATGAGACTAACATATTCATTATTTACAGTCTACAAAACAGTAATTCAATTTTAAAACAGTATTTGGAAGTTCTGGAAGTTACTGAACATTCTTCATTTTTCGCAATCATTTCAGATAACGTTAGTGTCTCCAAATTAAAATGGTTGCAATTCTGTCTGTCCAACCATGCATGAGCTGTGAGTTGTGTCGAACAAAATTTGACCATTAAAAGCTCCATCTTGTGACAATCCAACTACTATTAGTATATGACGCACATATTTTTTTGACCCAGCAGACCCAGCTAAAACTAAAAGTAAAAACGAAGACTATACACCAAAAAAAGATGAGCCTTGCGCTCCACTTTTTATAAGCAAAACTTAGTACTACTTCTAGTTTCTACTAGTAGTACTAGTAGTAGTAAACGATTGACTAACTAGTAACTAACTAACTTCTGCTTTTCAGTGAGTAGGTTTCATTCCTATATAAGCAAATACAGTGAATTCGACATGAACAGAAATGGAATACATACAGAAGTAAATGGAAAGAAGGCAGAAGGTACTACGAATGGACTATACATTGGAAGCATAGGAGTTGAATGAACTATAGGTTGTGCGTATTAGTTAGCTAGTAAAACTTTTGAGTTGCGGCTGGAAAACATTTATCTTTTTTCATTAATTTGTATTATTGCAAATAACTGGAACTTATGATTAGCAAATTGTTGACAAGGATTTGATTTTGAAAATGATTCAGTTTCTGACTCCATTGTTGGTTTTGAACAATGGTTTTGATCCCGGTGTGAAAAGTTTGATGATAATTACCACAGTGGAGCAGTTTTTTGAGCCAAAAAATGTCCAGTTCGTTAGGAAATTCTTCGCCGAATAATAATTCTAGCGAGGTCCCTGGACCCAGTGGTGGGGGCACGAAAAAATCGAACAATAAGAATAGTGGGGGTAACAATAGTACGAATGGTTCAATTGTTGGCCCAAGAAGTACACATAATAGTGGGGGTAGTAACAATAGTGCCTCAAATAATAGTTCTTGCACAGCTCTTAGTGAAGCTAATAAACCTCAGGCTCAGATGTAAGTAATAATTAGTCCATGATGATAAGATTATGGTGTATGAAAGAATTCAATTTTAGCAGATAATATGTGGGTTATCAGACAGGGGATGATTGATTTCATAGGAAAAACGTTTTTGATTACGTGGTATCTGTAAAGTGAACCACATGTCATACTGTACAGTTGGTAAGGTTAGTTGCTGTTGATTATCAGATAGCAACTATGACTGAGAAAAGACTTTTCACGTATTGCTCACCGAATTTCAATTAGGAATTACTCTGAAAATGGTTGAACTTGTGTTTATATGGTTCAACATTCTAGTTGTACAAAATATACGAGCATGGTGGATAGGAAAACCAAGCATATTGGACTGTCAATGGTATAAAAACTGCTCAAAAAGCGTAGGAATCAAACCCAAGAGATGAAACAGTGAGAATCATATAGTACTTTTATATTCATTGGAGTTTAAGTAGCTGTCGTGTCGTGTCATAAGACATTCACACTAGTTGAATTATTTAGAAGTTAGATTGCATACAAAACTTAAAATTAATGAGCAAAACTAATCAATTCATATTTTCTCATTAACTGAACACTTCATATGGGAAGAAATCTTTGAAACAACTAAAAATAAACATTAAACTTACAAAATCAGGGTTGGGGCCATTGTCACCCCAATGAGATTATTGCGATAGGCTACGATACAAATAGGTTGCATCGCTGTTATACCTGAGATGAAGGAAAATTCATTCATGATTTTCCCGTTTTTTTGTAGAAACAAATGCTTGAATGAAAAACGACGCCGTGAACAAGAGAATGTGTACATTGAGGAGCTGGCAGAACTCATTTCCGTGTCCATTGCGGACATGAATGCATTGAGTGTAAAGCCTGACAAGTGTGCTATTCTCCAAGAAACGGTGAATCAAATTCGAAGAATTCGAGCTACTGAAGATACCAACACATCTTCTCTTCTTGTCCAGTCCCCAAATTCAGTCATGAATAATAATTCATCCAGTAGTGGTCCGCTTGTCCAGCAAGGCGAGGTGGGAAAACGTCTAAAAAATCTAAAATAATTTATTAACAATGTAAAAAATTATTCATTTTAAACTGTATTTTTTTACTTTTCAGGTCTCAAGCAGTACAACAATTTTGGCAAACGAAATCTTGTGCCCATTAGTGTTAGAAGCCTTAGATGGTTTCTTGTTCGTTGTGAATGCTGCAGGGAAAGTAGAATTTGTGTCCGAAAATGTGGAACAATTCTTAGGATTCCCACAACATGAGATCCTTAATCGAAATATCTACCATTTCATCCATTTGGCAGATCATCCCCCCTTTTCCAACTCCCTCTTGCTCTCCTCATGTGGAAATTTGGGCAACAATGAATCCTCTAATAGCTCCGATGGTGGAACAAACAATGGCAGCAATAGTAAGTTGTTTCTATGTTTTCGTATCTGTGGAAAATACTCCTATTCTTGATTTTTTTGTAGTTCTATACTTAAGCAAAGGATATAATATCCTGGGGCTTCAAATCCCTAAAAACGTATCTCTTAAAACCATGAAAGTCCAAAAAATTCTAAATTCTTGGGGTTTTAACTAAATCACGAAAAGTCTCTTGTAGTGCGAAGTGCGAACACAAAAAATTATCATAAAGTAGATTTTGTTTTGTACTGCCATGTTTGATATGTTTCCAAATGAAAGAATCTCTTATATTCATCAAAGGTGTTAGAATGTCTGCACCCATCTTGTGACAAACTTAACTTTGCTTACTGAAAAATGAATCTCTGCAAAATTCAGTCATCCAGCCATCTCAAGCTATTAATTTGTATTTTTAGCGCCGTCACCCTTGCCCCAACCATTGGACTTACTCTCCCTCACCCAAAGTAGCTCCTCTGGATCCTCCTCAGGGAATTCAAATTCCCAGCGTAACCTTACAATCCGTCTGCTAAAGAAGAGTCAGCTGGCCTCTACTCTGAATAACAGTAGTCGACCCAATGGCTCTTATGAGACGATGCAGATCAATGCAATTCTCATGCCCAACAACAATCAAGCTAGTAACAATCAATCTACAAGTGATACCAGCTCCAATGCTCCCAACAATGGTCAATGTTTGGTCTGTATTGCCCGAAGGTTGGCTCCGAACGAACGACCTCCAGGCACATGTGTGGAACAGTTTACCACCAAACTGTTAACTTCTGGACGCATTATTGGCGTCGATTGTACTGGTATCGGGCCAACGTGGAGTCGATTTGTTAGTAGGGTAAGGAATAACTTTTTAAGAATTTTCAGCCATAAAACTTTTGGTAGCACAAACAGTAGCTTTTAATATTCTGAGTGGAAAATTATGACTAACTAAAATCGATAACAATTGAAATGTACTAACTAAGTACTACTGCCGAGATATATAGCTAAGTTTTTTAGTTTGCAGTACGATGTTGAAGGCCTATTTAATATACACACGCGCACAAGTAGACAGTATGCGATGGATTTTGAAGCTATTTAATGCGACCAATTATTTACGCAGGAAACATTAATGCCGAATTCTGATGAATCCGGTGGCCTAATTCAAGAGCTGGTGCACCTTGGAGATCTTGAAAAGTTAACATGTCATTTGAAAGAGACATTGACAAATGGAAGTGCTACAAGTGGACTTTATAAACTCAGGCTAGGTCCAGATAAAACTAAGATTGTCCATGTTCAAACGAAAAGCAAGTTCTTTGCTTTCAACCCCAATACTGAACCTGATTTCATCATGGCGACGCATTCAATTGTGGAGTAAGTCATCATCCTCTTTTTAAAATGAATTCACCCAGCTATTGACAAGAAAGTGTAGAGTGTAGATGGACTATTTTAAAACAATATTAAATATTTCTTTTAATGCCAAATGCCAATTGCCTAAAAAGTTTCATCATCTGTGTCACGAGCTTTTTCACTAGGCTGATTTTGGTGTCCCAAGCGATAAGACACGTTTTCTATTTAAATTCTTCAATTTAGTTTAAAATTTGGCCTGAAAAAAGCGTAGATTTCTATTTTTGCAGATGTTCAGATGAAAAAATATGTAACTTAGCCACTCAACATGTAACACTATGCATATGCTTCTGCGAAAAAATTGCTTCTTTCTTATGTGTTTAACTTACTAACTTGTACTACCTTTTGTGCATAATTAATGCGGTGGAAAAAAGCCATAATGAACAAAATTGGTAGGTTGAGCAGCTGAGCTTACTATACCTAGCAATTTTTTTGTACTATTTCAGTCCACCAATGTCTTCACCAAACACAACCCCGAATCAAACCCCAACAAGTAGTCCCCAAGAACACCCAGATCCTCCAGAAGAGCCTTGCAATTCCTCTTCATCGCATAATCAAAATCAAATGTCCTCTCCCTCTCAAAATCATCAAATGGGTTCCTCCCACTCCTCCTCTTTGAGCCAATCCAATGTCCAAAATATCCCGCAATTTTCTCCACTCCCGGACTTTGATTTTGACACTTCGGGACCTCCGCCTGCAAAGAAACAAGAATTGGACCCCGAACTAGAAGCTTTATTTAATTCGAGTCCCGATTTCATGGGAACAAGTACGAATTCGGTGGTAACATCAAATGCTAGTAGTAGCTCCATAATGGCCAGTGGTTCCACAAATAGTACTAGTACTGGGGATCGACTTCGAAATCTGTTGACTACCAGAGGTCAGCAGCAACAACAGCAAAGTGAAAATAGGATTTTGAAGGGATTGCTTCAGGAAAACGATCAGGGGGCTTCAGCCAGTGATAGTTCTGGAGGGAATACTATGTTACTTCAGTTACTAAATGAGAGGTTTGAAAAAGATAAATTAATTAAACGAGAGGCGTAGATTATGTTATTTTTATGTCTTATTTGTTTCCTGCATTTTAGACATCGTGTTAGTCATAATAATGACCGGACCAGTGAACTCTTGCAACAATTGCTTCATAACAACAACGGAAGTAGTACTGATCAGCAACAACACCAGCAGCAATTGGAACAGAGATTGAAGCAGCAGTAAGTTACAGACTATAGTCTATGGTTGACTAGATCAGATAAATTGAATCATGCATGATCATGGATATACATTTTCTTTGCTTTGCGTAGATCTGGAGCTGCTTTGTTCCAGCAAATGCTGTCCCGAAGACAGCAACAGCAACAACAAGCACCCAGTGTTGTACAGCCCCCTCGTCGGGGTCAACTTTGTGCACAGAACCCGCAATTAGTTTCCCTGTTGTCCAAGCCATCAGAACCGCAACAAACTTTACCTCAGATGGATCCTGCTTACATTTCGGCTAATCCGAATGAGTTCTTGTATGAGAAGGTGAAACAACAACAGGCGGGAGTTAACTCCTTGAGAGGGACTTCCGCGACAAACAATGTACAAATGCCTGTGGCGTCTACTTCTACCACAGGGGGGAATTCTGTGGGAACAGATAGTTTAGGATTGGCACAGACTGAGGATGACATCATGTTGAATCGCATTTTGGATCAAGTGATTGACATTGTACCTGAGTATTTTGTTCAGGGTAATGGTGCACTAACGGGTGAGTGTTTAAGGCTTTTTTTTTTGCTAAATGGAGTTTTCTTAGAAATGTGAATATTTGCGTTGGAATTTCAAATAATTTTATTTCTAACTTGATCTTTTTTTACAGACGACGTGAGCGCCCTTCTCAAATTAATAGAGTCTCAACCGCAACAGTCCTCATCTCAACAGAATCCTTCAGAGCTGGCCCAAATCAATGCTATTCAGAAGGAACTGATGCAGTTGGAACAATCCTGCAACAATTCTCCTACAGGAAATCTATTTGGATCTCCTATTGTTAACAACAATGTGGTTCCAGGCCAGCAATTGATGCGAACCCAACAGGCTACGGATGCAGCCAACAATCTATTGATTCGACAAACTACCACTACTACGACTACCCAACAGACTACTTTGTTACAACCCAGGCAGCAGCAACAACTGAGGCAGCAACAACAGTTGAGGTTGGTAAAGTGTTTAGTAGAAAATTAAAGCTATCGGTCAATTTACTTCCTGAGCTAAAGTTGAATCGAGGCTTGAAGCACAGGGAATTTAAAAATTACCAAGTGATAGTTTTTAGGTTGTATTTTATTAGCAAGATCAAAAAAGCTGCGTTAGGGTAGATTTCCAAAAAAAATTCAGTTATTTCGGGTTTTGAAAAAAAATCCAAGTTACACACCGTGAGGTGGAAAATTAAAAATTCAATGCATCGAAATTGACGTATGGAAATGACTAATTTTTAAACGAGACTTTTGGAATATGTATTATTGATTTTCAAACTAAAACTGGTACCAATAGAAAGAGAAAGTTCTAAAGGAAAAGGACGAATTTTTTTCGTATTCATTAATCTCGCCGAAAATTTTTAACTTTTTCGAAGGCTTTAACTTTTAAAGGAAGAATTTTAACTTCCCCAGATGGGAACTAAAACTTTATGCGCTTGCTTTTAAAATATTTTCTGGATCTGTCCATCTGTCGCTTTGCATTGGTATTCGGTATTAGTTTCAGTTTGACAATCAATAATACATATTCCAAAAATCTCATTAAAAATTAGCCATTCCCTATCTCCCTAATGTATCGAATTTTTATTTTCCGCCCTTACGAACTTTTTTTTCAAAAACTGAAGTAAACTTTCGATGCAGAATTTAAAGCCGTAATAAACAGTCGTTCCAATTCAGTTTTTTTTTGGCAATATAACTCCGGTATCGTCTTTTTTCCTAACTGACAATGACAAACTTTTCCCAATTTTTTCTAATAAGTATCTTTTTTATATGCTAGTTGCAACATGGAAAATTTACATGATAACAAAATTTATCCTTAAAAAATATCTGTAAAGAATGGGATTCAAATAATTTTCGAATTTTCAAAATATTTTGGGCAGATATAATCCTCAAGTGGCGACAATGAGGATTGGGAATAATGCCAATCAAAACAACCCTGCAGCGATGAATGCGGCCATGTTGCAACAGCGTCAACAACAAAGAATGGCAATGACTGGAGGTAACAACGTGTTGCCTCAAGGATTCATTCAACAGCAGCAGCAGTCTCAACTTCAAACACCCATCGTTACTCAAATTCCTCAAGTCTCGGGCAACAACAATGGTAACAATGGACGATCCTTGGTAGACCTGGCACAATTAATCAATAGCACTCAAGCCCCTCCAAATGTGACTTTGACACAAAGCTTGCAAAGTTCTCAAGGTCTCCAAAATTCATTGAATATGCAACAAAACATTCAACAGCAGCAGACCGGACAAGGACAGATTTTGGGACAGTTTTTGCAACAACAGCAGCAGCAGCAACAACAGGTAACTTGGAAATGGTATATTGTTTTGCATAAGGTCCGTCAGTCCGTACCCTATACATAGGTAAATACAAAACCCTTGTATGCTGCTACCAAAGAGTGGAAAGCTTAGAGAAGCAAATTTTTGGGACTCGATAAATTTTATTTGACTAATTAATTTACGTTCGAGTTACGAAACTTGAAAAAAGTACTTTAAAATATTATGGAAAGTTCAAATTCAAAATGTGGTTTTTACCACGCCTATCTCCACAGCCACGGCCCTGCAGTCCCTAACATGGCCGGTGGATTTTTTTCACGTAAATGCAAGCTTAAAAATTTATTCAAAACAAGTTTTCCTACTCTTGGCTGCAAAGAATATTTTAATTTTTGGCGAATTTTATCAATTCATTTCACACCTTATAACTTCGTCTTTTATTTGGGCTGAAACTTCAAAATCTGGCATTTAACTCTGCCAGATTTAATGCTGCAATGCTACTAAAATATTAACATCCAAAGCTTCGGTAAATCAGCTTTTGTAGAAAAAATTGTAAATACGGAGTTACTTTTAAGATACTCGTTTGAATTTTAAGATCAAATTTAAAAAAATATTTTGGCGAGAATTAACCCACATAATATATGTTCAATTTTTCATACTTATCGGGTGTGGAGTGTGTCAACTTGAGTGCGGGGAGCGGAAGCTAATTTTTGGAGCATGAGAGGTACCTGAGTTATTTCATAAAGTTATTTCAATTTCTTACTTTTTTTAGCGACCAGTGAAATTCTCTGGACAAATGCAACTACAATTGCAGCAACAACCTCAGAGACGAAGATTTCCTCAGCAAACAAATAATCCTATGTTGAATGCAGTCCTAAACTCATCTAATGGTCAGCAGGTAACTGATACACTCGCTTTTGACGGACTCAATATACCGTCAAGCTATACTTTTAGTTAGTTAGTGTTTACCTCTGCATCGTTTTTTTTGGCGATTATTTAACTAAACTCCCGTTTGATAAGATTCAATGGGTAAGGGATGAGTAAGACATTTGTTTATTTCTGTCAAGCTTTCGACAGTTTACTATTGTCTTCTTCAGGACAAAAATCTTGTCAAATAATAACTTGTGTTATTGAATGTGGAGTTTAGTTAATTGATTTCAAGAAATCTCCCGTTGTTGCACTTATAGTTACTTCTACCATCGGGCGGAGGAAACAATCAAACTCTTACCCTTGTGCATCATGGGAATAACTTAGGAGGCGTAGGAACCAACAATCAAGCCCAAATGCAGCAACAACAGCAGCAGCAGAGACTGAATTCTTTGGTTCGACAACAATTGCTTCAACAACAGCAACTGAGGAACTCCGGGAACAATCTTCAGCAGCAGCAACAACAGCAGCATGGTCAGTTTCTCTGAGAAATATTTGCCGTCGTGATTTCGTTCGATTATATCTTATTTTTATTCATGTGTTTTTGCGAATAGATGCCTTGGGAATATCTTCACCTCCGCCAGTAATGATGATTCTTCGTGCTTCACCAAATCAACAGCCCTTGGTTTCCTCCTCAAGTCCTCAACTTCTACAGAATCACCAAATTCTTCAGCAACAACAACAGCAGCAACAGCAACAACAGTTGATTCAACAGCAGTTGCTGACATCCTCAACTTCTTCGTCTGTACCTGACTTGGACGCCTTGGGATTCTCTTCTCAGTCCTCGGGCCCCACCAATGAGTAGTAGTAGTTATTTTTGATTTGTTAAGTTAGTTTTTAGTGTCACGATTCTGTTGTATGTTTCTTTTCTTCGACTTCGTTTCAACCATTGTTGCCGAGTTGTCTGCTTAAAGTTAGTTAGCATAGCTCTGAATCGGCTGAATGCTTATGTAATGTATGTACCACTGTGAAAATATTGAATTGGAGCAAATGTTTATATTGATTGGAGAGTTGATTTATTTGAGGAAAGACTTATGACTGAGGAAGCACATAATTTTTGTATTCAGAAATTACGCACGATTGGTTTGGAAAAACCATGTAAATTATTTCAGTTTTGTATGAGAAAATATGGCGCAATTATTGTTCAAGGCTAAGGCTAGAGTGTTTGTACTTTGTGGATGAGGAAACGAGGATGGTTTTCAAAAACACTTTACTTTGAAAACTGTGTTGTTGTTACAGTTTTTCACGAATTTCAGCTCAGTGAAACTGACGAGTATCTACAAAACTATGGTTGTTTAGCCTAGGCCCAGGCTCTTAGCTATAATAGTTTTGATGAATAGTTAGCCTGTTCTGTTATTGAATGAAAAAAGAGAACTATATACTTATAATGATGATGATGAAAGTTTAAAATATTTAATTGAATTCAGAAATAATTGTTGTGGTTAATTTTTTTTGTCTGTACATGATAAATGAATGAACTGATGCTTATAACTTGTCTCATTGTTAAGACAAGCCGTTTTTTAAGATTCATAAAACTTGGCAAATGTCTGCTTAAAAAAACGTAAGAAACTTGATATTGTTTTAGAAAACTGAAAAAATATAAACATAGACGAGTAACACACCAAAAAAATGCCTAATTTTTGCTCAAAATTATTGAATATTTTTTTCATGGTTTGTTGTTCTGCACTTATTAAAAATTATCTTTTTTGATGCCAAGTTTTATGAATTTTCGTTACACTTGTACAAAATAAAAATACTGTGACTGCGTATGCAAAAAATATTACGGAAGATTGAGAAAATATTTAAGTATTTGTGAATATATATTATTATATTTTGTGACTGACTGAGAGATATATTGATACACATATATATTATGAATATTATGAATTTGTTTTTTGTTGTTACATTTTTTGCTTTGTTTTTGTTGGAAATGATGATGATACTTGATGACTGAACTGATTAGGATTAATTTTTTTAGTTTACATTTATTTTGTTGTCTGTTCTGAGAAATGTACATATTATTATGAAAGTGTATTGGGAAGAAAGAAAATATAATTCTACGTCATTGGACTATCAATGGAATTTAACTCTAAATTCTTGTATTTCGTGTTTGCTGTTGTTTTTAAAATATGTTTTGCATGTGCACATGCACTCAAACTCAAAACTTGTTGGCTGGCATATATGGGATGGAATTGGTGTGATACATATATCGGACCATTAAAGGAAAATTGCGCTAAACGGGACTAAAACGAATTTTACTAAAACTGGCTTTAGCATTTAGCAAGCTTAATATTAGGCATATGCGCCAAAATGTATGCACATTAGCTCACACGTTGAAAGTTAAGTTTTTTCGTCATTTGTGCTTGAATTTAATTATTGCTACTTTCATACAATTATTCTGAATAGTTTATGTATTTTAGTCTGATTTGAACGTAATGTATTGTCTACGGCAGTTTTAGATTTTATATGAATCACCGCATATTCCTAACTTTATGTAGCTAGCTATCAGAAAAAGAAGGCAAACTCATCAACTCATATACAATCTCACAACAATCGAGTGTTTCGAGAGACCATAATTTACACAATATATGACTACGAGAAGAGAAACAAAAAATCAGTGACTGTTTGTTGAAAACGTAGAGGTTCTTCTTCACAGATGAGGAGCATTAGCAGCCGTTGAGAAAGTTTTGAGGACAATCTATTGTTGTTGCAAAATATAATGATCTTGTGAATTGCAGAGAGTTTTACTTGCAGGTAAGTTAGAGTTACCATTTAAAGTTTTGCAACCAACTAAACTTGCGCAAAAAATGAGATCTTATTTGCGAAATTGTCTACTTACAGCCTCAGTTTACTATTTTGTGACTCTACTGTGAAATATCTAGTGGTGAAAAATATTTTTTTTTCAAAATGGCTCGGGGACATCAAAAGATTCAATCGCAGCAGAAGAATCAGGAGCAAAAGGTTTTTCAGTTTAGAACATTTGAAATGCATTTTTGTTTTTCTGTTAATGTGCTAAGTGCTACTAATAAAGTGCTGTTACTGCTCGTGGTCGTAAATTCTTTTAATCTGGTATGCAATTGAATGATTTTTTTTATACTTTTCAGTCCAAAATGAAGAAACAGCAAGGACATAGTTTGAATGAGCAGAAAGCTTCTGCCGCCAAAGCGTTGGCGATTAGTTGTGTGATTTGCAAGGCAAAAAAATTATATTCACTGATTGTTTGCTTAGTAATATTACATAACATAATAATAATCTGTCTAAAGTGGGGATTTCTTTTTACAGGCGCAAATGCCCGACCCAAAAACATACAAGCAGCATTTTGAAAACAAACATCCCAAATCTCCAACTCCTCCAGAAATTGCTGATGTGGCTGTCTAATTTTGAAAGATAGCGCGAGCGCAGATTCAATATGATTATGATTTAACTTAAGTACTATTTTCTACTTGTTCAGTTTGTAAGTTTGTATTTTAACCCACTCCAAACACACTCAATACTGTAATAAATCGCGGGCTAAAGACATTACATAATTTTACGATGAGGAAACTTCAACATAGATACTCACTCACTATCACAACTTGTCAGACCTTATCAGTGTTTTTTGTTTTTCATATTGATTTGATTCGGGTAGGATATTATGACATTATTTTAAATTTTTTCCCTACAGTCAGACATTTCGAAATTGATATGATAGGGGAATTGGTCTAATGGATTTAGAAATTGTTGAACGGCAAGTATGGTTTTATCAACGTAGATTCTCAATCGGAGTTTCATAAAATACCTGGAAATTACATCAAGTCAAGACCAAGAGACTTGTATAGACAACTATACTATAGGTGCATTGATAAATAAAAATTAAAAACTAAAATACTCTACTCAGTACTGATGTACTGAAGGCCTCTGAGA
>Ga0210040_10005850_pt1 | contig 15517 bp, 20 predicted proteins | sample CryGeyCG12114_NA_FD_185462 | JGI IMG/M metagenome (GOLD analysis project Ga0210040, IMG submission 185462) | Groundwater microbial communities from aquifer - Crystal Geyser CG19_WC_8/21/14_NA (SPAdes) (version 2) | ecosystem: Environmental > Aquatic > Deep subsurface > Groundwater | place: USA... | reverse complement strand
GACAGTATTCAGCTGTGTGTGGTCCCCGGCAGACCCGCCGAGTCCGCTCACCATGCTCATTATATGATAGGGCACGACCTTGGACCACGAGCAGGACCTCAATTTCCAGAAACTAAGCGAGAACGGAGACGCCTGGTGGACGCACAGGTACTTCGACGCTCGAAAGGGAACTTCGGATAGTCAGGTAGTCGTCACGGGAAGACTTGTGTGTTACCGAACTGAGTTTGAAGCACGCCGACTGGGGCCAGGCTTGAGATGAAATTTATACCGTCTATCCCTCCCTCCGACACATATGCGCAGCAACTCGGATGAACATGTTGTGACAGCGCAACCTCAGACTCTCCGTAATCACAGCCTGTAACAACGGCCGCTGGATAAGTTTGCTGGTGTCGAACCGAAGCTCGCCCTTGTCGTCCGTCTTGCACGCCTGTACTTCTGTGCGGACATCTTCGAGGAGGACTTTATCCCTAAAAACGTCGATAGTACACCAGTAGGTGTTCACCGGTAACGTTTGCACTTGCACTGTAGCGGTTGCATTAGCTGCTAATCCACACGCCTTGATCTTGACGCAACGTACCCAAACAGAAAGCCCAGCTCCATAGACGCCATGTCCCGAGCAGCGAACCCCATATCATAAACAAAGGTTGAGAATCTTTCTCGGAAGAATTTGGAGCCCCAGAACGGGTCGTCTCCATCCTCATCAAGCGGCGTTGTGTTCGCGTCAAAGTTCTCGCTCGCCCACGTCTGCCAGTCAGCTACCGCTACGAGCACTTCTTCACGCAACTTATACGCTTGAGGTGCCAGAAACTGTGGCGTACGTTTCATGAATGTTGGGAGGTTGTCGCAGAATGTCCAGAATGCTCCGGTGAAGGCGGGATTGCGTTCAAGTAGTCCTTTGCCGCACATCGCGTCGAGTAGAGCAGCAGTGACGTCGTGAACGAAGAAGTCTAGGAAGTCGTCCAACACGATACCTCCAGGTGTGGTTAGAGCCTTATGCGCTAGAATACGACTGCCCAAGTTTCTCTCGAATCGCTGGGATAGCTAAGTGCGCTTCGGCCAACGAGATAGCGATGGATGACCGATGAAGCTCCATGCGTAAAGTGGTGCAGCTGCCAAATACTTGCGCTCAAAGTACTTTGGTGTCTCTTCAGTTTCGCTTCCAAGCCGTTCTACAGCGGCATCTGACATTGCGCAAGCCTGGCGGAGGAACGAGGCGTTGAAGATGGTATTCGAGGTTGAAGTTTGCGCGAGATGGGCGACTACATTTCACGAACTTGTGTAATGTAGAGTTCTTTCGCAAAGAACTTGATACGTACTGGGTGTTGCAAGAAAGCATAGTAGCTAGGTAGGATAAATACTCAATTATCGCAACTTCTTCGCACGACTGATGGTGTGCCTACCTGGATGTGGAAAAACTCGACCGGACTCCACATGAAACCCCACGGCACATTGCCAATGAATGGAAGGAAGTGAGGAACGACTGGTGGTGTTTTGAGGTGATTCTGTGGTGGACCGCTTTGTTGAAAAGCGCTGATGTGACGGCGTAGTGAACCCCGCAGATCGCCAATGTTGCAAGGAAGACAGAAATGATTGTTCCGTTACCATCAAGATGAGTGACCACGATGGAACCGAAGTATGAGTCTGTTAATGCCATATCGGAACGTTCGAGAGCCTGAATGCTGTTGCGCGCTGCCGCCACCTTGTCCTGTCTGGTGGTTCATCCCCGAGCCCCACGATTGAGGCACAGTTATTGCACCCTGTCAACTACGCCGTCAACGCCAAAGAGATGGGACATCATCAACTTGCTTACGGGCACTCTTTTCTAAGCGGTCCGTTGCTCCTATGAGGATATATTGGTGTGTCTCTGCTAGACTGTCAGTAATATCTAAATTTTGCATGTTAGGCACATGTTCCTAACGTCGGTCACGAACTACTACCACACCCACTTGTGTTGGTTACAAGCAGCATGACCATGAGGTACATAGAATTCGTAAACATTACACGATTAGTTCTATAGCTTCGCGACGTGATTGTTATACATCCTTGTTGTGCTGCACCTCAAGGAGCAGCCCTGTTCCCTTCCCTAAGTGTCCTCACTCACGCCTCTTCTTGGCCTCGCTTGGACAGGCGTCGAGGATGATAGTCTAGCAAATGGCCCTTGATGATGCTGGCCATGCCTTCAGCAGCGATAGGATGTCTTGCTCCTCCGTTGTTCGAATTACCCGCGAAGATCACGGCTGTGCGCCTCGACTCAAGCTGGTGCTGCTGGAAAGCCCGTATGATCGTGGGAACCTTCTTAGATCTCCATGACGCATCATGCATAACATTCTTGCGTTGAAGTAAGTGCAGTTCGTATGGCGACAAGGTGAACTCCAGGACAACGCCCCGCAGACCTTTAAATCGTCCCACGATAGACGAAGTCAGGGCAGAGGCAGATTCTTCGATCAAATGCGGCTGTAGGGTGATTCGGAGATTGCTTGCGCGCTGAGCAAACTTTTCGTTGGATAACGCAAGGGCTCGCAAGGTTCGGGGATCCTGAAAGTGGAAGATATTCGAATCGTAAAAGGTCCCAGAAACCTCGTACCAGAATTGCTTGCTGACCAGAGGCACCGCAACCTTAGCCGTAGCAGCTACCTGGGAGCAAGTACACCGAGGCTTGCTATCTTTACCGTAGACGCAGATTTTCCATGTCAGAGCAAGATATTCTGTGTTATTTGCCCAATGACGGCAAGCGACATGGATAGTACTATTGCCATACGCGTAGGCCCAAATCTGATTACGTAGCTCGGCCGGGAGACGCAATAGTGGTGAGTTGGCTGAGTTTTGCGTAGTGCTGAGGTAGTTAGTATGCCCTTTTCGTTTTGCATTGGGGTTAGGTTGCTTTACATAACCATTGTGGAGCCGCTGTGGGTGAATGTGGGGATCGTGGCAGCTGACAGCTTATTTCGCTTCTTTACAGCTGCAGAAGCGATCTCGGTGTTCCTTCGCTTGCGGACTGCCATCGCGAAGCGTGGCTGTGCAGTTAAGTCTGGCGCCTGGTCGCGAGCGTTGGGTGTCGCGAAGACCGTGAAGATCCGTCGACCAAGGATTCCAAGACCTATCCGCAGATTGCAGTTGAGCTATATTGGGCGAGTTGGGAGTGGAGTGATAAGGTTAGTGCTACGCTGCGGTAATCTAGTGGTAAGTGCAGGGAGGGCGCCTGCAGAACCTACATGCGTCGTGCCAAGACCTCCGGTGCCTAGCTCAGCGTCAGCACTCAGCACTCCAACTTGTTCAGCTAATGTCATCTTTCACCCGCGGCCTGTTTACAGTTACTACAGCATGATACTCACGGGTGAAAACGAGGTGACTCTGGGAAGTCGCTGTGAAATTGAGGGGCGCTTGACTGCTTTAGCTACCACAACTAAAGATATATGAAGTTACAAGGCACATACAAACCAATCGCTCGTATGCTCCAGGAGATATTGTCTTGACGTCCCGAGAGGAGCAAACTAGTGTGAAATGGACCAAGTAATGAGTCGAGATTACGTTAAGACGACATGAATCGTAGGCGCTGAAAGAGTCTTTACTCACTGTGGATAAACTCGCGGGAATACTTTGATTTTGAATCAGCGAACACCTCAAATACTGTCTTTTCAGCGATGTTCAGTTCACGCGAGAATGTGACGCTTTCCTTTGACCTTCAACACACATCGTACGTATATCACTTAGGTCTGCTTTGAAGTATACAGCACAGGGGGCGTGGCCTAGCGATAAGGCGCTCACATCGCGAAGTCGTGTCGCTCGAGATCATCTGCTTGGGAGGTGAGTGCTAGGATGTCTGCTCGAGAACCTGCTTCCATATCGCAGCATGCTCGCTACATCTTTCGCTCTTCACGACTATGCGAGTGGAGCGCAAGATGCGAGTCTTTCTGCTTCGTACGATCGGCGAGCGTCGCCTGCCGATATGTGGAAAAAGCCTAAACAGATATCATCGTTGCTTTCCGATGCGCTTCGCGTCGTGCACACCTGCGTCGCTTACCCCTCCATAGTCGAACGCACTCGCTAACTGCTCTTCAAACTCTTTCGATCACATAGGCAGTCAGACTAAACGCGTTCTGGAACGCCTGCCAAAGACATGCTGTAGGTTCAGAGCTTGTTCTCCAAACCAAAAAGTATGCCGAGTGTCAGATGATCAGAGCCATTGGAGACCCGAAAGTACACAGGATGCGCAAGCACGTGGCTGGAGAACGAGGCCTGCAAGGCGTACACAGGTGCCTTGAAGTTCGTCCGAATCCTCTGCAAAGTGTATGTTAGATGATACGGGCTCCTCCACGTGCAGTTAACCGCCCAGGTTCCGGGGTTTGGAGGTCTAACAGCTCGAAACACAACCCGAGAAGATGACCGGCTTTCAGGGTCAAGCTCTCAATCCTCAGCTCCTCATCTCAACAATCTTACCCCGGCGGCGTCTCCAAATCCGAAACACGCCTAACCAGCCGTAATCCCGCAAGCAAACGGATCCTCCAAACACTGACACCATTTGCTTAGATTGCTCGCAGTCGTTGGATCGTGAGACCGTAGCAGGGTGCACCCTGTGGCTGGCAAAGTGGAGAGAATGCTGTTGTTTGATGCGCGCCTGGGTTTGCATGTGTTGGTTTGTGGTACGGATACAATCAGTAGCGAGGCTGCAGCCGTCGGTAGAACTTGGTGAGACTAACGAACGACCGACCTAACCGTCAGCTGAGGTAATAAGCAAGCTCTTCCGTCGTGCAGAGAGGAAATTTTCACGGGCGAAAAACAAATCCCAGACGACGGTGATGATGTTGCATGCAAGCCGGCTCGGAGCCTGGAGTTTGGAAAAGCCCCGCACAAAGGGCCGAAGGAAGGAACCATGGCACATTCCGCGGAAGGTGCACGCGAGGCATGGTCAAGACCAATCAACGTAATGCCGTATCAATCTTGGCCCGCTGCAAGATTCATCACGATGCCGAAGCGGGTTGAGAGCCACTGCCAAGGGTAAAATATGGATTCGAGGCAAAAGCCTGGTTGAGCCATTCATTCTTTGTTGCACTAATTGTGCCCATCGCACTAGTGCTTCCTCCAAGTTCCGTGCCTTGCGCCATTTCAAGAATCCAGGTGCGCCTGTGCCACACACTCAAGAGTGTAGAATGACACATGCTCCAAAATGGCTAGCCGATTTTGTGCTAGCCAATTACTGTACACGAACGCCGGTAAATGCTGATGTATGATGTAGGAAATATGGCCAAATCAATTGACCAGTATGATGCCTGAGGAGTTCGCCACCCAATGCAATGCACGCTAGAACGCAGCAAATGATGTTTTAGAAGAAAGAAAGAAACGGGTCTGCCGATGCATCCGTGATGCGCAAAAGTCGATACATGGAAGGGAAGGTGATCACCCCTCACCGAAAGATCGGCTGCTGAGGAATGGGGAGCTGGTTGAACTGATTCGTCGCTGGCCATGCATTGCGATCCATGTAAGGAAGAAGGCCGGTGTGACGCTCTGTCATGGGTCGCCCTAGGGGCTGGTACTGCATTTGATCGTATCCAATATTTTGAGCAGGGTTTTGCATCGAAGTCGAGGGAGGAGGAACGAGCAGGGTGTGAACACCGCGGACAGGTCGGTAAGGAGATTGACGTTGGTTCAGGAAATGGGATGGCGATAGTTGTCTCGAGTTTGTTGCCGGATAAGAGGCGCTCACGGGCGAGGAACCCGCAGAAGGTGGGTATGGACTAATCTGGCGAGACCTATCCGCAGTTGGCGTGTAACTGTTCGAGAACGGTGGTGCAGCCATTGAGGTTGGGGTATGCGTTGGCTGTTGCCACTGAACAGGAGGTGGATATACCATAGCCATGGAGCGGCTGCCAGGTACTGGAAGCGGCAGCTCTGACCAACTCTTTCCCTGGGGTGGCATCTGCTGCGGTGCGGGGATCGAGAGGCTCGGTAGGGGTGGAAGTCGATTAACGGAGGGCGGGGGTTCGAAAGACCGGTTTACGGGTGTTTGCAGGGTCGGAATAGGCGGCGCGTTACTGTACGGTCCCGGGGCGAAGCCATAAGACTGTCGCTTAAACGGTGGCTCAGCGCTGTGGTCTGCACTGCGTTTGCGTACAATGGGACCCAACTCAGGAAGAGCTCCAATCGGCGAGACGGTCGCCGATGTTGCCTGAGGCTGCAGCAGTGGTGTGTTCGAGAACGCCAGATGGTTCGGGGAGTACATCATCGTGGTCGGCGGCGATGTTTGTTGGGTTTTGGGTGGGGATACCATAAAGTTTTGCGGCGCACCGAACGATGGAGTTGGGGGCCCAGCTGGACTGATGGTGCCAGAGGCTGGCACTCTCGAAGCCCTGTCGAAAAAGGTTCCGAACTTGCCCAAAATCGCGTGCCACTCTTCCCACTTCTTCTTCGATGTGAACAGGCTGTAACGCATGTTGCTCAGGAACTCGACCTCCATAATGTGCACCTCTTGTACTGAGATACCAGACACCTCGGCCCACGTCTTGTTGGTATATGTGTTGTCGTCGAGGAACTTGTTGCCGAGCATGAGCGCTACGGTTAGTAATCGATACTCGCTGCCTGGCTTGCCCTTGACGGTGGGATTGGTGAGTTTCAGCCTGTAGATGAACAGCAGCGCGAGCAAGATGACGTTCTGGGCGACTTGTGTGGTGGTCAAGATGGTGGCCACCCACTTCTTGAAGCCAATCGTGGGGTGCGCATCTGGCACGAGAGGCTGGATGGCGTGCGGTGACGAAGTTACATCAAGCACTTGCTTGAGCGTTGTGGAGCTCTCAAACCAGAACAGGCATGTTACCTAAAAGAGTCAGTCTTGGCACTGGATCTTGAAGTTCGCAAACTCACCTCAGCTGCTAATTGAGGCAAGCCCTCCTGCGGCGTGTTGATGGTTGGTGGTATCCGCAGATTTGGGGAGATGGACCATTTCTTGCGTGGTGTCTGCGCCACTTCTTGGGGAGGCTGTTGAGGCTGCCTTTGCGGACTTGGACTTCTTGGGGCTGCTGCGGATCTCGAGTTGCCAATCGCAGGGAGTTGGTAACCATATTGATTCGAGGGTAGAGAGACCACCCGCACTGCCGAACCTGGCAGATCTGGAGGCGTAAGAGGCGCCCTGGGTGCTGTCCTCAGCGGATCCAGCTCGTGGCCGCTCGACATGCGGGGCATGGGGAGCTGCATGGTGGAGTCGAGTTTGGAGAGGGAGCGAGAGGCAGAGGCGTAGAAGTCGAAGGGAGGCTCCCGTGGGAGAGCGTGAGGCATTGGGTGTGGGAGCTGTAGCTCGAGCATGTGGACGGCTCAGCAGTGAGGATGAGGGAAGACGGCGGGGAGGCGGCGGCGACGTCAACGTGTGCCGGTGAGCATGAGCAGGTTATGTGGGTGGTAGCGTTTGCAGTACGGGCTTCACTGCATTGCGTGAGTGTCCTGGCGGTCCCGGGTGTTGGAGGTCCAAGCAAGGAGACGGCACGAGGTTGTTGACAGTTCTTCTCGCAAATATGTGGGAGGCGGTGATGCAACCCTGTTTCCCGGGCGGGCTCGTCGTTTGCGGATGGGCTACTGAGGGTGAGGCAGGAAGGGCAGCAGACGCAGAGGGCGAGAATAAAGACGGGGCAGGCGCGGCGGATTGTTGCTGGCAACTATTGTAGTGGTGGTAGGCACAGGCAGGCGGTAGGGAGGCAGAGGTAGAGGCGGAAGCGGATTGTCTCTCGCGGTGGCCCAAACACGGTCTGGGACCAGCATGGCTTGGGTCCGCTGGAGTGTGAATAGCCACAGGCGGACAAGTAACGTTAACGTACATAATTCATGAAAGGCGGGAGGTTCCAGGTGCAGGACCCCAACCAAGAGGCTGATCCAGAAGGAGAAAGCAGCTCTGACATCAACCGCGCCTGCTAGCTGCGCACGGACGGCCGGCACACAAAGCAGTCGCAGCGCAGCGCAGAGCAGGCGCGACCGCGGGCAGGGATTGCCGGGGGCAGCCACGACGCGAGGCCAAGCCAAGCACACACACGCACACGGCGGGCAGCGGGCAGCGGGTGTCGTGACCAGACAAAGCAGCAGCCGCTAGCCGCCTCCATTTGTGTGCGAGACAGACAAGACACGCAGTTGCAAGCGTAATCGACCATCCTGCAAGCCCTCCCTCACCACCACCACTCACTCACCTCCACAGGCGTGATTGGACGACTCGCGACGCTGCGGGTCAGATGGCGGCCGCCGGCTTCGTGAACAATCAAAGGCCCATCCTCTGCCTCGCGGTGCCATGCCCGAACCGGCGAGCGCGCCCCAGCTGCGCCGCGCAACGACCGTCTGTACAGCCTCAGCAGGGCGCGGCCCCCTGATTGGCGCACTTCCGGCTTCAGCCAGCATGCCCCCCACCGCACTGCTACCGCGGTGGGACACTCCATCCTCGCAGAAACGATAGCGCTGGCCGACCTCATCAATCCTGCGCAGCGGCCGCGACGCTGATAGTGAGATCCATTTCTGCCTGCGCGCGCCGCGGCCAAGGCGGAGCATCCTGATGATGTGGGCATCCGCCATATCCAACTTTCTCCTGCCGAGTGGTAAGCGGCTGAGCATCAGGTTAGCCATGCGCAACCTTCGGATAGCGTCGTGCAGCGCGACGACCGACTCCAGAGCATCAATAATCGCCAGACACAGCCGGGCGGTCTAGAGTGGCATTTCGCGCGTGCATCATTCCGCGCATGCCGTGTTTGACTCTGCGCGCCCTGTGAGTGGCCTTTGTCGTGCGCTGGCGTGGATCGCTCGCGCTGCTGCATCCGCGACCAGGCGTCCAAAAAGCAGACAGACTCTGCTGCACGCACACGGCGACGACGCTGCGTCGCCAATATCAGGAGCGATACGAAGTCACCCAGCCGCCATGCCAGCCCGCCCTAACAGACGTGCGGTCATACTTTACCCTAACCATCCCCTAATTCCGAGCCCGAACCCTGCTCCAACGCGAAGCTTTGCAGGCTCAGGTATGAGCGAGACTGCTGATCTTGCAATCCTCTCGCAAATGATTTCGCGTAGTGTGCCCTGCCAATCACACGGCCCATAGCTGCGTGCATTCACCGGGCCCGGCGCTTCCGCCGAATCAAACTCTGCCCACCCGACGCTAGTTACGACCATCTTGCCCTCCAAGTCGAGACAATTTGCACCGCAGGACCGCCCTCTCAGCGCCCCTGGCGAAACACGTATCGACATAGTTGCGCGCGCCTTGCTCGCTGCATTCACACTCGCACTCTGTGCTTGGATGACTGCTGGGGTGCGTGGCTGGATGCTCCCTCTGCTCCCGCACGCCGTGTCGCAGCCTTCTCTAGCGAACGCAGCTCAATGTCCAAGGATTGTGAAGTGCACATTGCAGCAGCCGTCCGTGGTTCGCGAATCCCTCCTGGAGCTAGCGGCGGTGTCATGAAGCGTTATTGCTTTTCGGTTTGCTGTGCTTGGCCGCTCGCATCGCAAGTAGCCCGGCTCGTAGGCAACGCCTCTGGTGAGGCCAGCAGCGCTAATCGTGGAACTGTGACGAGATTATTGCCATCGACACGCGAAGCAAGGGGACACGCAACATCCCGGCGGCGAACGAAAATAGTCGTGTCCACCGTGGTGATCCGGCGTTTCTTGCGTCGAAGAGCGACATGTCGTTGAAGGATGAGCGACTGCCGTCATACGTGCCTTGACATGGATCTCGCACGCTCTTTCCTCGGGCGGTGTGGTGAGCAAAATAGACCATAGTTGCATACGTAATCCACCGTCTAGTGAGCAAGCATGCAAGCAATAATTAGAGGTAACGATTACAACACCACGCTTCCCCGTAACAGCTAGCCCCTCGTTCCTCGGTGGAGTCGCTTGGTCACAGCGAGGGCAGAGTACGGAGTATGTTGGCCATGGATACGATACGACCTCACACAAGGACCCCGTTCTCTAAACGTCGAAACCTCAAACATGCGTCCCTTCAGCTCTATGCAGAGAGCCTTCAAATGCCTGACTAGCGCGCCCTGCTATGGTGATACAGTGCAGTTGTGGGCATGATCCAGGTGCTGCAATAACAATGTTCCTATCAGCAGAGTCCACCCTTGCAACCATTCACGTCGACACACACCTGCCGCATGCAGATTTTGCAATGACAATCAAGTCAGACCGAGTGATATTGTGGAGATGGCGATGCTTGTTCCGGCGTAGAGAGGGCGAAAACCACTTTCAAGGATACCGGAGGCGTGATACTCGGCACGGCCATCCTCCCATGCGAGCGCGAGTCGCTTCCCTGCCCTGCCCATTCCCGGAGGAAGCGTTGGGTGTAAGAGCAGTCTATGCCAATATAGGAAGTATTATTAGTTGACCTTGGGTGCGCCGATACGTACCGCGCCCCTCTTCAACGCGTACATGCATCGCACTAACATGGCAGGAATTATCGTTCATGGTCTATCAAGTCGTCAGTCCTGTCCTCCACCTGCAACCACCACCACCGGCATAGTAGCTTTATCGTGTTCGTCTAGCGAGCTCCAGCCATTACAGCCTGGCCTGTGTCATCCGCGAATGTGCACATGTCCCAACGAGCCTCAATCATTGACACGTCTCTCGCGAGACGCAAGCCTCTTTTCGGCACGCATTGAAACGCAGACCGATTCCTGCTCGTGTCCGTTTGCCCTGTCGCCAGGACGCTCTGCCCGGTCGCCGCCTGGCGCTGAGGTTACCGATCGTGTCGTTTTCAGCAAAACTCTCGGCTTGACGGTCACGCTCTGCATCATGCTTGGTCGAATGTCAGCAAATCGCGGCAAACGGACTGTCTCGGATAGGCGAGTTCACAGGCGTCCCGTCTATGCTCTCTGTTCTTGGTTCTCTACCATGCGACAACCCACTATGTTGAGTTTAGCCTTTGTGCTGCGTCCTTGCAAGCCGGTCTCGAGACTTCAGGATGCCTGCCCCGCCTTGCTCGAAGAAGTAGGTAAGACGATATCGAAAGAACACATAGATCCCGCTCGACCCCACGCCCTCAAGCAATCAAATCCTCATCAGGGCTATACGGTAGCAACCCAGTCCCAAGGCAACCATGACCAGTTTCACGGTACGTTGCTGTTTGCTGTGCCTCCGGTGTCATGACATGCCAACGATGGCCACCTGAGCCGACCAACTCGTCGCGTCTGACCGTATGACTGACATGATGACTGGCGAGGCTGCGCCATGAGGAGCGATTTTCGGTTGAAAGGCACATGAAGCTGCACTGCGATTCGCGCTTGCGGTGGATGTATCGCTGGAGTAACTGCTTTCGTCTACTGGACAAGTATCTGTACTTTGTATACCAGTGCTGGCCCCATCACCAGAGCGAACGACGCGCCGAGGAGTACTCGCCAAAGAAACCCTCGACGCCACGAGCGGTATCCTACATTGTACGCACCGGTGACCAAGGTCTGCAATCAGCGCATCCAAGCGGATAGATGGCTTGATCTCTGGCCGATTCTTTGTGTAGCCATTGTCCGCATTTCATGTTTCAAAGGCCGTGCAGGGCGCTCCTTCCGTCTTGAACGTACCACTCTGCTCGGTACCAACTCCAGCCATATCGCCGATAATCCTGATGCATACTAACCTTCCAACCTCGAAATCGCCCAGTATTGTCATGGTTTGTCCGGCAGTTTGGCAACATGCGGCCAGAGAAAGACACGTCCCGCGGATCGCTGACCGTCCGCGAAGACAATCACGATGCTCTTAGAGGTGCAGGCGGTGCCGTCTCCGCCAGTAACGACGCAGCGCCACTGTGAGGCTAGCCCCCGCCATGCAAGGCCGAGCGAGCAGACGACATCCAACAAGCACTCGACACCACCCGCTATTCGTGGCCCGACATGATTAACAACCCCATCTATCTTGATCAACGACTCAAGCACTGACGCAGCTAATCTTCACAGCCAACAGCGCACTGTCAGACAAGATCCGTCAACGTCGCACACCCCGGAACCGGAAGTCTGGTCCCAATTTACCCCTCCCTGACCGTCATACATCACTCAGCACACACACACACAGCTCAGCTTTTTCTTGGGCCATTTCAGCCCAAGTGACGGATATATTTCCTGCCTCAACACAAGTCAACACCTCCACGCCACCTGCATGTTGCTGACCCTTGGATGCCTGGCCTTACCCTACTATGGGCATAGCAATGCCACCAGGTTCCGTCATGGATGGGTCTGACCTGCGGCCCATTACTCCTTCTCGCAGCACTCTCATCAGCCTGTGCCTCAAAGGAAGGTAATCTTCCGAGGTGCCTCATCAGATGCACGATGCCGCAAGCAGCCGTCGGAGGAAGCGCGAATTGTCGCACTGGGCTCGCACAAGTGCATGCCGAACACCAAGGCTTCCATTCATCGATCAACGCCCTTCGCCTGCCGATCAAAGGACACATTCGCAGCCGACATCACCTCCACCACCTCGTTTATGATGGAGCTCCTGCTTGTGGGTAGCAACCGGCGCCCTCGCCACCGCCTGAGGACATCTGCAAGCATGACAAGCTGGTACCCTGATCCTTGCGGCTTCGTTTCTTTCATCAAGGCCGTTGGTTCCGGTGCCACACGAAACAGCTCCTTCTTCCCGTTTGTCCTTGTGCTACAACACGCTTTTCATTGCAAGCATACACTTGCTAGTTTTGCGCCACCGTCTGCCAACTGCACTGCTGCCTACGACGTGCATCGCTTTCTGCACTTGTCGCCTCCGGGATACACATGCAGCTCTGCCGGCTAATACGCCCCATCGGACATTGCATCACACAGGATCTACTTCATGCTTGCACATATCTACATGTGTCGAGCACACGGTTGGTTATATGACTGAGGCATGCACCAGGTGTTTCCCGAGTGTCTGACTACAGCAACATGCTTTGACTCGGGATCTATCCCATTGGCTTTGCCCGCTTCCGTCTGGGCGCGCGATGCAAGACGTGTAGACAGCATGTCGATTGAAGCACGCCGCGATACTGTTCCAATTTATATTTCACGTCGATGTTATCCCGGGCGGTACCACTCTCACGGAAAGCAATGGGGCGAGACGGGCGGCCGCCACCGTCTCATCAAGAGGTACCTTTCTTTTGTCTCAACCAATGTATCGACTCCGGACTTCTGTGACAGATCAATATGTATACGGAGTACTGCTATCATCGCGATGATGTTGCGAGCTGACGTGGTCAACATTCATTTCTCGATAGTCTCGCCAAGGGACCCGACGAGCAGATTGACAGTCGATATTGAACTTTATATGCGACTTGGAAATTCGATGCTTACAGAACATTGGCCAATGCTCATGCCGTGGATCATCGACGTCAGCGTCACTTATTGAGAGTCGAAGCGCGACGTCCGCTTCCAGCTTTTCCTGAATCTCGCAAGTGCTGGAACAACTTCGCCGTGCATTACCAACTCTGTAATGCGCCTGTTGACATGCTATTTCTCCCATAATACCGCATGATATGATACATACTCGCCTCAAACCAGGCTCTAGAACAGCCTGTTGTCCGCACTCGCCTTGGCGGCATCCCTCCTCGCGCTCTGCTTCCTCCGATCCTTGGCCTCGCCCGGCGGCTTGAAGAACAAACTCGGGCTCTCGCCCTGCTTGACCATGTAGCTCAAATATCCCCTATGCGCCGGGTCGCGGTAGTACTCGATGTCCTTCCTCGCCGTCGCATCCGGCAGCCTGTACTTGTATCTCGAGCCGAGCTGGTTCATCAATGTGGCCATGGCTTCCTTCTTCGCGGCGTCGCTTGCAGTGGCGGATTGCAGGGAGGAGAGTATCGGGGAGGGGAGTAAGGTGGGGTTCGAGGCGGATGCGAGACTGAGGAGGTCGGTGGAGGACTGCAGTGAGACGGTCGGGTGCGAGTCGCCGCGCAGGACGCGCTTGATGGATGTTGGCGAGTAGAAGCGCGTGGTGACGGTGCCGCCGAGCGACTCGATGCGTGCGATGGCTTCGGCGGAGGCGCGCGAGACGACGATGTTGATGGCGGAGGTCAACTGCTCGGGGTTCTAGACATATCAGATAACATGTGCGGATTGAGAGCTTGGGCATATACATACCCGTGCCAGCAGCTTCACGCCATGTCTCTTCACGCCGTGCAGACATCTTGACGTGTGCAGCTCCTTGATGGTGATGGGCTTCGACGGGTCGAGCCGCCCCTGGTCTATCCACGACTGTATCCGGTCGAGGTTGATGGGCGACATGTCCACCTTGAAGGGGTTGTACTTGCCCCTCCCCCTCTCCGGCTTCGTGATGGACAATGGCGTCTGTCCGCCCTCGAAGCCGGCCGGCACCTTTCCGTGCGCATGCTGGCCCTTCTGACCCCGTCCGGCCGTCTTGCCCTTGCCCGATGCCGGGCCGCGCCCGCGCCGGATCTTCTTGTTGTATGCGCCCTTGTTGTCGGAGAGCGAGGAGAGGATGGATGCGCATCTGTGCTGGGCGGGGACGAGGAACGGCGCGATTGATGTGGGTGCAGGCGTCTTTTGCGACATGGCCAGGAGCGAGAAGGCGAGGCGCATGGCCTGCAATCGGGGCGGCATCGCTGCGGGGGTGGTGTGGTGTGCTGGACCGATGCTTCTGCGTTGCTGGCGATGGTGGTTGGAGCTGCCCAAATTCTGATAGCCAAGCCGAACCTCCGCGGCCCATTCCCATTTGAGACGAGATGGTTACACGACACCACCTCCTTGCATCACGAAAATGCGACAAGAGAAAGAAATGCTGCCTACACAGTCGCCCTTCTCCCGCCATATTCCCCGCCATCGGATAGGCGACTTCATCATAAGAGCATAAGAGCATACTCGCTCCATGGTGCGCCTCTTCATCGGCGCTGGTAAGCCCTTTCGGTCTGCACACTGAGTCCTTACTAACCACCGCATCAGGCGAGGGCCAGCATGAACTCACTGCGAAAAGACCCGAGCCACTCCACGCCAGCAACCTCATCACTCCTGTTACTGGGCCACTCTGGGCTACTGGCGCTCTCGTCTTGCGATCGTGTTTTAGGCGACCGCTGCCCGCAGGTCTGCCAAACAAGACCGCTTATTGGCTTCACGAAAGTGGCACAACGACTGCTCTAGTGACTCCACTCATGGTCTTCTTAATGTACGGTGACAACAGACTTTCTACGAATGTCCTCAAGCACCAAGGAATCGTAGCGACCCCATTTCGATGGTGGGAGCGTAGCGCTGGCTTCACCTACGATAGCGGCATGTTGCTTGGAGGCGCTGCTGGCTTGGTACTTGGTAGTCGAAGTCTGAGTGTGCGCAGCCTATCTAGTTTGAGTCAACAATGGGCTCGCTTAGGTGCAGCCTCTGCTGGTGGCACACTGGGAGTCATGTCAGCGTCTTGGCTTCATCTTTATCATCATGGCACTGCGGCCCTTGAAGACCTAACGCATCGAAAGAGTCAGATAGAGGCTTCGAGACACCAGATCTTTGCAAAGCTGAATCGGGATACCACTTTCACAGATACCTTAGGGGTGTCAGCGAGAGTGTATTTGTTCTTGCAAGCAAGGATGGCGTTTGCTCCTCTACTCGAA
>Ga0210040_10005849_pt1 | contig 15519 bp, 6 predicted proteins | sample CryGeyCG12114_NA_FD_185462 | JGI IMG/M metagenome (GOLD analysis project Ga0210040, IMG submission 185462) | Groundwater microbial communities from aquifer - Crystal Geyser CG19_WC_8/21/14_NA (SPAdes) (version 2) | ecosystem: Environmental > Aquatic > Deep subsurface > Groundwater | place: USA... | reverse complement strand
CGATAAAGCAGTATATTGCAATAGTCTGTTCGTTCATGGCTCTTTTCCTTTTTAAAGTGTGGTAACTCTAAAACGTGTATTAGCCAATGAGCGAACAGACTTCTTTTTTATCGCGCAACTTGAGTTATTTACTAAAAGCTAACTGCTAACAAAAATGGATTTTCTTTCGCCTGAACTACAGCACTACATTACCCAACATACCAGTCCGGAATCAGAAATATTAAAGAGACTGAACCGCGACACCCACCTGCACGTCCTGAAACCCCGGATGCTGTCGGGGCACGTACAAGGGCGTTTTTTAGCGATGGTAGCGCACATGATCCGGCCTAAGCAAATTCTGGAAATTGGTACGTACACCGGCTATTCGGCTTTGTGTTTGGCCGAAGGCTTGGCGCCCGGCGGTTTGCTCCACACCATTGATGTAAATGAAGAACTCGAAGCAATGGTACAGGGCTATTTTACGAGCGCCGGCGTAGCGGATAAAATCAAATATTATATCGGCAAAGCCTTGGAAATTATTCCCGGACTAAATTACCAGTTCGATTTGGTTTTTATTGATGCCGATAAAATAAACAATGCTTTGTATTATGAGTTGGTGCTGGACAAAGTGGTGCCGGGCGGTTTCTTGTTAATTGATAATGTTCTGTGGAGCGGTAAAGTAGTACAGCAAACCTCAAAAAAGATAGATGCCGATACCCAGGCCGTATTAGATTTTAACCGCAAAATACAGGAAGACGAGCGCGTAGAGAATATATTATTGCCGCTGCGTGATGGTTTAATGTTAGTGCGGAAAAAATAAATCAGCCTCTTTTTATTTCGATATCATCGGTCGGAAAACATCTAAATATTAATTATCTTATATTATTACTCAATCAGTTTGCGTAAAATAACACCTGCAAATAATTCATTTTGTGAGGCTTGCCAGGTAAAGTTATCCATATCTTTTTTGCTTCATTGTGGAAAAAGTGTAGAAAGATTGTCGATAAATAAAGCGCCGGAAAATTCTTCTTTCCATTCTTAATCTGCTATTTTGTTCTTGGGCTGTCGGCAATAATTCCGGGAAATTTAATATTTCGGTTATTCGAAGCAGAAATCACTTTATTCATGCGTTAAGGCTTTATCTGATAAAGTTACGGGCGCACTAAATATTTTTCTATGAGAAAGCAGGTATTACTTTTATTTCTTCTGGCTAGTTCTTGGGCCAAGGCGCAAGCCATTATTGTTCCTTCTCATATTAATTTTGCCGATCAGCACTTTACGCTGCACGAAAGTGGCCGCCAGAATTTACAAGATAAAGTAAATTCCTTGCTGAAGTATCCTAAATATTTCCAATTGAAAGTTGATTTAGCCGATACGTATTTCCCCATTATTGAACGTGTATTCCGGGAAGAAGGCCTGCCGGATGATTTTAAATATTTGGCTTTAATAGAAAGTGGCTTAATTCAGGATGCGGTTTCTACTTCTAATGCCGTAGGATTTTGGCAGTTTAAAAAAGATACCGCCACCGATTACGGCCTAAAGATAAACCAGGACGTGGACGAACGTAAGCACATTACGGCATCCTCTCGGAGCGCGGCCCGCTATTTGGTAAAGAGCAACACTTTATATTATAAAAACTGGCACAACACCATTCTGTCTTATTACCATGGTTTTACCGGCGCTAAAGCTCTGGCCCGGCCCGATCATATCAACAAGAAAGAAATGGAAATTACCGACCGGACCGATAATTACATTTTAAAATTACTGGCTCATAAAATAGCTTACGGTACGGTTGTGGGCAAAAATCCCACGCCCTTGGTAATGCTGCGGGAAGTACCGGTTTCGGGCAAAAATATCAGCGACATTGCCTTGGAAAACCAGGTGGCGGAAGACGAAATTAAACAATACAACAAGTGGTTGGCCAGCCAGTATATTCCCAACGATAAAACCTACACCGTGCTGATACCGGTTATTAATCCGGACCAGCGTATGATTTTAGCGTCGCAGCGCACTTCTGCGCCAACGGTGGTCGAGACCGCAGAAATACCAGCCGTAAAAACGGAGCGAAAAGGCAAACGCCAAATTAAAAAACTAAACGGCCTGAAAGTAATTGTTGCTAAAAATGGCGATACAAAAGAAGATTTAGCCCGCCAAGCGCATTTATCTACCCGCCGGTTCTTAAGCATAAACGAAATGCGTAATTCCGACCCGATTGTAGAAGGCGAAGCCTATTACGTGGAACGTAAAAAAAGCAAAGCTTCGGTACAATACCACGTGGTAAAAGAAGGCGAACAGGTGCCGCAAATTGCCCAGCGCTACGGCATAAAAGCCCATTCCATACTTTGGTATAATCGTTTAAAACATCGGGAAGTACTGGCCGCAGGCCGGTTATTGTGGCTGCAACAGCGCCGTCCGGCCAATGTGCCCGTTGAGTACCGGAATACGCCGGAAAGCGAGCCTCGCCAGGAACGGGCCAATCCGGTTATTTTAGCAAAGGATAAAACTCGGGAGGAAAGGAGTACAGAAAATAAAACGGCTTCTAACCAAAAACCCGCCCAAACTAAACAACCGGTAAAAGAGTATCCAACCAGAAAATTACCGGAACCCACACCTACTACACCCCAACCAGCAGCCCCGGAAACAGTAGCGCAAACGGAAGTAGCAGTGAATACAAACGTGGCGGTAATAACAAACGAAAACCCGGTAGTAACCGCAACTGCTCCAGCCCCAGCCGAAACAGCGGAAAAAGAAATAGTAGCCATCGCGTTAGATTCTGCTTTAGCCAATACGAATGAAGTAGGAGATACCTCGGAAGAAGCTTTAACGGAAAATGTGGATGCGGAAATCGAAACCATTAATACAACGCCGGTTCCCGCGGTTGTTTACACAAAACCGGAAGCCACGGTAAAGGTAGCAACCGCCACCGATGCCGTTTCAGAAAAACCAGCCGCTTGGACGCCAGCAGATAGCATTAATAATACCAAAGAAAAGCCGGTGGTTATACTAAGAGAACCCACCGATGCACCTACAAAAACACCGGCAAAAGTAGTTTTAAAAGAACCAAGTGTAGCGGTTAAAAAAACACCTGCTCCGAAAGAAACTGTAAAAGAGTCCTGGTCACCAACGGTGATTCCAAGCTCTCATGTGGTTGTTAAAGGCGAAACCCTTTATAGCATCTCCAAACAATACGGCATTACGATCGATGACCTGAAAACCTGGAATAATTTGGGTGAGATGCCGCTAGCCATTGGGCAAAACCTGCAGGTGGCCGCGCCGGCTTATCAAACAGCAGCGGCTCCGGCCAGTACGGCCATGCTGGAAGATGAACCGGTAAAGACAGCTGCAACACCGCGCGTTGGCACTTCTACCAGCCATACGGTACAAGCCGGCGAATCTATGTACCAGATATCCCGCAAATACGGAGTTACTATTAAAGATATTATGGATTGGAACGGTAAATCGGATTTTAATGTAAAACCAGGTGAACGCTTGGTTATTAAAACGGTGGGCAACAGCCGATACTAATCAACCTCCTATTTTATAAACCAGCGCGGCGATTAGTAACCTAATCGCCGCGCTGGTTTATAAAATAGCCTGACCGTACTTTCAAGCTTGTTTTTCGGGTGGATGATTTAAACCGGAGGCCGACTGCAAACCAGTTGCTACCTGCGGAATAATGCCTAAGCGTTGGTAAATGGGCCGCACCATTTGGCGTAAGGCCGGCAACTGCAGCGCAAATGGAATAATACTGAGTAAACAACAAATGCCACAACCCAATAAGGTATAGGCCACCCCAATTCTATCGGCCACCGCTCCGGCTAATAACGAACTAAAAGGCGCCATACCCAGAAAAGCCATGGAATAAAAGCTCATGACGCGCCCGCGTTTATCATCATCGGCAATGGTTTGTAAAATAGTGTTATTCGAGGCCATTTGCACAATCATGCCTAAACCCGTAAAAAAGATAAAAAATAAAGCCAGCCAGAGCGTTTGGGTAAACGAAAAACAAATCAAACCCGAACCTAACATAATGGTAGCACCTACAATTATTTTTCCTAAACCCAGCACCGAGGTGCGTTGAGCTAAATATAAAGCTCCTAATAAGGCTCCAATACCCGAAGCGCCCATTAAATATCCCAGCGTGTTAGCGCCTCCGTGTAATATATCGCGGGCAAAAACCGGCATGAGCACACTAAATGGCATCCCGAATAAGCTAATACTGGCAATTAATAAAATAATAGCCCGAATGGGTGGAAAGCCAAATACGTAACTGGCGCCCTCCTTTAACGATTGCCAAATACGTGCTTCTTGCTTGGGTATTTCCCGCGGTTTTACCCGCATTACCAGCAATGAAATAATAACGGCTAGGTAACTAACGGCATTTATTAAAAAACACATTCCCTCGCCTACGGCCGCAATTAACAAACCGGCTACCGACGGACCTACTAAACGGGCCATATTAAACATAGAGGAATTTAGCGCAATGGCATTACTGACATCCTCGCGCTTTTCAATTAATTCTACCACAAAAGCCTGCCGGGCGCTTACATCAAATGCATTCACAAAGCCCAAAAAAGCACTTAAGGCAATCAACCAATGAATAGTAATGGTATCAGTAAGTACCAGATAGGTTAAAACCGAGGCTTGCAGCATCGATAAAATCTGGGTAAAAATTAATATCCGGTGCCGGTTAAAGCGGTCGGATACTACGCCAGCAAAAGACCCGAGTAAAAAAGACGGAATCTGGCTGGCAAACCCCAAAATACCCAATAAAAAAACCGAATTGGTGAGGCGGTATACTAACCAGCTAATCGCAATCTGCTGCATCCAGGTACCAATTAGCGATACACCCTGGCCGCTAAAAAATAACCGGTAGTTCCGGTACTGCAAGGCCCGGAACATATCGGCTAGCGAAACCTGCTGTTTGGTAGTAACGTTGGGTTGGGTAGAACTCATCTGCAATACGTAATCAATTAATATATTCTGATGAGGTAATACGGACTTCGTCTAAACGCGGTAGCTTTCTCCAAATATTTATTTAATTCTCACCCCAGTTTTTCAGCTATATATTCCTCCTTTGGCCGATAAACAATTAATATCGCCCGCCGATAGGCCGGGAGTTTAAATTGGTTTTACCTGGAAAGAGAGGAAGCTTTTTTGGAATAGCGTTGGTGCCTACCGTATCGGTTAAAGTTTCTATAAAGGAGATTATATCCTGTTTCTCTTCCATGGTCAGTTCCAACACATCGGCCGGTAATGTTTGGTTCGGTACTGCTAACCCGAGTCCGGCTCCGCCACCCCGGTTGTAAAACTCCAGCACCTCGGCCAGATTAGTAAAAGCGCCGTTGTGCATGTAAGGTCCCGTAAGCGCTGCATTCCGGACAGTAGGCGTTTTAAACGATTGGTGTAAAGCAGTTGCTTTTATAATGCCGGCCCGGCCCGGATCAATATCGGAGGTAGGATGCTTAAAATCAGCGGTAGCGGGTACGCCCAGTACTTCGGTCTCGCTTTCGAGGTAACGGGGCGGTACGGTGCCGTTAAAAACCGGGGCAAAATGACACGTACCGCAAGCCGCTTTTCCCATAAATAAATTAAACCCTCGTTTGGCGGCATCCGGCAATATGTCTGTTTCGCGGCGCATGTATTTATCGAAAGGAGAATTGAGCGCCACTAAGGTTTGAATGTAGGCCGCCAGCGCTCGGTTAATCGTATTGGTATTAATGGTGTTACTCGCGGGCAAATCTTTAAAAGCCTGCCGAAACAGGCCTCGGTAAGCCTCACTTGATTTTAATTTTTGCACCACTACGTCGTACGACCCGTGCAATTCATCCGCTTTGGTAAGCACGCCCGGAACTTGATCCTGTAAAAAATCGGCCCGGCTATCCCAAAAATAAGCTTTGCTGTAAACCGCATTGAGCAACGTGGGCGAATTGCGGTAAACATTACTTTGGTCGTCGAAAGCAATGCTTTGGGGGCGGCCATCGGTGAACGCTTTAGCCGGCGCATGACAACTGGCACAAGCCCGTTGGTTGTTCGCCGATAAAATAGGATCAAAAAAAAGCGTTTTACCTAAGTTAACCAACGGCTTTGCTTGGTTCGTCCGGTCTTCTTTGGCATAATAACCGGCTATTAAATAATCGGCACTGAAAATACTCTGGGCCTGGTCGTTTACCGGTTTGGTTAGCGCCGTGCCGGAAGTTGCCCTACCCAGTGATAACGCATTATCGACCTCGGTTAAAGCGGCATAAACCGGATCGGCTATTTCCCGGATAAAATAAAGCCGGTCAAACGTAGCAAAATCAGGATGCTGTTGTAAATAAATAAGGGCTTGCGCCAGCAGTTTTATACTCTTTTGGAGCGGTGTTCTACTAGTAGGAGTCGTCAGGTTTTGCTCGTACAGTTTCGCGGTTTCCAGTACAGGCTGCAGCGCAATAGCCGCGTTTTGTATTTCGTTACCAGCGGCCGGAGCATCGAAACCAGTTAAACCCAAAGTAATAACCCGAATTAGCTGTTCCCGCAGGCTACCCCAAATTTGTTTATCCGTCAGGGCTTGATTTTGCAAGTTACTTTGGAACTGGGCATTTTTCTCCTGCAACCGGTACGCAAGCCCCACCGCATTTTTAATCGCCTCCGCATTTACTTCTTCGAAAAAAAGAATTTCTTCTAATACCTGCAAACCTTCGGGGGCAAACGTAACGTGAGTTGGTTCTTTAAAACCCAACGTCAGGTAATCCTGGTGTTCGATTACCACGCGCGGCAAAGGCGCACCATTCAGAGTTTTCCCAATTTCCGGATCCAGGTATTCGAGTAAATATTCCGTTTTTTTATAGGCTTGCTTTGTTTTGTAAAAAGCAGTGCGTGCTTCCTGCACCGTGGCCTGCTTTTGGTTTATTAATTCCAGCGCTTGGATTAATTTATCGGTTTGAGCTTTATAAACCGACAAATCCTGCATAAAAGCTTTCTTCACTAAACCCGCAACTGCGTTGTCCGGCGGTTTAACTACCGTAAACGATACCTGGGTAGCGCCAAACAAAAAAAGGCAAATTAAAATTAACCAGGTCGGAGAAAAATTAGGCTTATTAATCAAGTATGTTTTTTCTTTAAACATTATCTCACTAGTCGATCACTATTTAATTCCGGTAGGTAGTTACCGGAACAATATTTAAAGTTTCAGAGAAGCCCCGGCATCATTTACTAATTACGCCCGAACCAGAAAATTAGTAATTCCAATTCTTCCCCTTTTCTAACAAGAAACCAGCTCGTGTATCCAAACCCTTGCTTCTAATTTCCAATGAATAAATATACTTCCTTTTACTAATCAACAGAAATTCTGAAAGCAAAAATAGTATTTTCCGGCTAATACAGAATACATTAAAGTAAACACCATGTCACCTACTTACTTAACTTCTATTAAAATATTACCATCTAATGTTTTCATAATATTATCATTTTTTATAATAGATTAACTTTACATTAAATTTATAAAAATACTAATACACCTTGCATCGCAAAATAAATTATTCCGCTTATATTACAGCCGGATATTAAATGTAAAATTCAATTAAGCTTTTAAAATCTTTGTTTTTACTACGTATAATGAGAATAAAAATATTTTTTCTGAAAAATTTAGCTTTGTAATTAAAAATTTTTAATCCTAAAATTAGATTACCAAAATTAGTATTTATAATTTTTTCAATAGTTTATATTTAATAAAATTTTTTTTAAAATCTATATTAATTCACATCTAATTACATTTTTATTCCTACCATCTTATTATAGTTCAAATACCTACAGCAACAACATTCTATTTATATTTAAAATAGGGCAGTTTATGAAGAAACTTTACAAAGGATTAATTTTAGCTACACTTTTATCGGGTTTATCATTAAAGAATAATTTAGCGCAAGCGCAAACCCAGATTAGTACCTTTTCGCAACGGATTACGGCCGGTACGAATGATGCCGAAGAAGCAGCTTCGGGAGCCATTTACCTCAACAGTTCTGATCTGGAATTGGTTTATGATGATTACCGGAATGCCGGAAACCAAACCGTAGGCTTGCGCTTTACCGATATTTCCATTCCGGCCCGCGCTATTATTACGCAAGCGTATGTTCAGTTTACCGTGGATGAAGTAAAATCAGAAGCTACTACGCTTAGAATTGAAGCGCAGGCCAGTGATAATGCTCCCGCTTTTACCAGCAATGGTTTTGATATATCGTCGCGTAGCCGCACGACCGCAAGCGTAAACTGGGCACCCGCTGCTTGGGCTAAGGCGAACGAAACCGGTACGGCACAAGCCACCCCAGATCTCAAAAATATCATCCAGGAGTTGGCAAACCGTCCGGGCTGGCAAAATGGCACGGCCCTGGCCTTGCTTTTTACCGGCACCGGCCGCCGCAATGCGCATGCTTACGAGGGTTCTGCCACCAAGGCAGCCCAATTAGTTATTGAGTATAAAGTCACTGGAGCTGAACCCGTTCCGGCTCCAAACCCTTTGTTAATCACTAAAAATTCTATCTGGCGTTTTCACGATTTGGGCCAGGATTTAGGAGATAACTGGATTGCTCCCGATTACGACGATGCTACCTGGCCGAGTGGCGCGGCGGTTTTGGGTTATGGCGATGCAGTAGCTACTACCATGAGTTACGGTCCCAGCAGCACCAATAAATACCCGACTTATTATCTTCGGCACCCATTTAACGTAGCCGACGCCAGTGTGTACGATACGCTTGTTTTTAATATTCGCCGCGACGACGGAGCGGTAGTTTACCTGAACGGAGTAGAGCAATTCCGGACCAATATGCCAACCGGCCCGGTAACGTATCTTTCCTCCGCTGCTACCACCGTGGGCAATGCCGCTGAAACAACTTATTATACTTACAAAATACCCACCAGCCAGCTACAAAATGGACTGAATACGCTAGCCGTTTCAATGCACCAGATTCAAGGGAGCAGTTCCGATATTACGTTCGACCTGGAAGTACAGGGTCAATTAAAATCGGCCCAAACGAATACAGAGGTGCTGCCCTTAGGTAGCAACTGGAAATACCTCGCCAATGGCTCCGACCAAAGCACGGCTTGGTTGGTTCCTGCTTTTAACGACGCCAGTTGGCTTACCGGTAATGGGGTGCTGGGCTACGGCAACGGCGACGAAGCTACTAACATAACCGTTGCTGATGCTGCCAATAAGCCTGTAACAACTTATTTCCGCAAGACTTTTAACGTTGCCGATACTACCGGTTTTAAAGCATTGGAACTACAACTTATCCGCGACGATGCGGCAGTAGTTTATTTAAACGGCACCGAAGTTCTCCGCTCTAACCTGCTGGCTGGGCCTTTAAATTACCAGACCCCTGCAGTTACGTACGTAGAAGGCTCCGATGAAAACACTCCGGTAATTGCCTATATTAATCGGAAATTGCTTAAACCCGGCGAAAACTTACTGGCCGTGGAAGTACATAAATACAATAGCACTGAATCGGATTTACGGTTTAATGCCGGACTACGTTTGCTCACCGAAAGCCAACCTCTAACCCCGGAAATCCAAAACTATGCCTGTATTCCGGGGGCTTCGGCCACAATAGGATGCTTTACTTCGGTAAAACCAACCGTGCAGCAGGAAACCTTTGTTATTCCAGAAACACATACTTTTCAGCAACTGGCAAAATCCGGGGTTACCCGCTATACATCGGGCAGTACCAGTTTAATGCCCGGCGGCAACGACTTTACCGCTTATATCTCTCCCAACGGCAGCAGCAAAGCCGGTTATTTATCTATCAACCACGAAAACAGTCCCGGTGGGGTTTCGATGCTGCAACTGCACCTGAATGAGCAAAAAATGCTCTGGCAACCCGATTTGGTCCACAAAGTTGATTTCTCCGGGGTAGTTAAAACCGAACGCAATTGTTCTGGCGGCATTACGCCCTGGGGCACCGTTATCACCTCCGAAGAATCTACTGCTCTGGCTGATTTAAACGGAGATGGCTACCAGGATGTAGGTTGGAATGTAGAAATTGATCCGGTTTCGGGTAAAGTAAAGGATCAGGATGGCGATGGCAAAGCCGATAAATTGTGGGCGATGGGCCGGTTAAGTCACGAAAATGTGGTGGTTAGTACTGACCGGGTTACGGTTTACCAAGGCGAAGATGGCGGCACGGGCGGCGTTTACAAGTTTGTTGCCGACCAAGCCGGCAATTTATCGGCGGGCACTTTGTACGTGCTCCAGCGCAATGCAGCTAATCCGACTACCGGCACCTGGATTAAGGTTCCGAATACAACCCCCGCCGACCGGAATAATACCGGTAATTTAGCGGCCACTTTAGGCGGCACCAACTGGAGCAATGTGGAAGATTTAGATATTGGCCCGGATGGTAAAGTTTACTTTTCTACCAAAATTTCCGGCACTATCTGGCGCTTTAAAGATAACGGCACGGGCGTAACAGAACTGGAACCGTGGGTAACGAATCGCAATTATACGATTACGCACCAAGACGGCACGCAAATCGAAAATTTTGGTACTGGTATTGATAACTTGGTATTCGACGGAGAAGGCAATTTGTGGGCTTTACAAGATGGCGGCCGTAACTATATTTGGGTTATCCGGCCCGATCATACGCAAACCAACCCCCGGGTAGAATTATTTGGCACTATTCCGGTGGGCGCCGAACCTACCGGCTTAAATTTTTCGCCCGATTACCGGTACGGATTTATTTCGTTGCAGCACCCAAGCACGACAAATACCCAAACCCAACTAGATGCAGCCGGCAATACCGTGCAGTTTAACGCTCCCGTAACGTTGGTTTTTAGTCGCAAAGAATATCTGGGCCAGACGGCGCCGGAACCGGTTTTCACGCTGGGACCCGACCAAACCCGTTGCCAAGGCGACTCTGTAAAACTAACAGCTTATGCCGGCGCGGATGCCGTGGTAAAATGGAATACCGGTGAGGTTGGACCCGAAATTACGGTTACGACTTCGGGCAATTATACGGCTACCGCTTATGCGAATAATGGCAAAACTTATTCGGATGCCGTGCAGGTTACCTTTACTGATTTAACGGTAGAACTAGGCGAGAACAAAACTATTTGTACTACTTGCAGCACGACCCTGGATGCCGGCGCGGGCTACCGTACTTACCTTTGGAATACCGGCGCTACTACCCAAACCATTACGGCAACAGCAGCGGGCACATATACCGTAACCGTTACAAACGAAAACGGCTGTTCGGCAACGGATACCGTTACAATAACTGCCCAAACTACCCCAACTCCGGTAAATCCCCCCGTATTTGAGTTAGGACCAAACCGCAATATATGCACGGGACAATCGGTGACCTTGGTAGCCAATACCGGAACGGATGCGGAAATAAAATGGAATACCGGCGCTACTGGTCCGGAACTTACTGTAACTGCGGCCGGTATTTACACGGCCACGGCTTATGCGAAAGATGGAGGCCAATATACCGATCAGGTAGAGGTAAAAGTAAGTACCGTAACCGTTGATTTAGGCGAAGATGTTTCTACCTGCAGCAGCTGCCCGGTTACGCTCGATGCGGGTCCTGGCTACAGCAGCTACCGTTGGAATACTGGCGCCACCACACCATCCATTACCACAACTACTCCCGGCACTTATACCGTTACTGTTACGAACGAAAACGGCTGTACCGCGACCGATGCTATTAATGTACTCACCATTAAAAAGGCGCCTATCAAACTGGTAGAAGTTTTACCTAATCCTTTCCCGGTTAGTACCCAGATAAAGGTAACCATGGAAACCCGGGCCAGCGTGGCAATCGAAGTATTTGTGAATGGTCAGCTAACCAATGTATTGTTCCGGGGTCAGCTTAAGCCCGGCGAAAGCTCCTATATCTTTCAACCTTCCGGTAGCAGCCAGAGTTTATATATTTTACGGGTAAGCTCCGGTAGCCAGGTGATCACCTATAAATTAGTTAAGTCGCAATAACTAACTCTCTTTATCTTCTAAATCAAGATTGATATAACCCAGAAAAGCTATGGACTAACATCCATAGCTTTTTTTATTTTCCAAATACAGTTTATTTATTTCGTATCCAACTCAAGTAAATAGCTGCATCGGGCAACTTGTTTTGAGTATTAACTTAAATGTTTAATTTTATTCCCGAGATGGCGCAATATTTATAAGGCAGGCAGGTGAATCGTAAAATAAATTATTTACTAACCGGCGTATTGCTGGTGCTTCTGGCCGGGTTAAAGCCGGCTTTTGCTCAAACCCGTTTGTTGTCGGAGCAGGAACTGGATACGACTACGGTTTATTACAGTGTAGAGGCAGCGTTGCAGCAAAAAGACCAGGTTTACCGGTTAAATATTCGGCAGCAAAACTATTACAGCTTTACCCCTGATTTGTGCGAGCTGGTAAACCTCCAGTTCATTAACGCCATGAAAAACAAAATTGCGGAGTTGGCGCCCGAGATAAATCAACTACAAAACTTACAAGAAATAAACCTGCAGGAAAATTTACTGAAGGACTTGCCGGATTCGTTTTTTAAATTGGGCGAGTTACGGGTTTTAAACCTAAGCCACAACCAGTTTACCGATTTAACCGCCGGTTTTGACCAACTGCAAAAGCTGGAAACCCTCCAACTAAACGAAAACAAAATCCGGACGATCTCGCCCCAGGTAAAAAAGATGAAAGAACTGCACACGCTTAACTTAAACTACAATCAATTAGAAACCCTGCCCTCCCAATTTGGAAAAATGCGTAACCTGCAAAGTTTATCGGTTACCCAGAATCAATTGCGCGATTTGCCGACGGGCTTTTTTCAACTCAAACATCTACAAAATTTAAGCTTGGATTTTAACCAACTGGAAGTTTTACCGGGAGAAATAAAAAACTTAAAGCAGCTAACCACTCTCCTGCTTGGGCATAATGCCTTAAAAAACTTGCCGCCCCAACTTAACCAATTGCAAAACCTGCAGTTGCTTGATTTGAGTTATAATAAGTTAACTGCCTTGCCGCCGGCCTTAAGCGAGTTAAAAAACCTCCGTACCTTGCTGCTCATTGGCAATAACCTGCCGGAAAACGAAAAAAGCCGGCTCCGCCAGGAACTACCCCAAACCGATATCCGGTTTTAAATATTAAGATAATCGAATTGTCTCCGAACGGGAGAAGTGGTGCATTAATTACTCGTGCTTTCCTTTAACATACCCCGATTTCTCTTAAAATTTAGAACGTATTCACCAAATTAAATCTCCTTAAAAACATCTCCCTGATCACTAGATTATTACTATTTGTCCCCCTCAACAAAAAGAAAATATAGTTTTATTCCCCACCCGATTTTTGTAATTTTAATACGCTGAATTTTGTTTTTCAGGAACAGCATTATCCTGTTTTAAAGAGATTCTTACTCTCAAAGCAATTCATCATTCATAATTTTTAATTTCTAATTAAAAGAAGCGTGCCTGATTTTTCGCATTTACACTGCCACACCCAATATTCTTTACTCGACGGACAAGCCAGCATTGGCGGCCTGATGAAAAAAGCCCAAGCCGACGGCATGAAAGCCGTAGCCATGACCGACCACGGCAATATGTTCGGAGCTTTTAACTTTGTAGCCGAAGCCAATAAATACAATGTAAAGCCCATTGTGGGCTGCGAGTTTTATTTGGTGGAAGACCGTTTTAAAAAGCAGTTCAGCAAAGAAGTAAAAGACCACCGGTTTCACCAGTTATTATTGGCCAAAGACCAGGACGGTTATAAAAACTTAGCCAAACTGTGCTCGCTCAGCTACATCGAAGGCTTGTACAGCAAGTGGCCCCGCATTGATAAAGAACTCTTACAGAAATATTCGAAAGGTTTAATTGCTACTTCCTGCTGCATTGGTGCTGAATTACCGCAAGCCATTCTCTGGAAAACCGAAGAAGAAGCCGAAGTAATATTTCGGTGGTGGCTCGATTTATTCGGCGAAGATTATTATATCGAAATTCAGCGCCACGGCCTGCAAAACATTGATAATACCGGCAAAAGCCAGGAATACATTAACCAGGTGCTGCTGAAGTGGGCCAAGAAATATAACGTTAAAACCATTGCCACCAACGACTCGCACTACATTGAACAGGACGACTGGAGCCCGCACGATATTTTGCTGTGTGTGAACACCGGCGAAGACCAGAGCATGCCGGTCGGCGATTTCAGCACCAAATATTACCGTTTCCTCACCGACCACAACGAAGTTATTTACGACACCCTGGATAACGTCCGGAGTAAACACACCAGTTCGGCTTCGGTGCGGAGCGCTTTAAATAAAATCGACGAAATGGGCGCCAAAACCCGTTTCGGTTTCCCCAACGACCAGTTTTATTTCAAGAGCCAGGCCGAGATGAATAAGTTGTTCATCGACGTGCCCGAAGCCATTGACCATACGAACGAGATTATCGATAAAATAACGCCGCCTAAACTGCAGCGCGATATTTTACTACCTAACTTCCCCATCCCGGCCGAACACGCCGGTCCGGATGCTTTTTTGCGCCATTTAACTTTTGAAGGGGCGAAGAAACGGTATGGCGAAATTACCCCTGAAATTGAGGAACGCTTAAATTACGAGCTGCAGATTATCGAAACGATGGGGTTTGCGGGTTACTTCCTCATTGTGCAGGATTTCATTAACAAAGGCCGCTCCATGGGCGTGGCCGTAGGTCCGGGCCGGGGTTCGGCGGCTGGTTCGGCGGCCGCCTACTGTATCGGTATCACCAACATCGACCCGATTAAATATTCTTTGCTCTTCGAACGTTTCCTGAATCCGGAGCGGGTAAGTATGCCCGATATTGATATTGACTTCGACGACGAAAACCGCCAGCGGGTAATTGATTACGTGGTGGATAAATACGGTAAAACCCAGGTAGCTCAAATTATTACTTTTGGTACCATGGCCGCCAAATCCAGCATTAAAGACGTGGCCCGGGCCTTGGAACTGCCTTTATCCGAAGCCAACGAACTGGCCAAAATGGTACCCGATACCCCCGGCACTACGCTGGCCAAAGCATTCGAAGAATCACCGGAATTAAAAGCTATCCGGGACGGTAATGATTTACGCGCCAAAACGCTGAAGTTAGCGGAGAAATTGGAAGGTTCGGTGCGCAACACCGGTATTCACGCGGCCGGCGTAATTATTGCGCCCGATGATATCACCAATTACATCCCGGTTTCTACTTCCAAAGATTCTGATTTATTAGTAACCCAGTTCGACGGAAAGGTAATTGAATCGGCGGGCATGCTGAAGATGGACTTTCTGGGGCTGAAAACCCTGACCATCATTAAAGATGCTTTGGAACTGATAAAACGAAATCATGGCGTAGACATCAATATCGATGATATTCCGATGGATGACGAGAAAACCTACGAGTTGTACCAGCGCGGCGACACCATTGGTACGTTCCAGTTCGAGTCGGAGGGCATGCGGATGTACCTGAAAGATTTAAAGCCGACCAACATTGAAGATTTAATTGCCATGAACGCCCTGTACCGGCCCGGCCCGATGCAGTTCATCCCGAACTTTATTAACCGGAAAC
>Ga0210040_10005848_pt1 | contig 15521 bp, 12 predicted proteins | sample CryGeyCG12114_NA_FD_185462 | JGI IMG/M metagenome (GOLD analysis project Ga0210040, IMG submission 185462) | Groundwater microbial communities from aquifer - Crystal Geyser CG19_WC_8/21/14_NA (SPAdes) (version 2) | ecosystem: Environmental > Aquatic > Deep subsurface > Groundwater | place: USA... | reverse complement strand
AAAATGAAACTATAAATCAATTTAATGCTGCTACAAAGATAGCAACATCAATGCAGTTATAAAGATTCAGCACGCCAAATATTACTACCAATAGAATGCTACATAGTTTGGACAGATAAAAAAAAGTGCAAAAAAGTGGCATACTATACCGGAAGGCCTTTACTTTGGTTATCAGAAAAAAGATTACACCTAACATATTAAAGTATAAATCAGAATGGCATTACGTACCTCAGTGATAGTGAATGGCATAAACAACTTAAGCGATGCGCGATATTGCGCAGGTATGGGCGTTGATGTCATCGGGTTTAACCTTAAATTGGATAATCCAAATCGTATTCAGCCTGATACATTTAAAGAAATTGCCGGCTGGGTAGCCGGTGTGCAATTGGCCGGCGAGTTTGAACGTGCAAAGCCGGAAATTATTAACGAGATGGCCGAAGCTTATGGCTTGCACCTGATTCAGCTGGACATCCCCTACCTGATAGATGAGATTGAGGAAATCAACCGACCGGTTATCCAAAAAGTGTTTATCAACAAGGATACTGTAGAGAGCGAACTACTGGAAATGATGGAACTCTACAGCCCGTTTGTTCATGCGTTTTTAATTTACTCTTCTGATTTTGAGGCCATCGATGAAACCAACACCAAATTTCTGCGTGAGCTTGCATCCAGGTTTCCTATATACCTGGGCTTTGGGCTGCACAAAAATAACATTAGCCAGGCACTTGAGCAGATTAAACCCGAAGGAATTGGCCTGCAGGGCGGCCACGAGATAAAGCCGGGCCTGAAGGACTTTGATGAGCTGCAGGATATTTTTGAGGAGATTGAAGAATAGTAAGTAAAAGGACACAAGAATCAGGACAATAGACACAAGAATTTAATGTTGTTTATACTTGATGATCCATGTGCTAATGTTTGCTGATAAGATGCTTAAACCGTATAATTTATTTTATCCGATTACTTAATAAATATTATACTTTTAAAAGTGTATATTGCTTCAGAACAGTCTCTTTCAGAAGCTCTTATACTTGTAAGCGCTTTGGAACTAGCGGCTTAAATCAATCGCTGATGTGAGTTATTATAGAACAGTTTGGGCGTGGCTGTTAATTTTTTAGCATGGAATAAAGCAAAATTTATACTATTGCTAAATGGCAACGCAAAAACAACCTTAATCTTAATGCAGGACTTATGGCATACAATTTCAGGTATAAACATTTACTGCTTTCGCTACTCCTGTTGGGCATGAGTTTAACGGAAGTATGCGGCCAGCAGAACAGGCAGGTAATTCCGCTATACACCAGCAAAATTCCTAATGAGGTATCCGGACCGGATGAAGAAAAGGTGGATAAAAGCTGGGACAGCAGGTATAACTTCGAAAAAGCGCATATCAGCAATGTGCGCAAACCTACGCTTACCATTTTTCTACCTGCCAAAGATCAGGCGAATGGTACAGCTGTACTTATTTGCCCGGGGGGTGGCTATTCTATGGAGGCAGCTGGGCATGAAGGTTATGAAGTAGCCCAGCGTTTTGCCAAACAGGGCATCGCTGCCTTTGTGTTGAAGTATAGACTTCCGGATGCCAAAATTTCGTCGCAGCCGGCTATTGCTCCGCTTCAGGATGCACAGCAAGGTTTATCGATAATTCGTGAAAACGCGGACAAGTGGCACATAAATCTAGAGAAAGTGGGCATTATGGGCTTTTCAGCTGGCGGCCACCTGGCAGCTACAGCGGGTACACATTTTGATAAAGCATATGTAAGCGACCAAAAAAGCAACGCCACTTTACGTCCTGATTTCATGCTGCTAATTTACCCCGTCATCAGCAGCGATAAAAATATTGCACATATGGGTTCTTTTCAACGATTGCTGGGGGATAACGCTTCGCCCGAACAGCTACGTTTGTTTTCGAATGAGTTACAAGTGACGCCACAAACTCCTCCTGCTTTTCTCGTACATGCCTCCGATGACGATGTAGTGCCGGTAGAGAACAGCATTGTATTTTACCAGGCGCTGGTTAAAAATAAAATTCCGGCTGAGCTGCACGTGTATCAAAATGGAGGTCATGGTTTTGGCATGCATAACAGTACCACCGCCGACGACTGGTTCGAGCGCTGCCTGAACTGGCTGCGAAGTAACGATCTGCTCGGCAAGTAAAAATTAAAATTCCTGCTATAAAGCAAAAAAAAAGCCCCTGCTACATGTAGCAGGGGCTTTTTGTTTGCTTTATAGCTTTATCTGTTCTGGTTATCAATAGTATCAGGAATACATAATTTATACCTGTTATACCTGAAACCGGATGTACTTAATCGGAATGCCTTCAGCCATATAGCGCTGCTCGTACGTGGTATAAATGCCAAGGGCATGCTCCTGCAAATCGGATTTGTACAGATCGTCTGTGTAAAGCAGATTTCTGGCTTCACGGTCCTTTAGCACATCCAGCGTATAGGCGTAAAGATCCTGGTTATCTGTTTTGAGATGTATAATGCCGCCGGGCTTCAGAATTTGCTTGTATAAATCCAGGAAGCGCGGCGAGGTAAGGCGGCGTTTGATGTCGCGGTCTTTTGGCCTGGGGTCCGGGAAAGTTATCCATATTTCATCTGCCTCACCAGAAGCAAAGTGCCCGGCAATCTGTTCTATAAACACCCGCAGAAAAGCTACATTATATAGATTCTTTTCCAACGCTCTGGTACTGCCGTTCCATAAACGCTCTCCTTTGATATCGACGCCAATAAAATTCTTATCCGGAAACAGCTGCGCCATACCTACTGTATACTCGCCGCGGCCGCAGCCAATCTCCAGTACCAGCGGGTTATCGTTTTCAAACTGAATTTCGCGCCACCTGCCGGCCAGGTTGCCGTAAAGTGCATCGCCGTCCTGAATTACATTATCGCGTTCTGCTACAGCGGCAAATTTTGCCAGCTTGGATCGTGTCATACTTAAAGTTCTTCTATTTCTGCGACCACAAAGGTACTGCCTCCGATAAATATAACCTCATCTGGCGCAGCATTTGTCCGGGCAGCTGCCACAGCTGCAGGCACGGTTGCATAAGCTGTACCCGTTAAACCTGCGGCCTCCGCCTTTGCTTTTAGATCTGTTACCGGCAACGCACGGGGTATGGTGGCCTGGCAAAAGTAGTAAGTATAATCTTTCGGCAGCAACTTCAAAATTGTGCTAACATCTTTATCATTAACTGCCCCAAATACAAAGTGCACGTGCTTGGATTGCAGGGCAGCTAATTGCGCTATAACCTGGCGCATGCCGTCTTCGTTGTGGCCGGTATCGCAAATAATCAGCGGCTGCTGTTGCAGCACCTGCCACCTGCCTTTAAGGCTGGTTAGAGATTTCGTTTGTGCTAATCCGCTGCGTAAAGCTTGTTCCGGAATACTGAAGCCACGCTGTTCCTGCAGTATAGCCATTGTCTGTAACACGCCCGGCAGGTTATACTGTTGATAAATTCCCGTCAGGTCTAGTTCCAGATCCTGCAGGTATAACGCCTCGTGGCGGTATACCTGCAGGATCTGGAACTCCAAATCTGCGGCCACAGGCTCTACCCTAAATTGATCAGTTGCATAGTATAAAGGTGCGCCCACTTCTGCCGCTTTTGCTCTGAAAACTTCTGCAGTCTCCTCCTGCCAGGTACTAATCACAGCGGGCACGCCGGGTTTAATGATACCGGCTTTCTCTGCTGCAATGGCTGGAATGGTATCGCCGAGCAGTGCCTGGTGGTCTAAACCGATATTGGTGATAAGGGAAATCTCAGGTATGATGATATTGGTTGAATCGAGGCGGCCACCCAACCCAACTTCTATTACGGCTACATCCACGCCTTCATAAGCAAAGTATTGAAAAGCCAGTGCGACCGTCATTTCAAAAAAGGAAGGTTTTATACTTTCAAACAGCGGCTTGTGCTGCTCCACAAAATCAACCAGGTAATCCTGCGGAAGCTCCAGGCCGTTTACCCGCACGCGCTCAGTAAAAGATTTTAGATGCGGCGAAGTATAAAGCCCGGTTTTGTAACCTGCCTGTTGCAACACCGCCGCCAGCATATGTGAGCTGCTGCCTTTGCCGTTGGTACCGGCCACATGCACTGTTTTAAACTGCTGCTGCGGCTGCCCCAGCGCGTCGCAAAGCGCAATAATATTGTCGAGGCTCTTCTTAAAAGCAGCATTGCCGATGCGGTGAAACATCGGCAATTGCTGGTATAAATAATCAAGGCACTCCTGATAGGTCATCTACGGATGTATAAATTTTAACGGGAGGTGATTCTGATAGTTACTGTTCCGGTGGCGCCAGACGACTCTCCGCCGCCGCCTGTTCGGCTGAAAGACGTTTTCTGTAATTGTGTGCGGTACCAGGCTACCACCTGCGGCGAAACGTTGCTTTCTAAAACATCTGCACCCATAAAGTTACCATCACCGTCTATTTTAATGCGAAATCTGATAATACCAGTCTCGTTGTTGTAAGGATCTCTTTTAGGTTCGATATCGTAGCGCCAGCCGGGCATATCCAGCGAGCCGCCAGCTCCGCCACCGGGTTTACCCATCATAGCTTTGGCATCCAGTTTGCCTTCAGGGTTGCCCTTATCGCCTACTTTGCCTTCGTCATCGCCGTTGTTGTTGCCTATAGCTGCATCCGAAGAACCATTTTTGCCATTGCCCGTGCTGGTTGTCGGCTTGCCCGGATAGAGCGACTTCGGCTTCTCCGGTTCTTTTTTCACCACCTCCTCTTTGGGCTGTGGCTTCGGTTGTGGTTTTACCTCCTCTTTCATTGAAACAGGTGCGTCAGCAGTAGTCGTTACCACCTTCGGTGTTTCAACTGGGCGTGGCGGCGATGGTGTTACAACAGGTTCCGGCTCTGGCAGCGGGTCCGGCTGCGTTGGGGCCGGTTTGCTGTCTTCCGTATTTTCAGATACATTGGCTGTAGCAGTCGTTTGTACGTCGCCACTGCCTACGGCATCCATACCAAAGTTAAGTTCAATGCCATCCACTTCAGCGGGCGGATCGGGCGCACGCCAGGCCAGCAGGTAAATCAGCAGAAGCAGGATAAGCGCATGCACGGCCACACTAACGCCGGCTGCGATACGCTTATTTTTCTCTTCCTGTTGCGATAGGGCAATGTTTGCCATAATTATCTTTATTCTGCCGGCACAGTGGCCAGCGTAACACTTGCATTCATGCTTTTGGCGATACCGGCCACCTTTACCAGGTACTCCACCGGCACGCTCTTATCTACGTGTAACACAACCGCTCCTTCTTCTGTTCCCTGCAAAAGTGCAGTTAGTTGCGGTTCTATTTCCTCTGATGAAACAGGCTTATCATTAACGAAATATTGCAAGTCGGAGGTGATGGTTACACTTATCTTCTGCATCACAATATCTGAACTCTTGCTGCTTGGCAAACTCACCGGCAAACCCGAAGGCGTGACGAAATTGGAAGTAAGCATAAAAAATATGAGCAGCAGGAAGATGATATCTGTCATAGATGACATGCTGAATTCGGCGTTGATCCTGTTCTTAGATCGTAAATTCATACTTACAGTTGTGGTTCTTGTAACAAATCAAGGAATTCGATAGAGGAATACTCCATGGAATGCACGATGTTATCGATTTTGGATACCAGGTAGTTATAAGCCACATAGGCCGGAAGACCAATAATAAGGCCTGCTGCTGTTGTGACCATGGCCTGGTAGATACCGCTGGAAAGCAGTTTAGGACTTACGGTGCCCTCTGCCTGCGCAATGGCAATAAAGGCCTGAATCATACCTGTAACGGTGCCCAGGAATCCCAGCATGGGGGCGGCTCCGGCAATTGTGGCCAAACCCGGCAGATAACGCTCCAGGCGGCTTATCTCAATTTTGCCCTGGTTCTCAATAGATGTTTCAATGTTTTTCAGGGGGTGCCCGATGCGGGTAAGGCCTTTTGAGATCATATTAGAAACAGGCGTATTAGTCTGGGCGCACAGCATTTTGGCTCCGTTGATGTCTCCAGCCAATACCAGGCTCTTGATGCGCTCATTAAAGCCGTCCGGATTCTTAGATGCTTTCTTTAAAGTAAGGTATCGCTCCACGAAAATATAAACGGCTGCCAGCGAAAGCAGCAATAACGGAATCATAGCCCAGCCACCTGCCAAGGCTAAATCAATCAGGGAAACAGTATTGTCTGCAGTAGTTTGTGCTCCGTCGGCCAGCGCCGCGGTAGTGTCGGCTGTGGCTGTAGTCGTAATTTGTAATAAGAGTGATGTCATGTTAGTAATTAAGTACCCAAAGTGTTTCTCCGTATTTCTTTCTGTAATTCATTAATGCTGCCTGTGCTTCTGCCGGGCTTTCGTAATCCGCTACCGACACGCGGAACCATTTGCTGCCCCGCTCGGGCAGTAATACTTTGGCCTGCTCCTCTCTTTTGCTGATGGCTTTGCGGCCTGCTTCTGCATTCTCAAGGCGGGAATAACCTCCGGCAATTACATAATAACGGCCTGTTTTCTGACTGACCCTTAAATCAGGAAGCTTCACCTCTGCCGATTCTTCTTTTTTCAGCTGCGCAGGTATAACGACCTCTTTTACAATGGCCTCTGCCGAATCAGCTAGAGTGATACTTGGCGTTGTAGCCATTTCACGTGCTGTTGTCCAGGTTTCCACAGTATCAGCAGTGGCTGGTTCTGAAGCAAGTATAGTAGCATAAGCTGCCTGCCGTTCGTCTGCAGATAAAGGCACGTAACCAGAAGCATAACGCACAGCAAAATTTGTGTTGCCCGGCGTATAATTTCCTATAAATGAGCTAATCGGGTTAAGGCTGCTCAGGTTATAATCCGGCTGCTGCGACAGGAAGTATAATGCTGTAACTGCTATACTACCAACAGCAAGTCCGGCAACTACACGTGACATGCGCCTGAGCTTTTTGCGGAATGGCAGTTTAATATCAACTTGTACAGGCGCGCGCTCTTTGATGAGTGTGCGCAGCACAGCAGGCTCCTCTGTGCGGATTGGCCGCGCCACTACTTCCGGAAGGCCGAAGCTTTCCTCAAGCAGGTTGCTGTCTCCTTCCACATATTCGAACTCCAGGTGGCGCTCTGCATTATAGCGGAAAATGCCGATTTGCTGCAGCTCAAAACGCTGGTCCGCATCCAGTTTATACCTTGCCTGGTGTACAAAATCCATTACCAGCTGCTGCGCCTCCTCTTTTGAAATGCCTTTGTGGTGCGCAATGGTACTGATGAGCAGGCCGTCGTTCAGCGTCAGCTTTTCGTTAAAGGCAATCTTTTTGGAAGGCGGCGAAAACATATGCTTTGCCGGATTAATTCGTACCGGAACATAACGTGTAATCAGTCCTCCAAAATCAGGAATGATGACACAATCATGGTCATAGAGCAATGTTCTGATGTGCTTTTCAACCATAGGCTTTAGAATGAGTAGGTTATTCCTCCTATCAGGTTTACACTTTTAACCGGGTAATTTACGAATCTTTCATACTTGTTGCCAAGCAGGTTATTGGCCATTACAAACACGGTAAAGTTATTTGTGAACTTGTAATCTGCTTTCAGGTTCAGATCTACAATAATATCAGTCTGGCGTAACTCGGAGGTTCCGTCAGGACGATAAATCCTGCCATATGAACTCCCAATATAATAAAGTTCTGAATTAAAGAGAATCTTATCGTAGAAGTTATAGGTGCCGTAGACGCTTGCCATCATCTCGGGGCGGTGAAACGCTTTCTCTAAGCTGGCGGTGTTATACTTGTTATAATCAAGCTTTAAGCCCAGCCGGATCTCATCCGAATAATTGAAAGATGCATCCGCAAAAAAGTTTAAAACATTCGTTACGCCATCGTCATACACGAGGTCAAACTTTGTAGAATCGGCAAGGGAGTTGTTGTAAAAGTATAAGTTGCGGAAATTCTGGTAAGCCACACGCCCTACCAGATGCACATAGTTATATATGTTGGCATCGAAACCACCATAAATTTCCATTCCTTTGTTGATATCTGCTACCTGCACGTCTGGCGCCAGCCATGGATTCTCCTGCGTGAGCTCGTATAAAGTAACTCTTTTTACATCACCTCCCAATCCTGCATATATCAGCAGGTTATCTTTTACAGGCTCTACTGAAATACGAACTGTTGGATAAATATTCAGGTTGCGGGCATCATTCACTTCATCGTTGGTATAGGCAACGTTAGCCCCAATTGCCAGGCGGAAGGCATTCAGTTGGCGCTCGTACGTTGGGTTGAGCTTAAAGAGCGTGCGCGTGGTCGTAGCTGAATCCTGCTGCGATACAAACGATATGTCGCCGTTTACTTTAAAAGTCGACATGTCATCAATAGCATATTCGCTGCGCAGGCGGAGCGCCAGGTTGCTCTCGCTCATGTTATAGCGGTCGTTCAGGTAGTTGAACTTTATATCAGCGTTAAACAGATAAGGAGCATCAGAAGATTTGTTGTGCAGGAAAGCTTCGGCTGCAAAGCGATTGAATACCTGCTTGATTGTATCTTTGTCTACTTCACGTTCTAAGTCCGGATCATAACCATAAAAGTTATACTTGTCGCGGCCATACTTCAGTTTGCCGCCCACGGTCAGGCCCTGCAGGTAGCGCTCGCCGTGCACGCTGATGTCACTGTTTGAAACGGCAGAATTGCCTTGGTCTACCGGACCGCGGGCAGAAGCAACATGGCTTACTTCAGCACCAAAGTCGCCCTCTTTGCTGCGCTTGTTGTGAAAGTAGCCTTTTAAATAAAGACTGGCATAGTTGCCAATACCTGCTTTCAAATAGTTGCCATACAGCTTGCTGAGTTCGTCCTGCTTAATAGTGAGCACCCTCATCTGCAGCTCGATATCTTGTGATGGCAGACGATAATCACTGAAGCGGTACAACACCTTGCGATCAGTAACAGCCGGCGGTTCAATACGGAATTTCTCAAAATTACGGGCTGCCTGCGGCAACTCAATTACGCGGTTCTTTTCTACTACAACCTCAGCATCCTCCAGCTTAGCTCCCTCGTTCCAGCCGCTGTTGTTCTGCGCCTGCGCGCTGTTCAGGTAGCTGTACCCCACACTCAGGACAATGGCAAGCGAGGCGATTCTTAATTTATTTTTCATGGTAATGATTCTGTTCTGCTAATTCTGACTACTTCTGCTTCTTTTGTGGCTGTGGTTGCTGCGTGGAATCGGGAACCGGCACTATATCCAGCATGGTCGAATCTACAGCGGCAGGCACCGAGTCCTGCGCCGGCTGCAATTGCTGCACGTCCTGCGGTTGTTTGCCGTCCATTTTCGCCAGCTTCTGCTGCGCCTCCGCCACAATAGCTTTGTCAGGCGAGTTTTCGATGATGGAGTTGAGCGTGGCGCGGGCCTGGAACAGCTCGTTCTGCGCTGTATAATTATCTGCGATGATCAGGAACGATTTGCCCAGCCATTTGTCGTAGTTCGAGAATTTGGTATTGAAGGCATAGGCAGCCTCAAGCGACTCTTTATACTTCTTCTGCTTGTAAAAAATCTCCGCTACCAAATACTGCGCCTCAGCTCCGTTTATATCCGAAGCAGATTTTGCTGTTTCCTGCAGTTCCGTCAGTGCCTGGTCTATGTTGCCCTGCGCGTAAGTAGATTTAGAGCGAAACAACAGCGCTGAGTTGTAGGCATTCAGCGAGGCATTGCCCTGGCTAATTAATTCATTAGCTACCCGTTTGGTTGCCTCATAATCATTGGTGCGGAAATAACTTTGCATCAGGCCGGTAAGTGCTGTCTGCTGCTCTTTGCGGTTGGTAGCTAAATCGCGGAGGCGCCCGTAGTATGTAATAGCCTCCGGATAGTTTTTTGCTTCTAACTCTAAGTCTGCCACTTTCTGTACGGCGCGGTTTACGTATTCCGAACGGTTCTCTGCAATCACCTCTTTCAGACGCGCTTTGCCCTCATCTATTTTGTTCTGGCGCAGGTAAGCGTCTGCCATAAAATAACGGGCATCCGGCACAAAAGAACTTTTCGGATAAGCTTTGATATAAGCTTCAAATTTTGGCGCCGCCTGATCATATTTCTCACTGAAATATAATGTCTTAGCTGCCTCAAACTCAATCGTTTCCAGCGCTGTGCTTTCGGGGTTTGCCGTTTTATACTTGTTCAGATAATCATCCAGTTCGTTGCTGCGATTTTCAGTACCTAACACTTCCTGCAGGCTATACAGGGCACCACTGGCCACTTTGGAGGCCGGGAATTCGTCCAGCACCCGCTTTTGGTCAGCTATAGACTTGTCGTACTGGTGCAGGTTGGCGTAAGCGGTGCCGCGTTTTTGCAGTGCATTTGGCACTAGCTTGCTGTCGGGCATGTTCTGTATGAGCTTGGTAAAGGCCGAAACAGCCGCTTCGTAGTTGCCCGATTCATAATCAATTACCGCTAACTGATATTGCGCATCATCCATGTAGCGAGATTTCGGATATTTGGCAATCAACTCCTGCAGCGCACCTTTAGCCCGATCGTTTTTATTGATGATGCTCAGCACCACGCCCTTTTGAAACAAAGCATAATCCCGATCAGGTGAACTGGTAGAAATTACACGCTCGTACATATTCAGCGCTTCGTTGTAGTTTTTGCTGACGTAGTAGGTATCGGCCAGACGAACGGTTGCATCGTTGTAGTTGGGGTTGCTTGGCTGTATCGCATCCAGGTATGCTTTAAAATGCATCATGGCTTTGTCATACTCTTTGGTATTGAAGTAGGCATAGCCAATGCCATAGCGCGACTTAATATAGTAATCTTCTTTGGGGCTAGGCGCCGTACGGAACACTGCCGCATAGCTGTTTACTGCATCGTTGTAGCGCTGCCCGATAGAATAAGCCTCACCCTTGAGAAAGTGGCTGGCCGAAGTTACGTCTTTATCATAAGGATACTGCAGCGACTTATCCAGCATCTGTACCGCCTGCGGAAATTTAGCATTGTTAAATAAATCTACCCCGTAGTAGTACGACACGCGCTGATAAGTTTCCAGAATGCGGTTGCTCTTTTTGGGCAAGGCCTCTATGTGGCGAATGGCAGCTGCATAATCGTTAGAACCAAAATAGGATTCGCTCAGCAGCCTGTCAGCTTCTTCTGCCTGCTCGGAGTTGGGATATGTTTCAGCGAAATCAGCCAGTGCGTTGATTACCTCTCGGAAGTTGCCCAATTCATAGTTAACCTGCGCATACTTAATAGTCGACGCTTCTGTTATGCTCGTGTCCTTCTCGTTTTTCCGGGCCTGGTCAAAGGCAGTGAGGGCAAATTGTTTGTTATCATCTTTCAGATAGCTCAGCCCGAGGTAATAAGCAGCGTTCTGGCCCAACGAATCTTTCTTCAGCGCCACTTCCTTAAAGTTGGCAATGGCATTCTTGTAGTTGTTGTTCTTATAATCGGTTAAAGCAATTTTATACTGCACCACCGGTTCCAGCCTGCGCTTGCCTTCCGCAAATTGGCCAAAATATTTCTCAGCTGTTTTATAGTCGGCTTTCTGATAATAAGCGTCGCCCACCAGCAGTGCAATCTCATCGGCCTGTTGCACCGGCGGCGTTTTGGCCAAAGCCGTTTCGCCATAGTTTATTACCCCCGCAATATCGATTTCCTTATACAGGATTTCCGTAACCATGTAGGGCACGATGTTGGAATAAGCCTCATTCTTCTCCGCTATCTTCAGATCAGCCTTGGCATCATTATAGTCGCCATTACGGTACGCAATATAGCCGGCGTAATAATTAGAGGCGTAAGCGTATCGGTGTTCATCCCCGCCTGAGCCGGTTATTTTGTTTTTATCAAACCAGATTTTGGCGTTGTCGAAGTCTTTTGTGGCGAAGTATGAATAGCCAAGCTTAAACTCCAGCTCTTTAACTTGTTTGCTGCTGAGCAGGTGCAGCGGCGCATTCTTTAATAGCTCAACAGCCTTTTTGTAGTCTTTTTGCTCAAAGTAATACAAGCCTAACTCATAGTTGGCCAGCGCCGTTTTAGGGTGCGTCGGGTACTTATGCACAAAGTTGAGAATAAGCTGTTCGGCATCCGGGTGCAACAGGTATAAACCGCTGAGAGCATAATAATACTGTGCATCGGCTGTCTGGGCATCGTCGCCAATCAATTCAATATACTTTCTGAACGCTTCCTGCGCCGCACCATACTTGGCCCGGTCGAACAGCTCCACCCCTTCGTGGAAATATTTCTCGTTTGAGGAAAAAACCTGCGTATGCTGCGCCACCACCACGTGTGAGCCACCAGCCAGTACCGACGCAAGCGCTACTTTGTAAGCTATCTTCATATGTTTCTTCACCTGCCCGCAAAGGCAAAATTGTACTGTAATGAGAGGAAGTATAAAATCCTGTTTCTACTGCCCCGCAGTCTGTTCGGCAAGGGCAAGTCGTGTTCAAAGTTAGCAAAATTTAGAAAGCAGCCACCTCCTTTTGCGACTATATTCTTTCACAACGGCCAGCTAAGTGTCAGGCATGCTACCTATACAATGAAGCAAACCTGCGGAATATTGTCTGCTGTGGAAAACTTGATTCCTACTTAACCGGCGAGCACCCGCGGCACCGGGTGCAGCATTTTGAAAACAAGTTCGCGCAGAATATCACCCTCGCTCATGTCGCCGCCCGTGATACCCTTTACCTGCAAATCGGCAACTCTTGTATAATGAATAATATCAATGCAGCGCTGCGGCGGAAATACGCGCATGGCCTGCACGTAATCTTTCACTTTCCAGGCCTGGTTGCCCAGGCTTTTCTTCAGCCCGGCCTCCGATTTATCGGGCTGCAGGTGCAGCGTCAGGAGCCTGGTAAAAAAAGAAAAAAGCAGCGACAGATTAGGTATGAGCGGGTTATTTTTAGGATTGGCTTCGAAATAATGGATAATGCGATTGGCCTTCAGCGCATCCCGCGTAATCAGCGCCGATTGTAGTTCAAAAATGTTATATTCCTTGCTGATGCCCACATTTTCCTGCACCGCCTGCTCATCCAAGGTTGCGCCAGACTTTAAGTTCAGCAGCAGCTTGTCTATCTCATTGGCCAGCCGCGACAGGTCGGCACCGATATACTCACTCAGCATCAAAACTGCTTGCTGTGTGGCTTTTATACCTTTGCTTTTCAGGTAATGGTTTACCCAGGCGGGCACCTGGTTGTCGTACAGCTTTTTGGTGGTGAGCAGCACCGCATGCTTGCCGATAGCTTTTCCCAGTGCCTTGCGCCCGTCCAGCGATTTATACTTGTGGCAGAAAACAAGTATGGTAGAAGGCAATGGATGTTGCAGATAGGCTTCCAGCTGCTTCATGCCTTCCTCCTTTTCCAGGTCGGCCATACTTTGCGCTTCTTTTACAATCACCACCGAACGCTCCGACATCATCGGGAAGCGCTTGGCCTGCAGCAGCACCGTGGGCACGTCTACGTCTTTGCCATACAGCACCACCTGGTTAAAGCCTTTCTCATGTTCCTGCAGCGCATGAGCCTCAATGTAATCTGAAATCAGATCTATGTAGTACGGTTCTTCGCCCTGCAGAAAGTATACCGGCGCAAAAGCCCGGTTTTTCAGCTGCTCCAGAATGCTTTCGGGTGTATGCGCCATAATGGTTGTAGGGGATGTAAGTATAAAGCGGCAGTTGCGCACCGCTCCTGCAAATTTAAGGTATAGCTGCTAAAATTAAAGTATAAATTGCAGGCAGGGCATTGTTGTGGGTGTAAGTATAAGGAGCAGTTTATACCTGCCGCGGCTCCTCTCCTACTATTTCAGGACTTCCGCGGAAGATTATGAAGAGAGTTTTGAGGTAAGTTGCATTGGATATGTCAAAGCAATTGAGCAGGCAAGTTGCCCTTCATGCTATGACTTCGCCAGTTTGTTTAATAGAATAGTTTTTACCTATAGTTATATATATTTTAAACTTCCATATTCAAATATACTAAACGGATTCATCATATGATTCTTTTAGAACAAGGCATAGCCTTCTCTGGCTAGACCTGCGTTACGGCTTCTTGACCTGCATGTTTTATGCAAGTTAAAAGTATAAATGGAAGAATGAGGTCTGGCTAACGAAATGCAGCAATGAAGCTGAGCCACTGTTACTGGTAGTTTCTTTTGTTTTCAATCTAGTGCAAGTGTAGGCACAGATTTTTCATTCCTTCTTCAATATTTTTTAAAGAACACTGTTGAGGTAATTGCAAATTGTCGCAAAAAACAAAAATTTCTTTTCCTTTGTAAACCGTTGCCGCAGTGTATTGCAAATTGTAAAGAAACTGCCTTCTTTCTAAATATAAGTTTATGATATCAGGTACACCATCATAGGATAGTATCCATTTTTGAGTGATTTTATGTTGGATGTTTTTGGCTAGGCGCGCATGATCTTCTTTTTTGTATGCATTAAGATAAAGCTGGCTACCTTTTTCGTAGTAAGGGGGATCGAGATATACCAAAGAGTTTTGCGGTAGGTTGGGTATATAATTCTGGATGAAGTCTTCTGCATCCATGTTTGTAATGGTAATTTTATCCTTATAGAGAGCAATATTTTCTATTCTTTGTATCAAATCAGTCCTTGAAAAACGCGCATCCATTTTGTAGTTCCCTGTCTGTTCAAGCCCTCCAATTAGTCCTGCTGATAATACGCCTGAACGATTGCATCGGTTTAAGTAGAAAACACTAAAGCCAAGTTCAAGTATATTTGTTCGATCACACCTTTTTACAATTTGCTGTCGAAGTCTCCATTCTTCTACAGTCATGGATGCTATAGAGATAAGATAACATAGTTCATCTGTATGATTTAAAACAGAGTACCAAAAAGCGTAAATGCCAAAATCACAATCGTTTAGGTGTATGTAACTTACTTTACGTGTTAGCAAAAGTTCAAGTGCGACACCAGCCCCACCTGCGTATGGCTCACAGTAATGACCATCAATATTATTAGCGAGTAATATCTCTTTGATAAACGGAGAAAGCCGTTGTTTTCCTCCTGGGTATCTCAAAGGTGTCTTAAACTGCCCCATATTAATTCATATATTCTAAAAATGGATAAACATTACCAAATAAAACGCAGATGTCTGAAGGAGCAATTGAAAAGGTTGGATCGTGGACCAATCGATTTAATGAAGTCACAGATAAAATGCCATTTGTTTTGCTTAATTCAGTCATTGCACCATGTAAGTTTCTAACAACGGCAATATCAGATCCGTTATTAGTCAAGTGATTGTATGAAGCCTTTAATGTTTCTAACAATGTAAAGTCAAAGGTTTTACTTCCATTAACTCTTGTAGTTGGAATTGCATTATCTTCACAATAGCTTTTCGCCGAAATTTCAAATATGCTCCTCAACAAAAAGCAAAAAGCAATCGGATTTTTTTTCAGATTTAAATCATGCATTTCATTTCGCAGCGTTACGACTTTAGATCTATTACCTGTCGGGGTAAATTTTTTAAGAATTGCCTTGACTCTCCTTGGATCATTTATCGCATAGGCAGGTGGCGTTGGTGCAATTGGACCACTAGGTGAAGTAGGTAAGTTAGATGTTGGTGTAGGGGTTATTGTCGGAGTTGGTGTAGGGGCTGTTGTCGG
>Ga0210040_10005847_pt1 | contig 15522 bp, 13 predicted proteins | sample CryGeyCG12114_NA_FD_185462 | JGI IMG/M metagenome (GOLD analysis project Ga0210040, IMG submission 185462) | Groundwater microbial communities from aquifer - Crystal Geyser CG19_WC_8/21/14_NA (SPAdes) (version 2) | ecosystem: Environmental > Aquatic > Deep subsurface > Groundwater | place: USA... | reverse complement strand
GCACCTGGTGCAGGAGTGCGGCGCCGGGCTGGTGCGGGTGCGCCGCGACCCCGCGGTGGACGGGCGCCTCGCCTTCGCCGCCCCGCCGCTGGTGCGCAGCGGGCCGGTCGAGCCGCCGCTGCTCGCCCGCCTGCGCCGCGGCCTGCACCTCGTCGAGGACGACGTCGTCGACGCCGCGTGGACCGACAACGGCCCCGGCTGGGTCTCCCTGCTCCTGCGCGACGCCGACGCGGTGCTGGCGCTCGCGCCGGACCTGGCCGAGCTCGAGGGGCTCGACCTCGGCGTCGTCGGGCCGCACCCGCCCGGCGGGGAGGCGGCGTTCGAGGTCCGGGCCTTCGCCGTGGGCGCGGGCGTGGACGAGGACCCGGTGACCGGCAGCCTCAACGCCGGTCTCGCGCAGTGGCTCCTCGCCGCCGGTCACGCGAGCGCTCCCTACGTCGCCGCGCAGGGCACGGCGCTGGGACGTCGGGGCCGGGTGCACGTCGAGGTCGAGGGCGAGGACGTGTGGGTGGGCGGCGGCACGCTCGTCGGCGTGAGCGGGCGGGTGGCGCTCCCGCCGGCGTGACCCGGACGGGTGCGCCCGACCGGTCGGCGCACGCTCCAGGACGCGGCCGCGCGTGCCGAAGACGCGGCGTGAGCCCTCGTCCCCCGCAGCCCCTGCCGTCGCCGGAGCGACCGCAGGAGACCCCGCTCGCGCGCGGGCGGTGGACCGCCGCGCGCCGTCGCCGCGTCGCCGTCGCCGCGGCCGTCGCGGGCCTGGTGCTGGTCGTCGTCCTCGGTCGCCTCCCCGGGTGGTCGACGGCGTCCGCGCTCCTCTACTCGGCCATGGCGGTCGGCGGGGTGGTCCTCGTCGTGGTCGGGGGCCTGCGCACGAGCACGGGCAGGGCGCCGTGGCTGCTGCTGGCGGCCGGGGCCGGGATCCTGGTCGGGGGCCAGCTGACGCTGATGTGGCTGGTGGACGAGTACGACGCGGCCCGCAGCCCGCAGGTGTGGCTGGAGGGCCTGCGCACGCACGTCGGGGCCTTCTCCCTGGGGCTGGTCGCCTACCCGCTGCTGTACGCCGCCCAGATGGCGCTGCTGCGCCAGCGCGTGGAGCGGCTCCTGCCCAGCGCCTGGCTCGACGGCGTCATCGCCACCGTCGCCGTGACGGCGATGAGCCTCGCGTTCCTCGTCCCCGCCCTCGGGGAGACCCTCGGGCTGGGCGTCGCGGGCGCCCTCGTGCTGACGGCGCGCCCCCTCCTCGACATGATCATGGCGGCCTTCGCCCTGGCCAACTGGGGCCTGTCCGGGTGGAGGGCCGACCGCCGCCTGCCGCTCGTGCTCGCCACCATGGCGACGCTGTGCGCCAGCGACGTCGCGGGAGCCCTGCACGTCGCCGGCGTGCTGGAGGGGGCCGGCGTCGGCCCCGCCGTCGACACCGGCCGGCTCGCGGCGCTGGTGCTGCTCGCCGTCGCCTCCGCGCAGCCGGCGAGCCCGGCCCGGGGCGCCCGCGTGGAGACCTTCGGCCTCGTGGCGACCCCGGTCGTCGGCCTGGCCTTCGGCGTGGCCCTCCTCGCGCTGGACGGCGTCCGCCCCCTGCCGGACGCCGCCGTGCACCTGGTGCTCGTGGCCCTCTCGCTCGTCGGCCTCAAGCTCCTCCTGGTCATCCGGGAGGTCCTGGTGCTCGCGGACAGCCGGCGGCTGGCGATGACCGACGACCTCACCGGGCTGGCCAACCGGCGGGCGCTCCACCGGGCGCTCGACGCGGCCACAGGAGGCCAGCGCCGCGCCGCCCTGCTCATGCTCGACCTGGACCGGTTCAAGGAGGTCAACGACAGCTACGGCCACGCCGTGGGTGACGCGCTCCTGCGCAGCACCGCCCGCCGCGTGGGCGAGCACCTCCCCCCGACCGCGCTGCTCGCCCGCCTCGGCGGGGACGAGTTCGCGGTCCTCCTGCCCGCCACGGGGCTGGACGAGGCGACGGCGGTGGCGCGCGCCGCCGTCGTGGCCGCGGCCGAGCCGGACGTCGTGGGCGGCCGCACCCTGCGCGCCGTCGCCAGCGTCGGCGTCGCCGCGACGCCGGACGAGGCCGGGTCCGACCTGGACGCCGAGGAGCTCCTGCGCCGCGCGGACGCCGCGATGTTCCTCGCCAAGCGCAGCGGGGCGGAGGGGGCCGGGGCGACCGGCGTCTACGACGAGGCGGTCGACGCCGAGCGCCGGGCGCGCCGGCAGCTCCTGGAGGAGCTGCGCGCGACCGTCGACGAGGCCCCCGGCGCCGGTGAGGTCCTCGTCCACTACCAGCCCCAGGTGGCCGCGGCGACGGGCGCGGCGGTCGGCGTCGAGGCGCTCGTGCGCTGGCGCCACCCCCGGCGCGGGGTGCTGGCGCCCGGCGCCTTCCTCGACCTCGCCGAGGAGCACGGGCTCATGGCCGACGTGACCACCCGGGTGCTCCGCCAGGCCGTCGAGGACGCCGTCCGCTGGCGCGAGCGCGGTCACGAGCTGCGCGTCTCGGTCAACCTCTCGACCAGCTGCCTGCTCAACCCGGCGCTGCTGCCGCTCGTCGACGAGGTGCTCGCCGAGAGCGGCCTGGCCCCGGAGGCCCTGGTCCTGGAGATCACCGAGACGGCGCTGATGCGCGACCCGGTGGTGGCGGTGCGCACCGCGGAGCGCCTGGCCGCGCGCGGGGTCGGGCTGAGCATCGACGACTACGGGACGGGCTACGCCTCGATGGCCTATCTCGACGACCTCCCGGCCACCGAGCTCAAGCTGGACCGCGGCTTCACCGCGCGCCTGCTCGAGGGAGGGCGGACGGCCGCCATCGTGCGGACGACCGTGGACCTCGCGCACCGCCTCGGGATGCGCCTGGTGGCCGAGGGCGTCGAGGACGACGCGACGCTGGGGGCGCTGCACGAGCTCGGCTGCGACGAGACCCAGGGGTACCTGCACAGCCGTCCCCTGGCGGCCGAGGACCTCACCCGCTGGCTGGACGAGCGCGCCGCGGCCTCCCCGGTGCCGCGCCCGCGGGCCGGGGAGGTGCTGCCCTCGAGCCGGCAGCCGGGGGGCTCGCGACCGGTCGATCAGACGGGGAGGGCCTCCGGCGCGTCCTCGGCGGCGGCGACCAGCCGGGCGTAGGCACCGCCCGCGGCGAGCAGCTCGGCCGGGGAGCCCTGCTCGACGACGCGCCCGCCGTCCAGGACCGCGACGACGTCCGCGCCGCGGACCGTCGAGAGCCGGTGCGCGACCGTGATGGTGGTGCGCCCCCGGCTGGCCTCGTCGAGCGCGGCCTGGACGGCGCGCTCGGTGCGGGTGTCCAGGGCGCTCGTCGCCTCGTCCAGGACGAGGACTCGCGGGTCGCGGGTCGCGCCCGCGCGATCGCCAGGCGCTGGCGCTCCCCGCCGGAGAAGCGGTGGCCGCGCGAGCCGACGAGCGTGTCGTAGCCCTCGGGGAGGCCGGCGAGCAGGTCGTGCACCTGGGCGCGCCGCGCGGCGTCCTCGACCTCGGCGTCGGTCGCGTCCGGGCGGGCCTGGCGCAGGTTCTCGCGCACGCTCGTGTGCAGCAGGTAGGTCTCCTGCGAGACGACGCCGACCACCTCCGACAGCGTCGACAGCCGCAGGTCGCGGACGTCGACGCCGTCGAGCAGGACGCGGCCCTCGGAGGGGTCCTGCAGCCGGGGGACCAGCGAGGCGAGCGTCGACTTGCCCGAGCCGGTGGCCCCCACGAGCGCCAGCGAGCCCCCCGCCGGGACCACGAGGTCGACGCCGGACAGGGCGGGCGTCGCGCCGGGTCCGCCGTCGGGGGCGGGGTAGGTGAACGAGACGCCCTCGAGGCGCACCTCGCCGCGCACCTGCGCCGGGTCGAGCTCGACGGGGCGCTCGGGGTCGTCGACGTCCACGGGCAGGTCGAGGTACTCGAAGATCCGGCTGAAGAGCGCCATCGACGAGGTCACCTGCACGCCGACGTCCAGCAGCCCCAGCAGCGGCCGGAACAGCGCGCCCTGGAGCCCGGTGAAGGCCACGAGGGTGCCGATCGTCATGCCGTCGGACGTGGCGGGCAGCCCGGCGGCCAGGTAGACGGCGGCCGGCACCGCGGCGAAGACGACGGACATCGTGGCCCAGCGCCAGCGCCCGGCCAGCTGGCTGCGCACCTCCAGGCCGACGAGGTCGCCCGACGTCTCGCGGAAGCGGGCGCTCTGGGCGGGGCCCGTGCCCAGGGTGCGGCCGAGCAGCGCGCCGCTGACCGACAGCCCCTCCTCGACCTGCGTCTGCAGGTCGGCGAGGCGCCGCTGGCGGGCGGCGGTGACCGACCGGCGCATCACGGCGACCTGGCGCGTCAGCCACACCGACGGCGGGACCACGACGAGGGAGAGCAGCGACAGCCGCCACGACAGCACGCCCATCGCCACCGCGGTGCCGACGACCGTCGTCGCGTTGGCGGCGAGCGAGGTCGCCGTGGACGTGACGACCGACTGCATCCCGCCGATGTCGTTCGTCAGCCGGGACTGCACCTCGCCGCCGCGCGTGCGCGTGAAGAAGCCCAGGGACTGGCGCTGCAGGTGGGTGAAGACGCCCGTGCGCAGCTCGTGCATCACGGCCTGGCCGACGGTCGTCGACAGCCACGTCTGCACGACGCCGAGCAGGGCGGTGACGACGGCGACGCCGACCATGCCGGCCACGGCCCAGCCGAGCAGCGGCAGGTCCTGCTGCGGCAGCGCGTCGTCGATGACGAGCCGCACGAGGAAGGGGGTGGCCAGGGCGACGGCCGACGAGGCGACGATGAGCGCGACGACGACCGCGAGCCGCCAGCGGTGGGCCGCGAAGAGGCCGGCCACGCGGCGCAGCGGGACGGGGGAGCGCTCGAGCTGCGCGCGGTCGGCGGGGTCGACCCGGCGGCCGCCGCGGCCGCCGCCGCCGGAGGGGGCGTCGGGGCGGGAGGGGGCTGCGCCGCCGGCGCGCGGGCCGCGGGAGCGCGGGGGTGGGATCGACGTGGTGACCACGTCCTCTCAGGGGTCGGGACGCCGAGGAACGGCGATGCGGAGGCTACCTCACGATGAGGTGAGCGGTCCGGAAGCGCCTAGCATTCCCGCCGTGACCGAGGACGCCCCGCTGCCGGAGCTGCTCATGACGGCCGCGCGGACGCTGCGCCGCCGCTGGGGCGCCGTCCTCGAGCCGCACGGCCTGACCCCGCACCAGGCGCGGGCCCTGCGCGCGCTCGCGGCCTCCGACGGCCTGCGGGTCTCCGACCTCGCCGCGGCGCTCCGCATCGCGCCGCGCTCGGCGACCGAGGTGGCCGACGGCCTGGAGGCGGGCGACCTCGTCGTCCGCGCCGCCGACCCCGCCGACCGGCGGGCCGTCGTCCTGCGGGCCACCGAGCAGGGGCACGCCGTGGCGCAGCGCGTCGAGCGGGCGCGCGCCGAGGACGCCGAAGCCCTTTTCGACCGGCTCGACCGGGCCGACCGGGCCGAGCTGGCCCGGCTGCTGCGGCTGGTCGCCGACGAGGGCCCTCGCGAGGGGGGGTCCCCTCAGTCGTCCTCGTCCTCCCGCGGCACCACGGCGTAGGTCGTCTGGACCATGCCGCCGCCGAGCACCTCGGTGCGCACGTGCTCGAGGTCGACGTCGAAGGGCAGCGGGCCGAAGAGCGCCTCGCCGGTGCCGATGAGCACGGGCACGCGCGAGAGCGTCATCTCGCGGACCACGCCCGCGGCCAGGCACGCCTGCACGGCGCGGCCGCCGTCGACGTAGACGCGGCGGCGCCCGTCGCGGGCCAGGGCCGCGAGGGCGTCCTCGAGGTCGCCGTGGACGGTGACCCGCGCGTCCTCGCCGGGGGTCATCGACGTGCTGAGCACGTGGACCGGCCGGTCCTGGTAGGGCCACTGGTCGAAGCCGGCGATGACCTCGTAGGTGCCGCGGCCCATGAGGACGGCGTCGACGCTGCTCACGAAGTCGCGGAAGCCCGCGTCCCCCGCGGCCTCGCCCCGGCTCGTCAGCCACTCGAGGTCGCCGTCGAGGCGGGCGATGAACCCGTCCACCGACAGGCCGATGTAGACGCACCCCTCGACCGCCGTGCCCGCTGCCGTCCCCGTGCCCTGCGCCTGCGACGTCATGCCCGCACTCTGCCGCGACGCACCGACGGCAGCCCGGCGGCGCGCGGGGAGCACCGCCCGGGCGGAGGCTGGGCCCGGGCGACCGCCGCCCGACCCGACGGACCGACCCGACGGAGGAGCCCCCGTGGACCTGCCCCAGGACCTGCTCGACCTGCTGCGCCGACCCAGCCCCTGCTACGTGACCACCCTGATGCCCGACGGCTCCCCGCAGACGACGCAGACGTGGGGAGACACCGACGGGGAGCACGTCCTGGTCAACACCGTCGTGGGCTTCCAGAAGACGCGGAACGTCGCGCGGGACCCGCGGGTCAGCGTGGCCGTGGGCGACCCGGCCAACCCCTTCCGCTACGTCGCCGTGCGGGGCCGCGTGGTGCGGACGACGACCGAGGGCGCGGCCGAGCACATCGAGGCGCTCTCCCAGCGGTACACGGGCGGGCCGTACGCCTGGTACGGCGGCCGCGACCAGCAGCGCGTGGTGCTCGTCGTCGAGGCCGACCGCGTGCACGGCATGGGGTGAGGGCGGTCCCGCCGCCGCTCCCGGCGGGCGGCGGGACCTGGCGCGGTGCGCGTCAGTAGAACTCGACGACGTCCACCCGGTTGCGCAGCTCGCGCCCGTCCAGCAGCCGGGTGGCGTTGTCGGCGAAGAGCTCGGCGATGCGGTGGTCCAGCGTCGGGCCGCCCGCAGCCGTGTGCGGGCTGACCAGGACGTCGGGGCGGTCCCACAGCGGGCTGGCCGCCTCCAGCGGCTCGCGCGCCACGACGTCGAGCGCGGCGAAGCCGACGCGGCCGTCGTCGAGCGCGGCGACCAGGGCCCCCTCGTCGACGACCGTGCCGCGGCCGACGTTGACGAAGGTCGTGCCGGGCCGCATCGCGGCGAAGACCTCGGCGCTCAGCAGGCCCTCCGTCGCCGGCGTGCCCGGCAGCGTGACCACGACGGCGTCGACGCGGCCGACCGCCCCGGCCAGGCGGTCGGACGGCACGACCTCGTCGACGCCGTCGACGGGGCGCCCGTGGCGGCTGGTGCCGAGGACCGTGGTGCCGAGCGCGGACAGCAGTCGCGCGACCTCGCGGCCGATCCCGCCCAGACCCACGACGAGCACGGTCTGCTCGGCCAGCTGCCCCATGAACCACTTGTCGGCCCACGTGCGCGAGGCGGAGTCGGCCTGCAGCCGCGGCAGGCGCTTGGCGCCGGCCAGCAGCCCGAGCAGGGCGAACTCGGCCAGCGGCGTGCCGTGCACCCCCGCGGAGGTGGAGAAGGCGACGCGGTCGAGCTCTGCCTCCGAGAGCCGGGCCGAGCGCACGGACTGGCCGCCCCCGGCCGCCATGGTGTGCACCCAGCGCAGCCCGGGGTTGGCCCGGACCGCGCGCGCCAGGGCCGCGGGGTCGTCGTCGGGCACCCCGAGCAGGGCGTCCGCGCCGTCGAGCAGCTCCTCGAAGGCGCGCTGCTCCTCCTCGCTGCGGCGGAAGCCGGGGTCCCCGCCCTGGTCGCCGGGGTAGCGCAGCGGCGCCAGCAGCTCCGGCCCGACGACGAGGTCGACGCGCGGCTCGCGCTCGACCACGATCTCGCGGCTGCGCTCGTCGAACGGCGTGGCGACGGCCACGCGCAGGCGCTGGGTCACGGCTTCCTCCGGGGGTCGGCTCCCGCCCGGCGCTCCTCGGCGCCCCCCGCGGGGCGGGCGCCGCGGACCTCGGCGAGGTCGCCGTGGCGGTGGTGGCGGTCGCGCCCTGTGTACCAGGCCCCGGGTGAGCCGTCCGCGTGGTCGGCGGGCCCAGGACGGCCCGGCGGGTGCGGGGGAGCGCCGGAACGGCCGACGAGGAGGGCGTGAGGGACATCGAGGCGCTGCGCCGCCCGCGGGTCGCCTGGGCGGCCCTCGGCGCGCTGCTGCTCCTGGCCGCCGCCACGGCCCTGCTGCCGCACCTGCGCGGGGTGGCCGCCCACGCGGTGCCGTGGGCGGCCGTCGTCCTGGTCCTCGCCGGCACGGCGCTGCACCGGCCGTCGGGCCGCGGGCTGTGGCTGCTGCTCGCGGTCATGCTCGGGACCTGGGCCGCGAACCACGTCCTGGAGGGCGTCGGCCTGCTGGGCCCCGCCCACGTGGTCATGCTCTCGGGGCAGGCGATCGGTGGGGTCGTCCTCCTGCTCGTGGCCCGCCGCTCCGGTGGCTCGCACCGGCGCGTGGACGTCCTCGAGCTGTCCGTCCTCTGCGCGGTGCTGGGCCTCGTGGCCGCGCAGGTCGCCGTCCTGCTGGCGTCGGCGTCGCCGTCCTCGAAGCTGGGGCTCGTCGCGAGCGTCGACCTGGTCCTGCTCGCGTTCGTCCTGCGCTCGACGCTCGTCCGGCGCCGCAGCAACGCGGCGTGGTGGCTGGTCGTCGGCGCCGTGTCGGCCCTGGTCGCCTACGACATCTCCACGGTCGGCCAGATCTTCGGGGAGACCTTCGACGCCGGCGCCACGACCGGCCTCGTGCTCGGCTTCGGCCTCTACGGGATCGCCGCCGTGCACCCGAGCATGCGCGTCGCCTTCGAGCCCCGGGAGCTCAGCGGGGGCAGGATGCGCTCGACCGACGTGCTCGGGCTGCTCCCGCTCGTGGTCCTGCCCGTCGGGCTGCGGTTCGTGGACCTCGCCGTCGGCGGGGCCGGCCTGCCCGGCTGGACCTACCTCGCCGTCGGGACGACGACGGCGCTGGCCGGCGTCCTGCGCTCGTGGGCGGCGCTGCGCCGCTCGGAGCACCTCGCCGACCACGACCCGCTGACCGACCTGCCGAACCGCCGCGGGATGGCCCGCGCGTTCGAGGACGGGGAGCACGGCGGTCGCTGGGCCTTGCTGCTCGTGGACCTCGACGACTTCAAGGACGTCAACGACGCCCACGGCCACGACGTCGGGGACCTGCTGCTGCTCGGCGTCCGCGACCGCCTCGTCGCCGCGGTGGGCGACCGCGGCGTCGTCGCCCGCTTCGGCGGTGACGAGTTCGCCGTCCTCGTGCGCCCGGGGGAGGGCGCCGCGGTCGCCGACGCGGTCGTGGCCTCGCTGCGGGCGCCGCTGGCGGTCGGCGACCTGGTGCTGCGCACGAGCGCCAGCGTCGGGCTCTCCCCCTCCGACCCCGGCACCTCGCTGTCCGAGCAGCTGACGCGCGCCGACGTCGCCCTCTACGCCGCGAAGGGCGCCGGGCGCGACACCGTCCGCTCCTACCGCCCCGAGCAGCGCACCGAGGTGCAGCAGCGGTACGCCCTCAGCAGCCAGGTCCGCGTGCTCCTCGCCGGCCGCTCGCCCTCGGTGGGGCGCCTGGAGATGCACTACCAGCCGCTGGTCGAGCTGGCGACGGGCGAGGTGGTCGGCGCCGAGGCCCTCGTGCGCTGGCGGCACCCCGACCACGGGCTGCTGGCGCCCGACGTCTTCCTGGGCCACGTCTCGAGCAGCGGCCTGGACGTGGAGCTGGACAGCGCCGTGCTCGTCGAGGTCCTGGAGCAGATGGGCCGCTGGCGAGACCAGCGCCGCAGGGTGCTGCCGGTGAGCGTGAACCTCACCCGCTCGAGCCTGCTCGACCCGGGGCTGCCCGAGCGCGTGCGCGAGGCCCTCGCGCGGGCCGGCGTGCCCGGCTCGCAGCTCCACGTCGAGATCACCGAGCACGAGCCGCTGCCCGAGGACGCCCAGCTCCTGCAGGTGCTGCGGGAGCTGCGGGAGCTCGGCATCGGCGTCCACCTGGACGACTACGGCCGGGGCTACACCTCGCTGGACTACCTGCAGCGCTTCCCCGTGCAGGTGCTCAAGATCGACCGGTCGGTCGTCACCGGGGCGGCCGCCGGGAGTAGCCGGCTCGTCGCGGGCATCGTGGCGATGTCGCGCACCCTGCGCCTGGACCTGCTCGCCGAGGGCGTCGAGACCGAGGAGCAGCGCCGCCACCTCGTGGCGCAGGGCGTGCGGCTGGGCCAGGGGTGGCTCTTCTCCCGCGCCCTGCCGGCGGCCGCCTACGCCGACCAGGTGCTCGGCCGGGCCCCCGCCCCGCCGGCCGTGGCGGACGTGCCGGCTCCCCGGCTGCCGCTGGGCGAGCCCGCCGACCTGCCGGCCTGAGCCCGTCCGTCCCCGCTGGGTGCCGGCGGTCCCCGGGGACGGCATGATCGCCCGCGGGCGGGGCGCCGGTGCGCCGCCGGCGACGAGGAGGCGACCGAGGGTGACCAGCGCGATGACGGACGAGGTGCCCCGCACCATGCGGGCGAGCGTGATGACGGGCGTGCGCGCCGTCGAGGTGCAGGAGCGCCCCGTCCCGGTGCCGGCCGACGACGAGGTGCTGGTGCGCGTCGGGTCGGTCGGCGTCTGCGGCTCGGACGTGCACTACTTCACGGAGGGCCGGATCGGCGACATGGTCGTCACCGGTCCGCTGGTGCTGGGCCACGAGGTCGGCGGCACCGTCGTCGCCGTCGGGCGCGACGTGCCGCAGGCGCGGGTCGGGCAGCGGGTGGCGCTGGAGCCGCAGAAGCCCTGCCGGCGCTGCCGGCAGTGCCACGCCGGCCGGATGAACCTGTGCCCCAACATGATCTTCTACGCGACGCCGCCGGTGGACGGTGCCTTCTGCGAGTACGTCACGGCCCCGGCCGACTTCGCCCACCCCGTCCCGGACGAGCTGTCCGACGCCGCCGTCGGCCTGCTCGAGCCGCTGTCGGTGGGCATCTGGGCCGCGCACAAGGCCGCCGTCGGCCCCGGTGACCGCGTGCTCGTCGCCGGCGCCGGCCCCATCGGCGCGATGGTCGCGATGGCGGCGCGGGCGCGGGGGGCCACGGACGTCGTCGTGACCGACCTCGTGGAGTCCCGCCGTGAGCGGATCCTCGGCTTCGGCGCCACCCGCGCCCTCGACCCGCGCGAGGCGGCGGCCGAGCTCGACTCGCTCGAGGCCGACGCCTTCGTCGACTGCACGGGCGCCACGCCCGCGGTCCAGTCCGGCATCCGCTCCGTCCGGGGCGGCGGCGCCGTCGTCCTCGTGGGACTCGGGGCCGAGCACGTCGAGCTGCCCGTGCAGCTCATCGCCACCCGGGAGATCACCCTCACCGGCGTCTTCCGCTACGTCGACACCTGGCCCCGCGCCATCGAGCTGGCCCGCACCGGCCGGGTGGACCTCGACGGCATGGTGACGGCCCGCTACGACCTCGAGTCGGTCGAGGAGGCGCTGCTCGCCGACTCCGACCCGCTGAGCATGAAGGCCGTCGTCGACGTCGCCGGAGGGCCCCGATGAACGACGACAGGGTGAGCGCGGGGAGCGGCACGGGCGAGGGCAGCCGCAGGCGCAGCGGTGTGCTCGACCGCTTCTCGCTCGACGGGCGCGTGGCCCTCGTCACGGGCGGGTACCGCGGTCTCGGCCGCGCCTTCGCCCAGGCGCTCGCCGAGGCCGGGGCGGACGTCGCCGTCGCGGCGCGCGACGAGGCCGCGTGCGTCGAGGCGGCCGCCGAGATCGCCGCGTCGACGGGCCGGCGCACCCTCGGCCTGCGGATGGACGTCACCGACCGGGCCGAGGTGCAGGCGGGCGTGGAGCGCGTCGTCGCCGAGCTCGGCGGGCTGCAGGTGCTGGTCAACAACGCCGGCACCTGCATCCACGAGCCCGCGCTCGAGGTGAGCGACGACCACTTCGAGCAGGTGCTCACCACGAACGTGCGCGGGGTGTGGCTGCCGAGCCAGGTCGCCGCCCCGCACCTGGCCGAGCAGGGCCCCGACGGCGTGCGCGGGACGGTGGTCAACATCGGGTCCATCAGCGCCATGATCGTCAACCGGCCCCAGATGCAGGCGGTCTACAACGCGAGCAAGGCCGGCGTGCACCAGCTCACGAAGTCCCTGGCCGCCGAGTGGGCCCCGCTCGGCATCCGCGTCAACGCGCTCGCGCCGGGGTACGTCAAGACGGAGATGGCGCCCGTCGACGAGCCCCGCTTCCGGCGGATGTGGATCGAGGACGCGCCGATGGAGCGCTACTCCACGCCCGAGGAGGTCGCCGCCAGCGTCGTCTACCTGGCCAGCGACGCCTCGTCCTTCTGCACCGGGACCGTGCTCGTCGCGGACGGCGGGTACACCGTCTACTGACGCCTTCGTCCCGAGCCGCGCGGGTCGCGCGGGTGGGGCGGGTGGAACGGGTCCGCCGGGGGCACTGGCTCGGTCGTCGCGCGGGGCTCACGCCCCCGCGCGACGACCGGTCCGACGTGCCCCCGTCGCACCCGCCCCACCCGGCTGGGTCGGGGGCCCCTCGCGTGCCGTCAGCGCCGACGTCCCCGCCATGTCGAGGTGCGAGCGGGTGGGGTCAGAGGGCGGTGTAGCCGCCGTCGACGGTGACGCACTGGCCGACGACGTACCGCGAGCGCGGCGAGGCGAGGTGCGCCACGGCGTGGGCGACGTCCTCGGGGGTGCCGACGTCGCCGGTGGGGATGCGCGAGCGCCAGGCCGCCGCGGTCGCCGGGTCGCCCTCGAGGACGCCGCGGGTCTGGTCGGTGGCGACGTAGCCCGGCGAGACGGCGTTCACGCGGATCCCGAGCGGGGCCCACTCGACCGCGAGCGAGCGCACCAGCCCCTCGACCCCGGCCTTGCTGGCGTTGTAGGCGCTCTGGCGCTGGGGCACGTTGACCACGCGCGCCGACATGGACGCGATGGCGACGACGACGCCGCCCGCCCCCGCGGCGACGCGGGCGCGCGCGAAGGCCTGGCACACGAGGAAGGTGCCGGTGAGGTTGACGCGCAGCACGCGGTCCCACTGCTCGGGCGTCGTCTCGAGCGCGTCCGAGACGAGGGCCGTGCCGGCGGCGTGGACGAGGACCGAGGGGGGGCCGAGCGTGGTGGCCACCTCCTCGAGAGCCGCCGCGACGGAGGCGGCGTCGGTGACGTCGGCCCGCACGGCGACGGCGCGCACGCCGTGCTCGGCCGCGAGGCGCTCGGCGCTCTCGCTCGCCCCGTCCAGCACGTCGAGGAGCGCGACGTCGACCCCCCGCGCCGCCAGCTCCGCGGCGCAGGCGTAGCCGATGCCCCGGGCGCCCCCCGTCACCACGGCCGTGCTCCCGACGTGCTCCTGCTCCGACGCGCTGCGCTCTCCCACGGACGCATCCTCCCGCCCGCGCGCGAACGGGGAGGACGAGGTCCTCGCTCCGGGACGTCGTCGCAGGTCAGCGCCCCGGTCCCTGCCTGGTGGAGGACTTCGTCCGGTGCCTGTGCGCGGTCGCCCCGGGCCGGGCGGGCCCCACCGGTCGTCGCCGTCCCGGTGCGGGGAGACCTGCAGGAGTCCGCGGCACCCGGCGGCACCGCAGCTCAGGGCGTCGGGCGGGTCGTTGCGGCGGACCTGCAGGTCCTCCCGCGGCGCGCCCGACGACCGGGCGGTGGCTAGCGCGTGGAAGCCTGCGGCCATGCGTCTGGAGGAGCTCGTGGACCGCGCGACGTCGATGCTGGAGGGCCGCGACCGGGTGCTCCTGGGCGTGGCCGGGGCTCCGGCCGCGGGCAAGACCACGCTGGCCCGCGCCGTGGCCGAGGGGGTCGACGCGGCGCTGCGCGAGCCCGGCGGCCCGGCGGTGGCGGTGCAGGTGCCGATGGACGGCTTCCACCTGGCCGACGTCCAGCTCGCGCGGCTCGGGCTGGCCGACCGCAAGGGCGTGCCCGCGAGCTTCGACGCCGGCGGGTACGTCGCGCTCCTGCGTCGCCTGCGCGCCGCCGACGAGGACGTCGTCTACGCGCCCGCCTTCGAGCGCGACCTCGAGCAGGCGCTCGCCGGCGCCGTGGCCGTGCCGCGCGAGGCCCGCCTCGTCGTGACGGAGGGGAACTACCTCCTGCTCGACGAGCCGCCGTGGACCGCCGTCCGCGGGCTGCTCGACGAGGTCTGGTTCGTGGAGGCGGAGCAGGCCGAGCGCGAAGAGCGGCTGCTCGCCCGGCACGTCGAGTTCGGCAAGACGGCGGAGCAGGCCCGGGCGTGGATGGCCGCCGTCGACGACCCCGACGCCGCGCTGGCGGCCCGGGGGCGCTCGGCCGCGGACCTGGTCGTCACCACGACCGGCTCCGGCGGGTCCGCCTGACGCCGTCGTCGACGAGCCCTCGCACTCCCGCGGCGACGCCCGCCGCCGGGGGTCAGACCGTCGGCAGGTCCGCGGACAGCACGACGTCGTCGGCGGCGTCGAGGACGACGAGCCGGTCGACGTCCTCGCGCAGCAGCGCCGCGTCGAGGCGGCACTCGACGGGCCGCTCGCTGCCGAGGAACGAGCCGGGGCCGACCTCGGCGCCGTCGGCGTCGAGCAGGGCCACGCGGTAGGACCTCTCGGTCGGCAGGCCGACGACGTCGAGGACCGTCAAGGTGCGGCAGGTGTGGGCGACGACGGCGACGTCCGCCTCGACGCCCCGGCGGCTTGTCGTCGACGGCCACCTGCTCGACGGCGCTGAGCGTCCCGGGCGAAGCGCTGGGCGGCCGCTCGGCCGGGGCGGCCAGGCCGGCGCCCGCGCCCGCTCCCCGGACGACGAGCGCGGCGCCGCCGCGCCGAGCCGCCACGGCGGACGCCGGTCGCCCCCGGTGCCGGCCCGGCGGCGCGACGCCGCCCTGCCTCGGAGCTCCCGGCGCCGCGCTCCCCGGTGCTCGTCTGCCCGGCGCCCGTCTGCCCGGTGCCCGTCTGCCCGGTGCCCGTCTGCCCGGCGCCCAGGATCCGCGGGTCGACGCCCCCGAGGGGGCGGCCCAGCCCGACCCGCGGGGCGGCAGCGCGCCGAGCACCTGGTGCTGCTCGCCGAGCTCCCGGGGCCGCCGACGGGTCGGCTGCCGAGGGGGCCACGGCCCGGCGGGGCCGCGCGGTCACCGCTCGGGCGACGGCCCACCCGTCCGCGCGCGCCGACCCTGACCCGCGTGTCGCAGGTGCGTCGTCCGGAGGGCGGACGTCGTCGACCACTTCGCCGTCGAGGCGCCCTGAGACGGAAGTTGTCGACTACTTCGGGGGTGGGGTGCCCCTGGGACGGGAGTTGTCGACTACTTCGGGGGTGGGGTGCCCCTGGGACGGAAGTTGTCGACTACTTCGGGGGTGGGGCCGCCTCGAGGACGGGAGTTGTCGACAACTTCGGAGCGGGCGAGAGGAGCGCGCCGGTCGGCTCGGTGCGGGCTCGGCGAGATCCCCGTGATCGCCTGCGGACGGCGTCGTGGTGCTGCGCCGCCGCTCGGCGCGCGAGCTCGGCTGACCCACCGCTCGAAAGGACGGGGCGCGCACTACGGAGGTGGCGCGCCCCGTCGTGCACTCCGCTCCCGCCGCGCCCGGGCTCGGCCGGCGCGACGGTGGGAGCTGACCGCGTCGTGAGACAGGAGTCCCGGTGGCCGGACGACGGGTCGTAGGCTCGTCGCAGGTCATGAGCGCCAGCGCGAAGCCCCGGCTCGCTGGCCGGCAACCCTCCTCCTGCGGCGGGGTGCCCCGGGTGATGACCGGGCCGCCACCCGTCCGGGCGCGGCAAGCGCGGGCTCCTGCGAGCC
>Ga0210040_10005845_pt1 | contig 15525 bp, 10 predicted proteins | sample CryGeyCG12114_NA_FD_185462 | JGI IMG/M metagenome (GOLD analysis project Ga0210040, IMG submission 185462) | Groundwater microbial communities from aquifer - Crystal Geyser CG19_WC_8/21/14_NA (SPAdes) (version 2) | ecosystem: Environmental > Aquatic > Deep subsurface > Groundwater | place: USA... | reverse complement strand
TCGCGAGCCCTCTGCTCCCGAGCGAGCAGATCGACGAGCACCATCCCGAAGAAGTGGACGGAGGAGGTCGCAGCGAAGACCAGCGGTACGAGCAACCAGCCCGCGCTCAGCTGGTACCAGCGGTACAAGGCCACCGCGACCGCAAGGTGGATGACGACGACCTTGACCGAGTCCGTCAGGTGGTCGAACCACTCCCCTGCTGCGCTACCCCCGCCTCGCAGCCGGGCCAGCTGCCCGTCCGCCGCGTCGAGCCCGTAGCCAAGCACGAGCAGGAGGGCGACAAGCAGGCCGACCCCGGTACTGGCGGGGGCGAGGACCAGGACGGCGATTCCCGAGAAGGTGAACAGCGCGCTGACGGCGGTGACCTGATCCGGAGTCAGGCCCACCTGGTGAGAGGCCGCCGCAAGCACCCTCCCCATCGGCCGGTTCACGACCAAGGAGTAGAGCGGCGCTCCCTTGCTGCTCTTCTGCGCGCTGCGCAACCGGTGCAGCGACTCCCCGAACTGGCCTCGCTCGCGCCCCACGACTCCTGACACGTAGCCCCCGCTGTCCGTGCTCTGTCAGCAACCCCCTTGCCGACGGAGCAGAACTTATTCAAGTGCCGGTCGCCAGGGGCGAACAACCAAGAACTTGCTGAGTTTGGCCTGAGCGTGGAAAATTTTGTCCTCCGACCTCCATGGTCCGGGTGCAGGCGCCGAGCGGTGTCGTCGACTCGTACGCGGCCTCCGGCTAGTGCGCGGGCGTCCGGCAAGCTGACCGGCGTTGGTCCGCGGCCACGCTTGCTCAGGGGTGCTGTCACTGAGGTGATCGGTCGGGCTTCTTGTCGTGAGCGCACAGTCGCGCAGACCACGCGCAGGACATGACCACCCGCCGGGGAGAGAAGCGCACAAGGAGATGAGGAAGACGAAGCACCCATCAGACGGAGACGTCTTGTCCGAGGTCGGTCCGCCGACCCGCTCGTTTTCTCATCACCCGTAGGGATTTCGCGGCCAGGGTGTGACGTTCACGTCACATCTCTTCCCACACGTGAATTCCTTGCTAACGTTCGGGGTCCTGACCGCGACGTGTCGCGTCGGGATGAGCTACGGGGAGCTCGAGCGCGGTTCGTCCGTGCGTCGCTTTCTCCCGCCCATCGCCGGCCACCCCTGCGCACGGTCGACGGACTGGTACCGGAGTCGCTACCGCGAGCTCGGGAACGGGGATTGTGAGCACCAACCTTTCGGAAGCACGGCGCCACACGCAGGCGAACGAGAGCGACAGCGCTCCGTCGACCGGCCTGGTGGACCTGATGGGGCCCGTCGACCAGCCCGCGACGTCGGACCTGGACCGCTCTGACCCGGTCCTCACGACCGGCGGGTCGACCCGAGCACTCTCGGACGCCGCACGCTCAGGCCCGGGGTTCGACGCCTGGGTGCACCGCTACGCCGCCCTGCAGGTCGTCATGGACGCTGCTGGAGCGGTGCTGTGCGTCGCGGTCACCCTGCTGGTCCGCAGCCGGATGAACGTGGTCGACCCGGCCCACGTGGTGCTGGCCGTCCTGGGTGCCGGCGTCGCCTGGCCGCTGGCGGTGGCGCTGTCGGGCGGCTACGTCCGCAACAAGGTCACCGTCGGCGACCACGAGCTGAGAGCGGTCCTGCAGGCCGTGACCCTGGCGATCGCCGCCGGAGCCGTCCTGTCCGTCGCGCTCGACAGCTACACCGTGATGACGCTCTCCGTGGTCGCGATCCCGGCGGCGGGAGCGGTGAGCCTGACCTCGCGCCTCGGGGCTCGCCGGTACCTGCACCACCAGCAGAAGCGCGGTCTGAACCTGCGCCGGCTGGTCCTCGTCGGGACCTACGACGCGGTGAGCGAGCTCCACGACGTCCTCGTCCGCGACCGGCAGCACGGGATGGCCGTGACCGGGGTCTTCGTGCCGCGCAAGGACTTCGACCGGGCGGCGCTGCTGGGCCTCCGCGTCCTCGGGGACCTGGACGAGGTCGCCGGGTGCGTCCGCGGCTCCGAGGTCGACGCGGTCGCCGTGACGGGGGGGTCCGCCACGCGCCAGGGCTACCTGCGCCAGCTCTCCTGGGACCTGGAGGGCGAGCGCGTCGAGCTCCTCGTGCACCCCGGTCTCATCGAGGTCGCCGGACCGCGGATGCACATCCGGCCCTACGTCGGCCTGCCCCTGCTCCACGTCGAGCAGCCGCACTTCAGCGGCTGGCGCCGGATCGTCAAGCGGGCCACCGACCTGGTGCTGACGGGGCTCGGGGTGCTGCTGATCTCCCCCCTGCTGGCGGCGATCGCGGTCGCCATCAGGCTGGACAGCAGCGGTCCGGTGCTGTTCAAGCAGACCCGGGTCGGACTCGACGGCTCCCTGTTCACCATGTGGAAGTTCCGCTCGATGCACGTCGACGCGGAGGAGCGCCTCGCGGAGCTCCGGCGGCTCAACCCGACCATGGGACTGATGTTCAAGATGCAGGAGGACCCGCGGGTCACCCGCGTCGGCCGCCTGCTCCGCAAGTTCTCCCTCGACGAGCTGCCGCAGCTGTTCAACATCCTGAACGGCTCCATGTCGCTGGTGGGTCCCCGACCGCCGCTGCCCGCCGAGGTCGACGCCTACGAGAACCACGCGCGTCGCCGGCTCCTGGTCACGCCGGGCCTCACCGGCCTGTGGCAGGTCAGCGGTCGGTCCCTGCTGAGCTGGGAGGAGACCGTACGGCTCGACCTGCGCTACGTCGAGAACTGGACGCTCAGCCTCGACCTGCTGATCCTGTGGAAGACGATCTTCGCGGTGCTGGCCCGCCGCGGGGCGTTCTGACCCGACCGGCTGAAGCCCGGCTGGACCCACCGGGCTCGGCGCCGAGCGGAGGGGTGAGATGTTGACCCCCGCCTGCCGCTCTGTGACTGCTGTCTGCCCAGCGGGTCTCCGGACACGCTCGTCAGCGGGCCTGACCACGCCTGCGTGGTCCGCTAGGACGGGTGCCAGCACAGTAGGATGCGGGGGACCTCGAGCCGTGGGCCCCGGACCACGGTGGTGCCGTCTCGATCGGACGGTGCCGTCCACGCGTCGGGCGGCAGATCACGTCGCCCGGAAGACACGGCCTGCACGGCCGAGGAGGAGTTCCCGCACGTGAGCGTGCCTTCAGACATCGGGACGCGAAGCAGACGCGGCCGGGTGACCCGCATCGTCGTGCTGGCCGTGGTCCTCGGGATCGTCGGAGCCCTGGTCGGAGCGTTCGTCGGCCTCCGCCTGGCCGGCGTGCACACCGCGACCGCCAACGTGCTGGTCAGCCCGCTCGCCGGGAACCCCTACAACCCCACGGGCAACGGGACGGCGCTGGTCAACCTCGAGACCGAGGCCCAGCTCGTCAGCTCGGCCGACGTCGTCTCCGACGTCCAGCGGAAGGTCCCGGGCACGGACGCCGCGGCCCTGCAGTCCGGGCTCACCGTGACCGTTCCCGCCAACACCCAGATCCTCACGATCGCGTACGCCTCCGGGCAGACCGACCAGTCGGTCCGCGTGGCCCAGGCCTTCGCCGAGAGCTACCTCAGCTATCGGCTGCGCCGCGCCACCGCGCTCGTCCAGACCCAGGTCGACCAGATCGACGGCCAGATCTCCTCGCTGCAGAAGCAGCAGACCAAGCTCGGCACCCGCCTGGACGACGTCGACGACCAGAACTCGGGCGAGGCCAGCGTCCTGCGCGCCCAGGTCGAGAGCACGACCAGCCAGCTGGACCAGCTGAAGGCCAATCTCGCCGACCTCCAGTCGACAGCCCTGAACCCCGGCCAGATCATCTCGCCCGCGACGACCCCGGCTCCCAGCGCAGTGCCGTACTGGGCTCTCGGAGCGCTGGGAGGGTTGCTGGCCGGTGTCGTGCTGGGCGTCCTCCTCGGGAGCCTCACCTTCGGCCGCCGGACGGCGCCGGGCACGGCTGGTCAGGGCACCGACACGGCTCCCGCCGTCTAGATGTCGAGCGAGGTCCATCGCCAGCTGGGGCACCTCGCCCGCGGCGGGTCGGTCGGGATCGTCGGGGCGGTCGTCTCCGCCGTGGCCAGCTTCCTCCTCGTCGTCCTCATCACCCACGCGTTCGACCAGGCCACGGCCGGTGAGCTCTTCGCCGCCAGCTCGCTCTTCATCGTCCTGCTCTCGGCCAGCTGCCTGGGGGCCGACGTCGGACTCGGTCGGTTCGTCCTGCGCTACGTCGCCGCCGGGCGTCCCGACGCGGTGCGGGTCTGCGTCCACGACGCGTTCCGCCTCGTGCTCGTCGTCAGCGTGGTCATCTCCGCGTCGATCGCCATCGCCTCACCGCTCGTCAGCCGCTGGATGGGGCTCCGGGAGCACCAGGGGCCCGAGATGCTCCTGATCTTCGCGATCTGCCTCCCGGCGTCCACCCTCGGTGCGTTGGCCCTCTCGGCGGGCCGGGCCTTCGGCTCGATCATCCCGACCGTCCTGATCGACCGCCTGGGGAGGTCGTTGCTGCAGCCCGCTCTGGTGCTCCTCGTCGCCGTTCTCGGCGGAGGCGTCATCCTGCTGACCGTCGCCTGGGTGGTGCCCTACGTGCTCGCGGCGGTCGCCTCCTGCATCGTCCTGCTCCGCATGCTCGACCGTCGGACCTCGGGAGCCCCGGCGAAGCCCGACGACAGCCGGGCGATCCGCCGTGACTTCTGGGCCTTCAACTGGCCCCGCGCGATCGCGTCGGTGTCGCAGATCGCCATCCAGCGCGCGGACATCATCATCATCGGCGCGATGATCTCGCCCTCGGCGGCGGCCGTGTACACCGCGGCCACGCGGTTCGTCGTCCTGGGTCAGTTCGGGACCCAGGCGATCCAGCAGGTGCTGCAGCCCCAGATCACCCACCTGCTCGCCACGGGCCAGATGGACGTCTTCAAGCGGGTCTTCAAGATCTCGACGGCGTGGAACGTGGGCATCGCGTGGCCGATCTACCTCGCGATCGGGTGCGCGCCGCCGGTCTACCTCTCGGTCTTCGGTGGAGGGTTCAGCGAGCAGGGCGTACCCACCGTCGTCGTGATGATGTTCGGGATGCTGATCGGCATCTTCTCCGGTCCCGTGGACACCGTGCTGCTGATGGCGGGCCGGAGCACCGTCAGCCTGCTGAACTCGCTCGTCGCGCTCGTGGTCGACCTCGGCCTGTGCCTGATCCTGATCCCGCGCCTCGGCATCACCGGTGCCGCGATCGCCTGGGCCCTGGCCGTCGCCGTGCGCAGCGCCCTCGGCTACATCCAGGTCCGCCGTTCCATGGCCGTGACCCCCGTCTCGTCGGCGTCGCTGGTCACCGCCGGTGCCTCGATCGTCTGCTTCGGGCTCCCGATGCTTCTCCTGAGCGTCACCGACCACGCGACCGTCCGGTGGTTCGTCGTGGTCGGGGTCATCGGCTGCGTCGCCTACGCCTTCCTCCTCTACCTCGGCAAGCGGACCCTGCACCTGCGAGCGCTACGCGGTCTGTTCCAGCGCAAGCCGCTGACGATGGGCGCGGACGACTGAGAGCTCAGCGGCTCGACGCCCGGCGAGCCGACCAGGCCCACCTGGCTCAGCGAGACGTGGTGGCCGTCCTACCCGGTCTCGGCCGAGCCGCCCACCTGGTCGACCGACGCGGTCTCCCGCCAGCTCGGCACGCGTCCGGTGAGCTGCCCCAGCTCGAGGTCGGACGCCTCGAACTGCGCCCGTAGGGCCTCCCGCAGACCAGGATCGATCGAGCCGGCCTCCGTCGCGTTCCACCGCCCGACCGTCGCGGTCGTCGGTCCCAGCCCCAGCCAGCCCAGCAGCGCGGACAGCTCGTCCTCGGGCCGGGCGAAGAAGCGGTCCGCGTCCAGCACGTACACCCGGTCGGGTCCGAGGGCGTCGGAGAACCGGCGCACCTGCTCGGCGTAGCGCCCGCGGCCGCAGTAGGCGTGGTGGCGGTGCTCGTAGCTCTCGTACGACGGGTCCGCGAGCAGCCGCTCGACCTCACCCTCGAGGCGGGCGGGCTCGCGCGCGAGCGCCTCGGCGAAGTCGAGGTCCTCGAAGCCGCGCCGCTTCTCGTGCTTCCACGCCGAGAAGGCCCGCTCGACCGGGTCGCGCACCATGAGCACGACCTTGACGTCGGGCAGGTCCCGGGCGATCCGCTCGGCAGCCGCCGGATGGAAGCTGTAGTAGCCGCTGCTCTCGAAGCACTGGCCCGCTCCGCCGGCAGCGCGACGGACGACCGACGCGAGCGGGAAGTGCGCGCGGTACCAGCGCCAGCCGCGGACGTAGCCCACGTCGAAGTAGCCGATGCCCTTCGACACCGTCGGCCGGAAGACGTCGGGGTGGTCGGAGAGCGCACGGAACAGCGAGGTCGTCCCGCTCCGCTGCGCCCCGATGACGAGGAAGGACGGCAGCGCACGGCGACCGGCTGTCAGCTGGCCCCAGGTCAGGACGAGCCCCTTGGCCGCCCGCGTCGCCCCGGGAGGGAGCAGCAGGCGGGCCCGGCGACGGAGGTCGCGGACGGACGGCAGGTGCGGGCGCGGGGAAGGTGCGCCGCTCACGACCGGCTCCGGGAGAGCCATGCGTCGAGCGCCCGCACGAGGATCTCGGCCCGTCCGGAGATGACGTGTCCTCCCGGTCCCTGGGCACCTCCCGTGTAGCGCAGCGCGAGACGAGCCAGGTAGGAGCTGACGACCAGGTCGGAGGCCGTGGAGTGCTGGCCGGCCGGTTGGAGCCCGTCGAGTGCCGCGACGATGGCCTTGGCGCTGAAGCGACGCTCCCGCACCGCGGCGTTCACGAGGAAGTGGCAGTGGTCCATCCCTGCCGGGACACCGGTCTCGAAGCGTTCCCAGTCCCACAGGAGGACGTTGCGGCCGCGGCCACGGGCCATGTTCCACGAGGTCCAGTCGCCGTGCCAGGCACCGACCCGCAGCGGTCGTGCCTCAGCGCGGTTGGCCACCTCCTCGAGCAGGTGCCCGATGGTGTCGCGCACGGCTCCGGGGACCAGAGCAGCGCAGGCGTCCTGCAACCGTTGCCACATCGCCGTCTCCCCGAGCAGCTGGTCGGGCTCGGCGAACGCCTCGTTCAGCAGCTGCATCTGCCGCACGGGCGGGGACCAGCGTCCGCGCAGCGGCTGCCACATGCTGATCTCGAGCGGGGAGATCAGCAGGACGTAGCTGCCTTCCCAGACCTCGGTCCCCAGCACGCGGGGGGCCACGATCTCGCGCGGGAGCCGGCCCTCGATCCGACGCAGCGCCCTGGCCTCGGCCTGGACGTCGTCGATGACGCGCTGGGTGGACGCCACCTTCGCGTAGGCGAGGGTCCGCCCGCGGCTGTCGAAGATCTGCAGCACCGCCTTGCGGTTCAGCCGCACCGTGCCGATGCTGATGGAGAAGGAGACGGGCTGCCCGAACCACTCGGACAGGTACGCGCGCAGCGACCGGTGCTCCCCGAGGACCGTCACGCGGTCCCGCAGCATCATCGAGCCGCCGAGCCGGAAGGCGACCGACATGGCCGTCCGCTGCGCGATCTCGTTCACGGTGAGCGACGCGCTGTACTTGCGCAGCGTGCGGCCGGCACTGACGTGGTTGGACAGCGGGACGAGGAAGCGCGCGGACGAACGGCGCGGGACGAACGCGTAGGACACCGGTGCCACCGTGTCCTGCCCGGCAGCCGGCTCGTCCACCAGGCCCTCGGGCCAGAGCTGCTGGACGACCTTCACCAGGTCCGACGCAGAGGACGGCGCCGCCACCGGGGCGACGGTCCCCCCCGCGGCATCGTCTCTCTTCAACACAGGAGAATCATACGAACTCCGGGAACGTCGGGGTGGCCTTCAGCACAGAAGCGAACTGGTTCATCTTGGCCCTGGTCGTGATCGACCACGAGCTGCTGCTGTTGTAGCGGCTGTTGAAGTAGGTCAGCACGACCCCGCCGTTGTCGACCATCGCCCGGTAGGTCTCCAGCATCAGGTCGGGGTACCTCTCGGCCGCCGCATCGTTCAGGCCCGTCTCGGCGAGCCCCCAGGCGACGCCCTTCGCCGCGGCCCACCGTCCGAGCGGCTCGAACGACGAGTGGCGCAGGTCGCTCGGCTCGGTGACGAGCCTGCCCTTCGCGGTCCTGGTGCCGTAGTAGTTGTAGAGGTCGAAGCCGACGACGTCGACCGTGGTCTCGGGCCAGATGGTGTCGAGTGAGTACCGGGGATCTCCCGAGAGCTCGTGGTAGCCGGTCAGGATGACCGTGAAGGCGGCGTTCGGCGCGTCGCGTCGGAGGATCGGCCCGAGGCGCTCCTGCATCCGGGTCCAGTCCTGCATGTTCCCGTGCGTCTCGGGCTCGTGGTGGAAGGCCACCCAGACCGGACCGGGCAGCGCGGAGAGCCGGAGCGCGAGGGATCTCGTCCACGCGTCACCGTCACCCTTCGCCATCCGGGCCCACGAGTAGGGCAGCTTGAAGCTGATCCAGGGCAGCCTCCCCGCGGCCAGGTCGAGGCGCGCGGTGCGGACGGCCTGGTCGGTCTCGTCGGGCCCCCAGTAGGTCCGCCGCACCCCCAGACGCTGGCCGGCCTGCTTCTCGAACGACCTGGGGTCGGTGTTGCCGCCGACCGCAGCCCCCACGAGCGCGCCGCGGGCCGGGACCCCGCGGCTGGAGATGCCGACCCCGTTCGAGAGCGTCGCGATGCTCGGTCCGGTCGGCCTGGCCGGGGTGGGGGTGGGGCTCGGGGTCGGGCTGGGACTCGGGCTGGGGGTCGTCGTCGGGGTCGGGCTGAGAGCCGGAGTCGGAGTCGGGGTCGGAGTCGGGCTCGGAGCAGGCGTCGGCGCTGCGGGCCTGCGCTCGGTGAGGGAGAGGCTGTCCACGTAGAGCCGCTGCGCCCGGCCCGGCTTCCACCCCAGCACGCTCAGGTCCAACGAGCTGCCGGCCTGCTTCGTCGCGAAGGAGAACGCGACCCGGGTCCAGCCGTCGTCGGTGAGGGAGAAGGACCTCCCGGAGACGGCGACCTCTCCGTCCCGACCGACCTCGCGGACGCGGACCTGGCCCGCGAGGGTCGGCGTCTCCGCCCTGACCCACCCGGACACGTCGTAGGTGACGCCCTCGACCGTCGACGACACCGTGTTCGGCGAGTCGTCGAGGATGACGTCGCGGTCGGCCACGGTCGTGCTCAGCACCGCCGCGTGCGATCCGTCGTGGGCGGAGGTGGACCGCCCGAGCTCGACGCCGGGCCGGGTCGTCCAGCCGTCGAGGGTGTCGTCGAACGTCGCGTTGGCGACGAGGTTGTCCCCGGGTACGGGACGGTGCGGCTGCGGGCCGATGTTCAGGGCCACGGCACAGACCACCAGCGCGGCAGCGACCTTCACCAGGCTGCGCGAGCGGGCAGGGTCGAGACCGAGCAGGGGGTGCTCCTCCCGGCGACGCCCGTGCGGGTGTCCGAACACGTGGCGATCCCCCAGGTCAGGCGGCCGGTGCAGCGCCCATCGTCTCAAGTCTCCTCGGCGCCGGCAGGAGGTCTCGTCAGGTCACGCCGGCGTCGGCGTCCACGCCGAGACCGAGCGGTCCCCGCTGGGCGGCCGCTCAGATCCCGTGCCCACGGCGGTGCGCGATCCTCATCAGCCGCTCGGCGGAGATCACCCCGAGGGCGACCGCCGCCGCGAGGTAGGCCCGCCGCTCTCGCGGAGAGGCCCGCACCGTGCGCGCCACGGTGACCAGCGCAGGTCTGCGCTGACCGAGCGCAGCGAGCGCGAAGGAGCGTCGTCCCAGCAGCCGGGCCCGGGCACGCTTGTCCCTGGACAGGACCGGGTGCTTCGCCATGATGTAGTCGATGGCGTCGACGATGACCTGCCACTTCTGCGAGAAGAGGGACTGTCCCCAGAGCACGCGCACGAGCGGCTGGGGCACGACGGCGATGGGGCCGTGCGCCGCGGCCCGCAGGATCCAGTCGAAGTCCTCGCCGTAGCTGCCCGGGATCTCCTCGTCGACCAGACCGATGGGGCCGACCAGCCCGTCGCGCCGCACGAGCACCGTCGAGGGGTGGGCCTCCATGGTGCGGTTGCGGGCCAGCGCGTCGTAGGACACGCGCTCCTCGGACGGCACCCGTGGCGTGCTGTGGTCGCCGTACTCGACGATGATGCCCGTCACGCACGTGGCGGCACCGGTCCTGCTGAGCTCCGAGACCTGGAGCTGCAGCTTGTCGGGCAGCCACTCGTCGTCGTCGTCGCAGAAGGCGACGAGGTCGCCGGCCCCCGCCAGGATCCCGGTGTTCCGGGCGCCGGCCAGGCCGGGGGTGCGAGTGTTCTCCACGACGCGGACCCGCCGGGCGGCCGTCTGTCGTTCGAGGCCGACGTCGGGCTCGCTGCGGTCGAACACGACGATGCACTGGACCGGCCCGGGGTACGTCTGGGCCAGGACCGCGTCGAGGGCCTTCCGCAGCAGCTCCGGGCGGTTGTGCGTGGCGATGACGACATCGATGGACGGCTCGTCGGCCAGGGGCGGCACGATGGTCTCCTTGGTCGGTGGCGGGAGACCGGGGTCGACCGGCTCCCGTCGAGCAGGACGCTCGGTGAGGTGGTGCTCGGTCAGCGGCGCTTGACGAAGCTGGAGGCCGACTTGCGGTCCGAGACCGGGACCACCGACTCCTCGGCGAAGTCGCCGACCGCCATGAACATGATGATCATCTCTGAGTCGTCGATGTCCAGCAGGGTGCGGACCGCAAGCTGGTCGCGGTAGTACATCATCGCGTTCAGGGGCACGGCCGCCAGCCCCTCGTGCTCCAGCCCGTACATGATCGACATCGAGAACAACCCGCCGTCGACAAAGGCCTGGTTGCGCTCGACCGGGCTGAGGAACGTGCTGTTCGACACCGTCATGGTCAGGAGCACCTCGGGCATCCGGGAGTAGCCGAAGCCACGCTGGTGCTCGAGCACCTTGCGGGCCAGCTCCTTGTCCTCGGTCCAGTAGACGTTCCAGCCCTGCCGGTTGCACACCGACGGGGTCCGCTCCGCGATGCGCAGCGCGTTCATGACCTTGTCGGTGTCGATCGCCTGGCCCGAGAACTCACGCACGCTGCTGCGACCGCGCGCCAGGTCGGAGAAGTTCTTCGACGCGTTGTGCTCCTTGTCGGCCCGACGGACGACCTTGGTGCCCGTGGCGATCCGCTCCGGCCGCGCCTCGAGGAACTCGGGGTCGATGACCTCGGCGAGGAAGGGGACGTCGACACCCTGCTGGTCGTGGAACTCGCGGTAGCGCTGGATGACCGACAGGCCCTGGTGGTAGGCGAAGGCGGACGGGTCCCAGCCCTTGAGGGTGTAGACGACCAGGGCGTCGTTCAGCTCCGACAGCGCCTTGCGCCCGAAGCCGGGCCGCGCGTCGCTGCGGCGGGCGAGCCCCTTCTCCAGGGCGTGCACGTTGTAGATGATCCTGGAGACGACCTGCTCGCGGGTGTCACCGAACGTCGAGAGCGAGGCCGTCCGGGAGAACCGGCTGACGTCCTTCTGCGCGAGGTAGACCAGTCGGAGCCGCTGGAGCTGCTTCTTGACGAGCTGCTTGGGTCGCGAGGTGTTGAGGTGCACGACTACTCCCCCGCCCCGACCGCGTCGAGGAGGTACCCACGGGTCCGGACGCGCTCCCGCTCGAGGACCACGTCCACGGCGGCCCAGTCGACCGGGTGCTCCAGGATCGCGCCGACGTCGGCCAGGTCGCGGACGCGCTGCGACGACAGCCCCAGCAGCTCGAGCAGGAAGCCCAGCTTCTCCTCGTTGCCGTACCCGTGGCCCGAGCTGCGCCGGATGATCGTGGCGAAGGGCCGGTGGTTGAGGACCGCGAAGATCGTGCCGTGGAAGGTGTCGGTGACGATGGCCTCGGCGTCGCGGAAGTACGCCAGCAGCTCGAAGGGGCTGCAGTCGACGAACTCGTCGCAGCACTCCTGGACCCCGCCGAAGCAGAGGATCTTCGCGTCGTGGGCACGGGCCCAGCCGCGGAGGATCTCGTTCTCGCGGTGGTCCAGGCGGCCCGCGTAGCCGTACACGACCAGGTACCGGCCCTCGCGCTGGCGAGCCTTCGGGATCCGCGGCTCGAGCTGCATGTAGTCGTACGCCAGCACGGGGTCGACGTTGACGCTGGGCGCGCTCCCGGTCAGCGCCTCGACGACCTCGGCGGAGTTGCGGTCCCGGACCGAGATCCGGTCGAACCGCGCGAAGTCCTCCCGGAGGTCGTCCGCGATGCCCGCTTCCGAGATCTTCTGCCAGGTGGTGTTGCCGAAGGAGCCGGCGTACGAGACCAGCCGCCGGGCCGGCGACCCGTGCCCGAAGAGGTCGCGCGAGTAGCCGACGTTCGTGTTCGACTGCACGCAGTTGAACACCTCGTCGCTGCCGATCACCTGGACGTCGAGGTCGAGGTCGTGGCTCGGCTCGCCCGGGATGCCCACGAGCGGGAAGTAGCGCTTGCCGTAGCTGCGCTTGTGGTTCAGGAAGCGGACCTTGTCCCGCAGGTCCGCGCGCACCGCCGAGTACTCCTTGACCTTGCCGAGCGTCCGGGCGAGCGGCGAGCGGCCGGTCGACTCCGGGCTGGGGATCAGCACCTCGCCCGGGACGAAGTCGACGAACGACACCTCGGCGTCAGCAGCCACGCCCTCGACGAGCCGCCTCAGCGCGTACGCCTGCAGCGACGAGCCGTAGTTGTAGATGCGCTGCATGGACATGATTCCCACGCGCTTCAAGCGACAACCTCCTGGAACCCAGGCACCTGCCTGGTGGGGTCCGTCAGCAGACCCCTGGACGATCCCGCCGCCATGCGTGACCTGGACTGGTCCACCGAAGAACCACGCGGACACTACCACCGAGGCCCCCCGACCCGTTGTCCGCAGCGACACCGGCCCGGTCCCGGTCGGACCCAGGAACCGCTGAGCGGCCGGTCGGACGTGCGTCGCGCGCACGGACCGACCGGCCGCCCATCGGCGTCCTCAGTGGGTGATGGCGGCGAAGGTCGTCTTGGCCGCACCCGTCAGGTACGGCCCACCGTCGGGTGAGTGGTTGAAGTACAGGGCCGCCTCGATCTTGACCGGGTTCGCGGCGTTCCAGCGCACCATCCAGTTGTAGCCGTCCTGGATCCACGTCGCCCGCGCGGAGTCGCTGATCGTCGCTCCGGTGTAGCGGTCCTTGGAGCGCACCCCGAACTCCGTCAGCACGATCGGCTTGCCCCACGACGAGAGCACCTGCATCGTGGACTTGACGCCGCTCTTGTTCAGACCGTAGTTGGAGTACGCGAGCATCCGCTCCAGCGTCGGGTCGGTCGTGCGGAACTTGTACGGGTCGATCCCCACCACGTCGAGGACGCTGAAGTCGAGCACGGACTTCCAGTTGTAGCTGTAATAGGGAGAACGGCTGTCGAAGGTCCACGGCCCCATCAGCGAGATGCCGAAACGCAGCTCGGGACGGTTCTTCGAGTGCACGATCCGGCCGACCTTGGTGTTGGTCGCGCCCCACTGCGCGAGCGTGTACTTCTTGGCCCTGATCTCGTCCTCCGGCTCGTGGAGCGCGAACACGACGGTCTGGTGCCCCGCGGGGATGGTGTCGAGGAAGGCCGAGAGCTTCTGCTGGGCGGAGGTGTCCGAGGCGAAGGTCTTGGGGTCGGGCCGGAAGGACCAGTACGACGTGCGGTTGTGGCTCGCGTCCGTGGCCATCAGGGACTTCGCGAACGAGGCCGGCAGCGCGTTGTTGTAGGTCCGGCGGGCCCGCAGCGGCCCGGCGGACGTGTTCAGGGCTTCGAACGAGGCGTTGTCGGTGGTGGATGCGCCCATCACGGGAGCCCCTCCGGTGGTCGCCGCCGCGACGGTCTGCGCGGGGCCGAGCGGGGCGAGAAGTGCGGCGGCCAGCAGGCCGGCGGGCACGAGTCGTCGAAGCATGCGGGGACTCCTAGGTGGGGGTGAGGACGCGCTCCGCCGGGCAGAGAAGCCCGCCGAGCGAACAGCTGCACCAACAGACCGATATCGGCCGCACACCCCGCCCCTTATCACGATCACATCACGCAGGGCGTGAAGGGATCACCCCGTACATCTCGGTTCGACGTCGAAAACGTCGTCCGGAGCACGAGAAGAGGAATTCAGATGCCGGTCGTTATCTCGCTGTGATGACGCTGAGAACGACACCACGAAGTACTTCGGGCGTCAAGCAACTGTCCGGGAGGCGCACAGCCAGCATCCGGCGCACCAGACCCGGCAGCCTCGATGGGCTCACCCGCCCGACAGCCACACCTCGTCCCAGCACCCGCACCAGCACCGGAGGCCTGATCTCGGCGAATGCGCTCGTCAGAGCGAATTTCTGATCGGGAACTAATTGACCGGGCGGTCGTCCGTCAGGGTGGACACCTACCGCCGGGTGGCCGTCCGGACCACTACCTCTTCAGCCGACCGTTCGTCGGCGAAAGCTGCTTCTGTGATCGGACTCACAGGCCGGGCGGGAAGAACGACGATGAGAGGAGCCCGTGCCGGGGCACGCGGAACGTGGCGGAGCAGCGGCGCTCGTCGACGTCCCGACGCTCCGCCGCCAGCGGTGATCCTCCTGCGGTCAGGCCCGGCGCCGGGGTACGTGGCGCATCAGGCCGACCACGAGCCCGACCAGCACACCGAGCACCGCACCGGACCCCCCGAACTTCCCCAGCTCGCGGTCGTCGATGTGCGCGGGCTCCGCGCTGATCACCGACCCGGCGACCACCGGGGCCACGGTGACCTGCTGGATGGTCGTGCCGAGCGTCTGCATCTCCTCCACCACCGCTCGCGGACGACGCGTGCGGGCAGGCGCGGACGAGCTGGACACCGGGTCGTCCGTGGGAGGCAGGACCAGTCCCGACAGACTGCGCCAGCGGGCGTTCAGCCGCTGCAACGCGTCGTCACGCCCCTCCTCCAGGGCCTTCGACCGTACGGCCAGGTACGTCTGCGCGATCTGGTCTGCCGTCGTCTGCGCGTTCGAGGCCGTGGTGGACGTGACCCGCACGACGAGCACGGACGTGTTCGACGGCGCGGAGACCGACACACGGTCCCGCAGCTGCGCCACGGTCTCCCCCGGTGCCCTGGCGGCCTGCAGCACCTGGTCGCTGAGCAGCACGTTCGACTCGGTGTCGATGGTGGTCTGCAGCGCGGGGCGCGGGCCCTGGGGCTGGCCCAGCGCGGTCACCGTCGGCGTCAGTCCGATGCGGTCGGTGGCGGTGTAGGTGCGCGGCTCCACCACCGCGTAGGTCAGGCCGACCGCCAGACCGACCGCCCCCAGCACGGCCGCCAGAGGCACGAGCGGGCGCAGGGATGTCAGACCCTCACGCACGGACGGCGCCGGGAGGCCGGCCCCACCGTCCTGCTGGACCGCACGCGCGGCCAGGCCGATGGCGAGCATGATCAGCATCAGGGGCAGCCCCAGCGTGTCGTAGATGAACACCTGGACGGCGAAGCAGACGAGGAGCAGGGTCGCCACCGTGTCCGCCGGTCCACGGCACCGGCCGAAGCGGAGCAGCGCGAGGGCGAAGAACAGGACGAACAGCCCCGCCCCGACCAGGCCGTTGGCGAAGATGACGAGCCAGATGTGGCCCTGGGTGCCGAGCGGCGGGACACC
>Ga0210040_10005844_pt1 | contig 15529 bp, 15 predicted proteins | sample CryGeyCG12114_NA_FD_185462 | JGI IMG/M metagenome (GOLD analysis project Ga0210040, IMG submission 185462) | Groundwater microbial communities from aquifer - Crystal Geyser CG19_WC_8/21/14_NA (SPAdes) (version 2) | ecosystem: Environmental > Aquatic > Deep subsurface > Groundwater | place: USA... | reverse complement strand
TATCTGTGATTCGCTCTGGTCACATTTAGCTGCATTTCTGTTTAGTATCAAGTTTCCGTCGGTACCAAATTTGAAAGTGTCATCTTTTTCACAATTTTGAACTGGATAATATAAAACTGTTCCAGCTGGATTTGTGGATGGATTTTTGTCATTCAAACCTCTTTGCCATGTTTTGAGAGTCAAAACATTTGAAGAACTTTCACTGTCTTTTTTACAGTTAGAAAACCCCAAAAATATAAATGCAATAAATATTAAGGATTTGATTTTCATGCTTAATGTATATCAAATGATGGTTTTAATTGTGTGCTCATATCGGTAAATTTGCCCCTAACTATTAACTATTGTATGTGTGCACCACTTGCGTTTATATCGTCTTTAACAACAATTAGTAATTATTAACTAAAATACTGATAATCTTATAACTTACTATTTCTTTCCGTGCCAATAATATCGTTAGCCAGTTACGCCTATGCAGTTTAAATAATAATTGCTGCCAACTATTCTATTTGGGTACACTTCATCTAAATATATTAATAAAACCAGATGTTCTGGTCATTTAACTAAATAATTATTTGCCGGAATCATATTGTTCAACCAGACTATATTTAAGCTAGCATTTACCAGAAAATTTAAAGCAAAAAAAGTCCTGCCATTGCCAGCAGGACTTTTAATTTAATAGATATGATATATTGGTAATACTTACTCGGCCACTACATTAAAACGTACCTGGTGCTTCACTTCTTTATGCAAAACAATAGAAGCAGTATATTCTCCGGCTGTTTTTACTTCCTGGTCGAAGGAGATTTTTTTGCGATCTACTTCAATACCTTTGGCGCGCAGGGCATCCGAAAGCTGGGTAGTAGTTACAGCGCCAAATATTTTACCGCTTTCGCCTACTTTAGCGCGCAGGTCAATCACAGCATCGCCAATTTGGTCGGCTATAGCTTGCGCGTCTAATCTTACTTTCTCGGCTTTGTGCGATGCCTGGCGAATATTTTCCGCTACAATTTTTTTATTTGATTTATCGGCCATTACCGCAATGCCTTGCGGAATGAGGTAATTACGGCCATAACCTGGTTTTACAGTTACAGTATCGTTTTTAAAGCCTAAGCCTTTTACGTCGTCTTTTAAAATAACTTCCATTTGTTTACCTCCTTATTTTAATGAATCGGTTACGTAAGGCAATATAGCCAAATGACGGGCGCGGGCTACAGCTTGGGCTACCCGGCGCTGAAACTTCAGGCTGGTACCGGTTAAGCGACGCGGCAATACTTTGCCTTGCTCGTTTACAAATTTTAATAAGAAGTTGCCATCTTTATAATCGATGTACTGAATGCCGTTTTTTTTGAAACGGCAATATTTTTTGCGGGTATCCTGCTTGTGGATTTTTTCGTTAACTAAACTCATGATGCGGGTGCCTCCTCTTGTTTTTTAGCTTGTTTTTGCTGATTCATTTCTCCGTTTCTACGGCGCTCGTTGTACGATACGGCGTGCTTGTCTAAAACAGTAGTTAAAAACCGAACCACTTTTTCATCGCGACGATAAGCAATCTCTAAAGGATCGACGATGGTAGTAGGGGCTGTAAACTCAATTAAAACGTAAAAGCCCGTAGACTTTTTCTGGATAGGATAAGCTAATTTGCGTAAACCCCAGTTTTCTTCGTGAATAATGTCGGCGCCATTTTCCTTAAGCACCTGTCTGAACTTCTCGACCGTTTCTCCTACCTGGGCCTCGTTCAGCAACGGGGTCAGGATAAAGACCGTTTCATAATTTCTTGATTCCATAAAGGTTGTCGAATATTTGATTTTTTAAATAAGGGTGCAAATATAGGAATAAATATTGGGAATACAAGTCTCTAAAGTATTTATACTCAATATTAAAAATAGTAGAAGTACTAAAATTCATTAAGTAATGAAACCTTAAGAGTAATTTAATTTTTTAGAAGAAATAAAGACTGCTATAGTTAAAAGAGTAGTTATACAGTCAATAATAATTATAACTTACTATATTTTACAGTGCCATTAGGATATGCTTTTATTAATTTATCTATTTCCTCAAAAGCATTTTTTTCTAATCTCCGCAGTAAGCTGTTATTAAAGGTGGCACGACCATGGTACTCATCTTCGCCATTTTTATAATTGTATTCGCCAAAAACATAAATACTAAAGGTCTCTTTTTCTTTTTCACGGATATAAGCATTAACCCGGACTTCTAAAGCGTATGATGAATTTGATATTTTGGTAGCATTAATATTAAGTAACTCTTTATTGTAATCCTGAATAAAATAACCTTTCTCCTGCATTAACATGGCTAATTGCTTTAAAGCTGTTTCCGGATTGCCCTTGGCTTCTACTATAATTAAATCTGCATCTGCAATAGGTTGGGCATCCTCCTGGGCTATGGCATAAAAAGGGAGGAGCAGGAAGAAAAACAGGAGCTTTTTCATAGATAAAAGTTTTATAATATTTTTTTGCATCATGCAATAATTAGCTGTGAAGCTGTTTAGTGTTTCTTTATAAATCGTTTAAATAGGTAAAAAGTCAATTTTATATCTGATTTTTTGTACTCCTAAATCCTTTGTTTATTTAAGACAGCCAGTTTAGGGATACTCTTTAAGTACTTTTATAGGTTTATAGCTAGATAAATAAAAACACTAAACAGGTTCAATGCTAAACCCAAATGAGTGTAAAAGATCTAGTGAGTGTAAAAGATCTAGGCTTTAAATTATATTGGTCTTACGTAATAGAGAAAGTGGTACGTATTTATAACCGAATGATTATATTTTTACTTAAATTTTAATTTAAACTCATTCTAAATTAATTGATTTTAATACCTTTAATTATGTAAATCAGTATGTTAGTATCAAATTGGTTGCTAAGGTAATTAGTAAGCCAAATTTATGAGATTTAATGTTTGAATAATAGAATTCGCATAGTAGATTTGTGCCTGTAATGTAGTTTCACCTTACTAAAAAAAGCGATCTAAACAATGATTAGCTGTAATTCCAACAAAATATATTCGTTCTGTCTAGCTCTACTATTTTCCTTTTTAACCGTTTTCAATACTTATGCTCAAGGCGAACAGGCTTCTGTTAGCCAGGATGGGGTAACGGCCGGAGGTGCGTCGGGAGGGGATGATGCTCAGGTGCAAGCCGGAGCCGCTTTGTTTAAAAATAACTGTGTGAGCTGCCATGCCCTAAACGAAAAGGTAGTAGGTCCTGCCTTGCGGGATGTGCATAAAAAGCACGAAATGCCCTGGCTGATTAACTGGATTCGCAACTCCAGCAAAATGGTGCAGAGCGGTGATAAATACGCCGTGCAAATATTTAATGAATACGACAAACAACAAATGCCCAGCTTTGCTTTGTCGGATGATGAAATTACTTCTATTGTTAAATATATAGAAGTAGAAAGTGCTGCGCCGGCTACGGCTCCTACCGGCACGCCGGCCAATAACCAGGCAGCTACGGCAGTTACCGATGGCCCCGGCGGCGACAGCATTAGTGGCGATGTAGGCAAATACCTGAATATTGTTCTGATTGCCCTTATTGTGGTATTAATTGTAATGGTTATTACCCTGCTGATTATTGCCAACCTAATGAAAGAATACCTGCGCGGTAAAAAAGATTTAGAAGGCAATGATTTAGAAATAGTCAATCAGCGTTTCGATTTCTCGAAGATATACAAATCCAGAGCTGTGCAGGTAATTGTGGGTTTAATCTTTGCGGTGGTATTATTAGATACTATTATTGAAGAAACCTATGCAGTTGGTTTGCAACAAGGTTACCAGCCCCGCCAGCCCATTGCTTTTTCGCATAAACTACACGCCGGCGAACACCAGATAGACTGTAATTATTGCCACACCAGCGTATACAAAAGCAAGAATGCTAATATTCCGTCGGCTAATATTTGTATGAACTGCCACAGCCAGATTCAGAAAGAATCACCGGAAATCAGGAAGATTTATACGGCTATTGAAAGAAACCGGCCTATTGAGTGGGTACGGGTGCATAACTTGCCCGACTTGGCTTACTTTAACCACTCCCAGCACACCAAAGTAGGTGGTATCGAATGCCAAACCTGCCACGGTCCCATCGAAACCATGAATGTTGTGTACCAATACTCGCCTCTTACCATGGGCTGGTGTATTAACTGTCACCGGGAGCAGCCTCTGAATACCGAGGGCAATGCTTACTACGACAACCTGGTAAAAATTCATGACCAAGCTAATAAAGGTGCTGCCTTTACAGTGTCATCGAATGGGGGTACTGAGTGTTCTAAGTGCCATTATTAATCTGTTAATAATATTTAGCCAAAGCATCTGAGTTTTCTATCTATAATATGCAAGAAAGAATAAAATACTGGAAAGGGCTGGAAGAGCTCGAAAATACTCCGGAATTTGTTAAAAATTCACAAAACGAGTTTGCGGAGTTTAAGCCGGTAAAAGATAAAAATGGTTCAGGCAACAAAGATTCGGAAGTTGCTCCTCGCCGCGATTTCCTGAAACTATTAGGATTTAGCTTAGCAGCCGCAACGCTAGCTTCCTGTGAAGCCCCCGTCAGAAAAGCCATTCCATATTTAAATAAACCCGAAGAAGTAGACCCAGGTATTCCTAACTGGTATGCTTCTACTTACTTCGTTGACGGCGACTACAACAGTATTTTGGTTAAAACCCGCGAAGGTCGCCCAATTAAAGTAGAAGGTAATCCGCTGTCTAGTATTACGCGGGGTGGCTTAAGTCCACGGGCACAAGCTACCGTATTAAGCCTCTACGATACCACCCGGATAAAAGAACCGGTATATAAAAGAGCAGATAAACACATTAAAGGCGATTGGGAACAAATAGACCGGGAAATTGCAACTAAACTAGCTGCTGTAAGAGGCAAAGTGGCATTGGTGTCAACTACCATTATTAGTCCGTCTACAAGACAAATAATCCGGGAATTTGGGGCTAAATATTCATCTTTCGAGCACGTAGTATATGACCCAATTTCGGCTTCAGCCTTAATTAAAGCCAATGGTGGGGTAGTGCCGGGTTATGACTTTAGCAAAGCAAAGGCTATTGTAAGCTTTGGGGCCGATTTTTTGGGCCCGTGGCTGAACCAGGTTGAGTTTGCCAAGCAATACATTACCAACCGCAAAATTACCAAAGAAAACCCGAACATGTCGCGCCACTACCAGTTCGAGTCTATACTCAGCTTAACGGGGGCTAATGCCGATTTCCGGGTGCCCATTAAACCATCGGAAGAAGGTTTAGCCGTAGCGGCTTTATATAACCGGATTGCACAAGGCGCTGGCGGACAGGTAATAAATACCCCGGCTTTTGCTCAGACCAAATATATAGATGCAGCGGCTCGGGATTTATTAGCCAATCGGGGGGGTGCTTTAGTCGTTTCTGGTTCAAATGACCTGAACGTTCAAACCTTAGTTCGCGATATTAACCGCATGCTGGGCAGTGAAGGGGCTACCATCAATGCAGCGGCGCCTATTTATACCAAGCAGGGCGATGACACGCAAATGTTGCGTTTTGTGAATGAAATGAATAACGGCACCGTAGGAGCGGTAATATTCTATAATGCCAATCCGGTATATAACTACCCGCAAGCCGATAGAGTTATTAGTGGCCTGAAAAAAGTAGCCGTTAAAATATCTTTTGCTGACCGGATAGATGAAACAGCTGCCTATGCTGATTATATTACGCCGGATCACCACTTATTAGAATCCTGGAACGACTATGAGCCCCGCCGAGGATTTTTGAGTTTATCGCAGCCAACGATTGCGCCATTATTTAGAACGCGGCAAGCCCAAGACAGCCTGCTGGTATGGAGCGGCAGCAATACTAATTATTACGATTATATCCGTAATTACTGGCGCACCAACTTTTCCAGAGGCGGAGATTTTAATGCTTTCTGGGATAAAGCCGTTCACGACGGCGTGCTGGAAGGAGTAACTGCTCCGGGACAATCTACAACGGCTGCTGCTACACCGGTAACCTTAGCAGCGGCATCGGTAGGCATCAACCAAGGTCAAGGTGCCCGCAATAATAATATAGAACTGGTAATTTACCAGAAATCTACTATTGGTTCGGGTATGGAAGCCAATAACCCTTGGTTACAGGAATTATCTGATCCTATTTCCAGAGCTACCTGGGATAATTACTTAACATTGCCCCAATCCCTGGCTAAAAGATTAGAAATAGAGCAGAATGATGTGGTTCGGGTTACCACCAGTAATGGTAAAACCCTGGAAGTTCCGGCTCTTATTCAGCCGGGGCAAGCTCCTAATACAGTTGGTTTAGCAGTAGGGTATGGGCGTACACATGCCGGCATGGTAGCCAATAATGTGGGCGTAAATGCGTATCCTTTAGCTACGGTTACTAACAATGGTATTTCGTTTCAGAATGGCGTTAAAATAGAAAAGACCGGCGCCGAAAAGCTGATTGCCCAAACCCAAACCCACCATACTATTATGGACCGGAATGTGGTGCAAGAGGCTTCCTTGGTAGATTACCGGAAGAATCCGAAAGAAGTAACGGAATATGTAAAAATCGCTACTCCAGATGGTCCTCAAACGCCATCGAAAGTATCGTTGTGGTACGATTACGAATACAAAAACCACCACTGGGGAATGGTTATCGACCTGAATTCTTGTATTGGTTGCGGATCGTGCGTGGTTGGTTGTGCTTCAGAAAACAATACGCCTATTGTGGGTAAGCAGGAAGTACTTAACCGGCGAGATATGTTCTGGATGCGGATTGACCGCTACTACAGTAGCAATACCCATAAAGATACTTCCGACCTCGGTACCATTGCCACTTACCAAGCCATGGAAGAACCTTCCGAAAATCCGCAGGTTATTTTCCAGCCTATGCTTTGCCAGCACTGTAACCACGCGCCCTGCGAAACAGTATGCCCGGTATTAGCCACTACCCATAGCACCGAAGGCTTGAACCAAATGACTTATAACCGTTGTGTGGGTACCCGTTATTGCGCTAATAACTGCCCGTATAAAGTGCGTCGGTTTAATTGGTTTGCTTATAATGACAATGAAAAGTTTGCTACCCAAAACTTCCAGATGAATACCGATTTAGGAAGAATGGTATTAAACCCCGATGTAACCGTAAGAGCCCGAGGTGTTATTGAGAAATGTTCTTTCTGTGTACAACGGATTCAGTTAGGCAAGTTAGAAGCTAAAAAAGAAAAGCGCCGTCCGAAAGACGGAGAAATTGTTACGGCTTGCGCCCAGTCTTGCCCAACCAATGCTATTATTTTTGGCGATATGAAAGATCCGAACAGCCAAGTGTCACAAATATTGCGTCGGGAAGAAGGCGAGCGGGCTTTCCACGTATTGGAAGAATTAAACGTTCAGCCTAACGTAACTTATCTGACTAAAATCAGAAATAATAACGCAACGACGACAAACGCTTAAGAGGCAGCTATTCAAATATAAATTTCGAATAAATTATGCAACATGTATCTCCGGTAAGAGAACCGCTAGTAACAGGAGGAAAAACTTACCATGACATTACGGAAGATGTCAGCCGGCAAGTAGAAGCTAAACCAAATATTAGGTGGGCTATTGCCTTAGCGATCGCGTTATTCTTTTTGGGTATTTTTATTTATTCTGTTTACCGCACCTTATGGTATGGCATTGGAGAATGGGGTTTAAATAAAACCGTAAACTGGGCTTGGGACATTACCAACTTTGTGTGGTGGGTTGGTATTGGTCACGCCGGTACCCTTATTTCTGCCGTACTGCTGCTTTTCCGCCAGAAATGGAGAAGTTCTATTAACCGCGCTGCCGAGGCAATGACCATCTTTGCTGTTATTTGTGCGGCTATGTTCCCGGTATTGCACATGGGGCGGCCCTGGTTAGCTTATTGGGTATTGCCGCTGCCAAATACTTTTGGTTCGCTCTGGGCAAACTTTAACTCACCCTTGCTTTGGGACGTATTTGCGATTAGTACCTACTTTTCTGTATCATTGGTATTCTGGTATTTAGGCTTGGTGCCTGACTTTGCCACCATTCGCGACCGTGCTACCGGACCAATTGCCAGAAGAGCTTATGCATTATTAAGCTTAGGTTGGACGGGTTCGGCCAAACACTGGTCTCGGTACGAAACAGTTTCTTTAATTTTAGCTGGGGTATCAACGCCGCTCGTACTTTCGGTACATACTATTGTATCCATGGACTTTGCAACTTCTGTAATTCCGGGTTGGCATACCACTATTTTTCCGCCTTATTTCGTAGCGGGTGCCATTTTCTCTGGGTTTGCCATGGTATTAACCTTAATGCTGATCACCCGCGACGTATTCCGGTTAAAAGATTATATCACGTTGGAGCACATCGAATCGATGAACAAGATTATTATTGTAACTGGTTCAATCGTGGGGGTGGCCTATATTACAGAGTTCTTTATTGCGTGGTACTCCGGGGTAGAATACGAGCAATATGCTTTTATTAACCGGGCTACGGGTCCTTACTGGTGGGCTTACTGGTCCATGATGACTTGTAACGTAATAACGCCGCAACTTTTCTGGTTCCGCAAAATCAGAAGAAGCGTAGTGGCCACCTTTATAATTTCTATTTTCGTGAATATTGGTATGTGGTTCGAGCGTTTCGTAATTATCGTAACCTCGCTGCACCGCGACTTTTTACCATCTAGTTGGGCTATGTTCTCCCCCAGCATTATTGACGTGGGTATTTATGTAGGTACCTTAGGCTTGTTCTTTACCCTGTTCTTGTTGTTTGCTAAATATTTCCCGGTCATAAACATGTTCGAAGTAAAAACTATCTTAAAGTCATCTTCCGGCGTCGATCATTCTCACACGCCAACTACCATGCACGCGCATTCACCTAATAACAAAGCTCATCATGACGAATAAAAGATACATACTCGGTGTTTATGAGGATGAAGATATATTACTTCATGCCATAGAAAATATCCGGGCGGCGGGTACTAAAATTACTACTGTTTTTTCACCTTACCCGGTGCACGGTATCGATGATGCTTTAGGAATTGAGCGTTCGAGATTACCTATTGCGGCCTTTTTGTACGGTTTAACTGGTTTGTCTTTTGCCCTTTGGATGCAAATTTATATGCTGGGTTTCGACTGGCCAATGATTATTGGAGGTAAGCCGCACATTGCTTTGCCGGCTTTTATACCGGTAAGCTTCGAATTAACCGTATTGTTTACGGCTCACGGTATGGTACTAACTTTTTTGATAATTTCAGGTTTGTACCCTCGGTTAAAAGTGCCAGTAATGGATGTACGCTCCACCGATGATAAATTTATCATGGCCATAGAAGTAAAAGAAGGTGTAACGGATATAGATAAACTTAATACCTTACTTCGCGATAACGGAGCAGTAGAAGTAAACGAGAAGGAGGTAACAAAATAATGAATAACTTACTCAAAGTAGGAACGACAGCATCTTTAATGATCTTCTCCTCGGTGGTGATGTTTTCCTGTACGCCCGATTCCAATGATCCTGGGACTCAGTATGCGCCCCAAATGTACGACGATGTAGCCTATGAGGCATTAAAACAGGTTGATAAAAATGTAATTAATCCGGGCGGCCTTAATATGCGCACGCCGGCAATGGGTACTATTGCCCGGGGTAAATTAGCTTATTACAATCATATTCCTAAGGATGATATTGACGCGGCAGCAGCCCAGCTCAGAAACCCACTGGTTGCCAATGCGGCTAATCTCGAAGACGGTAAAGTTTTATACGCCCGCTTTTGTGCTCCTTGCCACGGCGCTGAAGGACAAGGCGACGGTTTAGTTGGTCAGAAATTTAAAGGGGTAGCTAATTTAAACCAAGATCGTTTAAAAACGGTGCCTTTAGGTCATATTTATCATGTGATAACCAACGGCCGGGGCCGGATGATGCCGCACGGTACGCAAGTAAATCCCGAAGAACGCTGGAAAATTGCTATGTTCATTCGAAACGAAATTCAAGGTGCTGGCGAAGGTTTAGAAACCGAAACTTTAAATGTAGATACCCAGGGTGCTTCTACGGATCAGAATACCAACGAAGTAACGGGCACTACTAATCCTTCGGGCGGCGCAACGGAAAATCCGAATGCAACTAAAGATATAAATAAGACTCAAGAATAACTTTTACACATAATGTTAGAAGAAAGACTAAGTATTCCCAGTAAAACCAGCAACCGGTTTTTCATGTTAATCGGTCTGGGTTTGGTGTTGCTGATTATAGGTGTATTTATTACCATGAACAGTGCCGGACATCAGGCTGAAGGTCATGGTGGAGGACACGGGGAAGCAGCAGCGGCAGCAGCAGGTGGTCATCATGCTATAACTTGGGTAAACCGGCTTTTTGCCAATCTATGGTTAAATAATGTTTTCTTTACCGGTATAGCAGTAGTTGGGTTGTTTTTCGCGGCGGTGCAATATGTCGCTTACGCCGGCTGGTCGGTGCCTGTTAAGCGTATTCTGGAATCATTAACTGCCTATTTGCCTGTTGGTGCGATAGTTATGTTAGTGGTTTTTTTAGTGGGTAAACACCAGTTATTTCACTGGACAGATGAATCGTTGTACGAAGTAGGAAATGCTAATTATGATCCCATACTAGCCGGTAAATCGGGCTTCCTAAATCAGCCATTTTATCTTATTAGAATGGTCGTATACTTTGGTGCTTGGATTTTCTTTGCCTGGTGGTTGCGTAAACAATCTTTAAACGAAGATTTGAATGGTGGCTTAGAATATTATCACAGAAGTATTCGGATCTCGGCTATGTTTTTGGTCGTGTTTGGAGTTACCTCTTCTATGTCGGCCTGGGATTGGGTAATGTCTGTAGATCCCCACTGGTTTAGTACTTTGTACGGCTGGTACGTGTTTGCAAGTTGGTTTGTGTCGGGCTTGGCCGCTACTACCTTAACTGCTATTTATTTAAAACAACACGGGTATCTTAAAATTTTAAATGCAAACCATTTGCACGATTTAGGTAAATTTATTTTTGGCTTTAGCATTTTCTGGACGTATCTGTGGTTCTCGCAGTTTATGTTGTACTGGTACGCCAATTTGCCGGAAGAAGTAGGTTATTTTCAGGAACGTTTGCACGGCTATAACAACCATTATACCTGGATATTATTTACTAACCTTATTTTAAACTTTGCTTTCCCGTTCTTGGTTTTAATGACAAGAGATGCCAAACGCCAAATGATTATGCTGAAATTAGTTTGCATTGTTGTGTTAATCGGGCATTGGATGGATTTTTATTTAATGATTATGCCTGGAACTTTGAGAGGAGAAAGTGGCTTTGGTTTAATGGAACTTGGAGTACTACTTGTTTTCTTAGGCACTTTTCTAACTTTAATCACCCGCCGCTTATCTAGTGCTACGTTAATACCGGTTAACCATCCGTTCTTGGAAGAGAGCGTTCATCATACTGTTTAAACTGAACTTAAAGAATTACAATGATTACTATCGCAATACTTTTAGCATTAGGTCTACTTGGGGTTATTCTTTTTTTGCTTTTCCGGATACAATCGCTTAATTCTATTTTCCGGGGAAGCTTCAACAAAAGAGTTAGTGCCAGTAACCGGATAAATGCCATTCTTTTCCTCGTATTTTTGGTAGTGGGTGGTGGTGCTTTTTTCTGGTCGTTTAGCGATGCCATGAAGGATTTTGTGGTGCCGGTAGCTTCGGTGCATGCTGTTTGGATCGAAAGCATGTTTTGGACTACAATGGTGGTTATAGGTATTGTATTTGTGGTAACTCACATTTTATTATTCTATTACTCTTATCGCTACCAGTACCAGGATGATAAAAAAGCTTATTATTATCCGCACAACAACAAACTGGAAATTATCTGGACTATGATTCCGGCCATTGTAATGGCTTTGCTGGTGTTTTCGGGTTGGAAAGCCTGGACTAAAATTACGAATCCGGCTCCTAAAGATGCAGTAGTGGTAGAAATAGTAGGCAAACAGTTTAACTGGTTGTATCGTTATCCGGGTAAAGACAACGTATTAGGCGTAGCTAAACATACCTTAATTGATGCTACCAATGAACTGGGGATAGATTTTACCGATCCCAAAGCCATGGATGATATATTTTTCTCCAGTGGTGATATTCATATTCCTAAAGGCAAGCCGGTATTATTTCGTATCCGTTCCCGCGATGTTACGCACGATGTGTACCAGCCTAATTTCCGGATTCAGATGCACGCTGTGCCAGGCATGCCCACCAGGTTTTGGTTTGTACCAACTAAAACAAACGCCGAAATGGCGCAGGAAACTGGTAATGCTGATTTTAAATACGAAATAGTTTGTAATCAAATCTGCGGCCGCGGTCACTTTGCTATGCGTGCTACTTTGGTGGTAGACGAACCGGAAGATTATCAAGCTTGGTTGGCCGAGCAAAAAAGCTTTGCAGAATCGAACCCCGATTTAGTAGCCAAAGCAAAAGCAAACCAGCTACAATTAGTTTCTGCAAAAGAAGAAGCCAAATCAGTAAAAGAAGCAGCATTATAGAAGAGATTTAAATTTAAGTTTATGGCAAGTACTGATATTTCCTTACATAAAGATCTGCACCACGAACACGATGTGCATGATGAACATGATCACCACGATCAGCATTTTATTTTTAAATACATCTTTAGCCAGGACCACAAAGTTATTGGCAAGCAATTTTTAATAACTGGTATTATCTGGGCCTTTATTGGGGGGGCTTTATCCAGTATTTTCCGGTTGCAGCTTGGTTGGCCTCAAGCTACTGTAGAGTGGTTAGAACCCATATTAGGAAAATGGGTTGAAGGTGGTAAACTGAATCCGGAGTTTTATTTGGGTCTGGTAACCATGCACGGTACTATTATGGTGTTCTTCGTGCTAACAGCCGGCCTGAGTGGTACCTTCAGTAACTTACTTATTCCGTTACAAATTGGAGCCCGTGATATGGCTTCCGGCTTTTTGAACATGCTTTCTTACTGGTTCTTCTTCCTATCGAGTATAATCATGTTTACCTCTTTATTTTTGGAAACGGGGCCTGCTTCGGCTGGTTGGACTATTTATCCGCCTTTAAGTGCTTTGCCACAGGCTATTCCGGGTTCCGGTGCCGGTATGACCTTATGGTTAGTAGCTATGGTGTTTTTTATTGTTTCTTCTTTATTAGGAAGTATCAATTACATATCTACAATTATAAACCTGCGTACGCCGGGTATGTCCATGACCAAGTTGCCTTTAACTATCTGGGCTTTCTTTTTAACGGCAGTATTAGGGGTATTATCTTTCCCGGTTCTTGTTTCGGCCGCCTTGCTCTTGGTTTTTGACCGTAGCTTTGGTACCAGCTTCTATCTGTCCGAAATTTATGTGGCCGGCGAAGCCTTAACGAATGTTGGCGGTAGCCCTATCCTGTTCCAACACTTATTTTGGTTCCTGGGTCACCCCGAAGTTTATATTGTAATTTTACCTGGTTTTGGTATTGTATCAGAAGTTATTGCTACCAATGCGCGTAAGCCTATTTTTGGTTACCGGGCCATGATTGGGTCTATGCTGGGTATTTCATTACTCTCATTTATTGTTTGGGCGCACCACATGTTCGTTTCGGGTATGAATCCGTTCTTAGGATCAGTATTTATGTTCTTAACCTTAATTATTGCGGTGCCATCGGCGGTAAAGGTATTTAACTGGTTAGCAACTTTGTGGCGGGGCAATATTGTCTTTACTGTTCCCATGATGTTCTCTATTGGTTTTGTCTCGTTGTTTATTTCGGGTGGATTAACTGGTATTATTCTGGGTAATTCGGCTTTAGATATTCAGGTACATAATACTTACTTTGTGGTGGCCCACTTTCACTTGGTAATGGGTTCGGCGGCATTCTTTGGTATGTTTGCCGGAGTTTACCATTGGTTCCCAAAAATGTTCGGCCGCATGATGGATGAAAAATTAGGTTATGTCCATTTCTGGTTAACCTTTATTGGGGTGTACATGGTATTTATGCCAATGCACTACGTAGGTATTGCTGGTTTCCCTCGTCGTTATTACTCCTGGACTAGCTTTGACTTATTCCAGAGCTTCGCCAACATTAATATGTATATCAGTTTAGCAGCTATTATTGCTTGGGCTGCACAATTTATATTTGCTTTCAACTTTGTTTATAGCATATTCCGCGGACGTCGTGCTACTGTTAACCCATGGCGTTCTAATACATTGGAATGGACTACACCGGTAAATACTGGTCATGGCAACTGGCCGGGTCCTATTCCATACGTTTATCGTTGGCCATACGACTATAGCAAACCGGGCGCTGCCGAAGATTTTATACCGCAAAATATACCTTATTCTCAGACGGAATCATCGAACATGCCGCATGAGAAGGATATGGCTTAAAAAGAGTGAATGGCAAATAAATCTTTTAATACTAAAAGGTTTAGAAATATAGGAGTACTTACTATTGCTTCTGTTTATTTTTTAATCTTGGTAGGAGGAATCGTGCGCAGCACCGGCTCCGGGATGGGTTGTCCTGATTGGCCTAAGTGTTTTGGTAGCTGGATTCCTCCTACTACTGTTAATCAGTTACCGGCTGATTATTTGCAGGTATACCGCGATAAAAGAATTCAAAAAAATCAAAAACTGGCTGGTTACCTAAATAATCTGGGTTTCGAAGAAGTAGCCCAACAATTATTGCAGCATCCTACAGCTTACATAGAAACGGAATTTAATGCCCAGAAAACCTGGATCGAATACGTGAATAGGTTAGTAGGCGTATTAATTGGATTATTTATTATCTTGACCTTACTTTACTCTTTTGCTTATTACCGGAAAGACAAGGCAGTTGTTTATTTATCTATCTTCTCTTTACTGCTGGTAATTTTTCAGGGCTGGCTGGGATCGTTAGTAGTATCTACTAATTTACTGCCGGTAATGGTTACCATTCATATGGCTTTGGCTTTGTTAATGGTAGGCATATTAATTTATGCCATTGCGCGTTCGCAAGTAGTGGTTTTGCAAGAACGATTGTTTTTCTTTTCCCGGTCCATTTATTTTTTGTTGTGGCTCGTAGTGCTATTCACGTTTGGGCAAACATTGCTCGGAACCCAGGTGAGAGAAATGATAGACCAGATAGCATTTAATTTTAATTACTTAAACCGCGAAAAATGGATAAGTCAATTAGATTTATCTTTTTATATCCATCGATCTTTTTCTAGTATTGTTTTACTCTTAAATTTGTACCTGGCTTATTCTTTATTCCGCTTAAAAGATGGTTTAATAAATAAGTTGCTTTTAGTGCTGGTTGCCTTACTGTTTTTAGAAATTGTAATTGGCGTGTTAATGGTGCAAATGGCCATTCCGGCTATATTGCAACCTTTGCACCTGGTAACAGCTACCTTAATTTTTGGGGTACAATTTTTTATATTAATCATTTATCAATATGCTACTCGTTTTAGAGGAGTAGCCCGAATAGTTGTGTAGCATGATAGCAGAAGAGATAAATAATGATTTAGAGTTAAATTTTGCTCTTAAAGATAGAGTTAAGCACTACTTCCAGCTATTAAAATTCCGC
>Ga0210040_10005843_pt1 | contig 15529 bp, 6 predicted proteins | sample CryGeyCG12114_NA_FD_185462 | JGI IMG/M metagenome (GOLD analysis project Ga0210040, IMG submission 185462) | Groundwater microbial communities from aquifer - Crystal Geyser CG19_WC_8/21/14_NA (SPAdes) (version 2) | ecosystem: Environmental > Aquatic > Deep subsurface > Groundwater | place: USA... | reverse complement strand
CTTGGGCCTACCTCGGTGACTAACTAAATTGTGAAAATGCTTAGGCCTACTTCGGTGACTAACTGAATTGTAGAAATGCTTGGGCCTACTTCGGTGACTAACTAAATTGTAAAAATGCTTGGGCCTACTTCGGTGACTAACTAAATTGTAAAAATGCTTGGGCGTACTTCGGTGACTAACTAAATTGTGAAAATGCTTGGGCCTACTTTAGCGACTAACTGAATTGTGAAAATGCTTGAGCCTACTTTACTTTGGTGAATAATTGAATTGTTAAAATGCTTGGGCCTACTTTAATGACTAATTGAATTGTGAAAATGCTTGGGCCCACTTCGCTGGCTAACTAAATTTTGGAAATGCTTGGGCCTACTTCGGTGACTAACTGAATTGTTAAAATAACACAGCATGTTCGTTTCCAACCAACAAATATTTATTATAAACATCATTTGATCGCGCAGTCGTTTATAAGTTACTTAAAATAGTAATACGATTCTATATAAAATTAACAAACAACAAAACAATAGTAAAAAATCTTACTTTTCCCTCTAATATTATATTAAATGGATTAGTTTGGATGTATTCAATGAATTTTCTTGTATCAATATTTTTTCAAAATTTAACCACACTATCCTACGTTTGTTTCATGTAAAAGAGTCAAGCTTTCAAAACTTGACCATTCAAGTCTTTCATTTTTTGCCGTTATCGAAGTATGTTATTGTCTTGATCTTGTTGTTAATAAAGATATTTCTCTCTCGTCTAAAAAGTTACCCCTGCCCCAGTTTTTGAGTACGGGAGATGAGTTTTCGCCTTTGTCTGTCCAAGATTGTTTCAGTGTACGTACTATCCAAATGAATAGTGTCGTAATATAAAAATCCCAAGGTATAAAAAATGAGAACATGAATAAATAGCATAAAAATTCGCAACGAATCACACATGATTACCTCCATACGTCGAAATAACAAATAAATTAAATAAACAACAGCTAAAAATAAATACCCCAGTAGTAATACTAAATAATGTATAACATGGATAACAAATACTAATTATAGGCCTGTCTAAACTTAAACGGACAAAACTGAGAAATTTCTAAACATAACTATCAATTATAATATTTTCAAAAAATATTTCAACTGCTAGTCAACATTTTGTTGAAGGTACATTATGTAGCATTCACAAATATGACTTATATTTGGCTCTCGCAAACTATGAAACAACATAGCAATAAATAAATAACATTAAACTTAATTAACCCAGCCATTCGTGATTCGTGTCGTGAACTGTATTTATGTATGCATTCACCGTTTTAGACCCCCAATAAAATAATAATACTAGCAAACAACTTTCTGGCAAGATAGTAACAAATACGTCCTACTACAAAAAAAGTCTACAGGGACTGTCGTAAGTCAATCCATAAGAGTCAATTAATAACACGAGTATTTTTTTCATACTGTCATAATATCTTGTTGTACGAAAAAGGTAACCACAAACCAAGCAAAAGACTAATACAGCGTTAAGTACCATTTTGTACAGCTCTTATCTAAATATTCGAGAATAACCCAATTAAAATTTTGTCTATCAATAATCTTCACATTATTTAATGAAATATCAAAGGCATAATTTCATCACAAGTGAAAAAACCCCCCATAGAGGAACAAAAACATGAGTTAGTTAGTAGCCAGTTAGTACTTATTTTCTTGGACAAGATAACATAACTAACTAACCATTATAACAACTTGTATGCTGGAAATTCATTAGCGGAAGACTATGGATTTGATGTACTTCTAATCGTACAAACAACTAAACTATCTATTGCATTATGTGCTTATGGTGTGGTCCCAAAGATGAGGATCTCCATGGGCGACTTTTGGCCATGAAACAGACAGCAGAAGCCACATACAATAAAAGCATCATAGCACAAACAACAGAGAGAACTAAAACAGAGTTTCTAGTTGGACAACTATTGCCTTCAAAGTCAGGATTAGATTCGAAGGGTTCTCGGCTTGGGCCAACTCCGCCGATTCCGTAGTCTGGTCTTCTGACACTCTCTTCCTTTGGCAATGAGTATTTGGGGAAAGATGAAGGTAATTCTTCATTGAAGTCCAAAACAAGAATTTCTTGGCTCAAAGTTAAATCAGCATTAGTTGTGTTTCCATTAACGCTGAGTAATTCATCAGCACTGCGACGCTTCCTTCTACCGTAGGAGTCGAATTGATTTCTATTGTAGATACATTTAGCCTGAAAAAGAGGTACACACAGATTTTATCAATATTCTGTTCACTTTGTTAAGTTTACAAATTAAAGTCTGTTTTCAAGTCGGAACTTACAGGTTCACATGGCCCCAAACAATATTTCACATTGCACTGGAAGATGACACCATAGGATTCAGTGAAACGGAAAGCTTCATATTCAGCAATCAGTTCAGATTGACTCTTCTGAGTGAATTTTGGGAAAATTGAAGGCTCAATCGGGCAACTGTGAAGGAAATTAATAAATACATTTATTTACTACGGTACCCTATACTAGGCTGGGTGTGTCCATAACTAACACGGAAAATTAATTAATGCACGGCAAGCAGTGGTTGCATTGCAGGTAGGTCGGACCAACTACATGATGTGCCCGACAAGCTATTCTTTTAATATGGGATGCACTTTTTTAGTGCATTTTTCTTACCCATCGTCATCAATGATGTTAAAAGTGGAGCGTGAGTCCTTGGCCATGGCAATGCAACTTCGTGCGAAGATCCCATAAGGAGCTGCAATCACAAGACAAGACTTGAATTATGCCTTACGTACGCACGTATATAACTGTATGGGTGAGTAACTTTGATGCTCTAGATTTGCATTTTCCCCTCAGTATGCATTCTGCCATTCAAAGTTAGAGAACAGGCACAAAAGAGTCAACAGACAGAGAAGACAAAGTATTGATGAGCAATATAAGGGTGATTACAACACGGGATTACAAAAAAGGCTAAAAGGAGTACAAAAGATCAAAACCAATTGAATATTTCCCCATTAACTCATAGAGATAGATTGCACTGGGAGTTCTCACGAATAGGATGCACTATTTGAAAAAATTGGGGGTTTTTCCAACGAATAATTAAACAAAGGAACTGTGGTGGGTCGTCTTTCGTCTATTCTTTATTTATGACAGAGACTAATGCTTCTGCCATAGAATACGAAAACTTACTGTTGTTGGGGATTTCAATTTTGAATGTAAGTCGGTCTCCAATGCGCACAGTCTCAACCTCCTTGCTGAAAGCGTCCAAAATTCTGATTTTCGGTGGGGGTGCCTCAGGAGCAGAAGTGATGGAAATTGTGTCAGGATCTCTGATGGGCATCATGCCGAAAGTGATGTTTCGAGAGCTAATATCGTATGTGCATTTAACCCTGTATATTTTATCAGCTTTGGTCATGACGACCGAATGGTGTTGCAAGACTACGGTGTTTGTGTATACTCCACCCTGTATGGAAAATAATTGAGCATTATTGTCATTGCTACATGCAGCTTTCTGAGAAAAATTCATAAGACACAATACGCACCACAGACTGGGTGTTACAATCTTGACCAGAGAGCGAGAGATCCAATCTGAATACATCGGAATCAATAACATCTACATTACAAGTCTCAGAGCGCCCCATAGCATAGATTCTGCCATTGAACGGTTTGTTGGTACGCACTTGGACAGCGATTCTGGTGTCTTTGCATTGAACTTGGACTACAAGCGAAAAAAAGTTTGACAATTCGTCAGAACACATTAATTCATTCATAATTTTCCTAAAACTGTCCCCAATGTTGAGTATTGATAAACTAAGGAAAGATGAGAAAACCATCGAGTAACAATGAGTAAGAAATTAAACCTTTCAAAATTTCACGCCTTACCATCATAGCATGTTCCGGTGTGATCACAATCAGCCTCATCCACATTGGTTGGTTTGAAAGTCCCGCTGTTCAAGGAAGACAAAGGATCCATGGTAGTTTCCCCAATAGCCAATTCACTTGGTTTAGTTCTAGTCTCAGCACACTGATTCTCCATATATTGTCCCAATGGGCTTCCATTGTCTAACAAAGGTCGCTCAGTATTTAGATAGGTGGCAGGTCCATCGGGCAAAGTGCGGTGATCCATATGGTACAACTGGCAATTGTATCCGTTCTTAATAGATGGCTGGTACAAGAAAGATCGGCACAAGAACTCATCCTCCATTTCGCAAGCTTTCTTGCATCCGGCAACACTGGATGCTTGCAATTCTTTGTCCACATAGTAGTGAAGGCCAACGTAATGAGCAATACGATCCTTGGGAACTCCTACATCGACTTCAGCAAAAGTCTTCTTCGTCTTGCAGGTTTCATTTCCTTGGAGACACAGATTTTCGAAATAGTCAACTCCAGTGGCATCCACAAAAGCAGAGGCGGGGGCAGTTCGTCGATCTTCTTCGGACAAATGGCATTGCAAAGTCACATAGTTGTATTCAGCAGACCGGCATTTAAATCGTCGCTGCAAAACCACAAGATAATCAGTTAGTTAGAGTGATTAATCATTATTCCACTGTAATGCAAAAACGCCAAGATTTTTCAACATCTCTTTTACTCGGCAAACAAAAGACAATGCATGTGATAAATACGACCTGCACTCATTAATATTATGTGCACACCGGACGTGAAATGCAATAATAGTTAGCAGTTTGCAATTTTCTATCAGCCGGCATTGTCTCACATCCTACTTTATGCAAAAACTAATCAAGTGAACCAAAACGAAATGTATTCATTTGGGATGAGGTAAATGTTTTTTTGTTACAAAAAATGGAAAAGGTGAATACCCTTTAGAATATAACTTGTCATATTATACTGTGATCATTGTTTCATGCTGCCAACAATGTCTTAATGAGGAATTATGCATAATATTTTTCATCTCGTTGCCCACTGTGTTTAAATATTAGCCGACAGTTTGCTCATTTTTTCGCCTAGTTCAAATGCACTACAGGATCTTAACCATGAAAAATTACTAACCAGCTAACTAACCAGATTTAACCGAAACGTAAAAAGTGTACAACCCAAACTCAAACCCAGTCTCAAAATAATAAATTTTTATACCCCTTTAGCTTCATCAGTAATCAGTATTTCGAATTAAAAATTGCATCCACAAAAACTACTCTTTCATTCTCACCCCAAAGGGAGGAAAATTTCTAAACTGCTTACAACAGCATTAATTTCACTACAAGGAGAACTATATCTATATCATCCATTATCATGTATTATCATATCAGCCATTATAATTTCAAACGGTTATGATCGTCATGTCTGTGAGGACGTGTTCCTTCATACGGGATCACTACCACAACACGAGTACATGCCTCGCTCCCTAAAAAAGCGCATCCATTATTATATTCCCATATCACAGACTGTCATTGTTGGCCGCTGCCTTTGTTACTCGACAACACACATTGTATTCTCTCTATGCGGTTTGGCTCGGTTAAGTTACGAACTATAAAGTTAATGGTTAGCTGTTACAGTGGTTTGGTACAAAGAATGAATGAAAATCCGAGAAAAAATGTCCTTCCAAAACTTTATGACCAGCAGTGGTTTATACTTACTTAGTTAGTACGTTGGTTGCATTACAAAAGAATAATCCAATCCCCCAGAAAATGTGAAAAGTTGACAAAGTACAAGTGCTTAAAGTTAGTTGGACATGAATCAAGGTCACCCCGTGAGAACACAAGACACAAAACAAATCTAGCGAAACCAAAACAAACGCTTACATGTTCCTAACTAACTAACGAAAATAGTATGAATGAATGTCACACGTAGACGCACATAAACAAATGAAGAAAAAAACAGACTATCGTTGTGCACAAAAGGGAATGCGGGTAAAAATTCGCGCGCCATCAGTGCCGTTACTTCTCCTCTTTTTTTCAGGGGGTAACCCAATCGTATAATAATGATGATAATAGTCATAATGCTCAAAAGAGGATCTCAAACACGGTCTCACACACATGATATTTAGTTTGCTACCTGTACTATCATCTTGAGAAAAGGAATATTTTTTTTCGTGTTCAACCTTGTTACTACTTTTAACTTGCACACACCCCCCATGAATGATGAAAATGAGCCCATATGAACAGAGTCAACCTCATTTCCCGACTTTTATTACTATTCAGTAGTTAGTCAGTTCAACTAACTAACTAACTATATGCCACTGGTATGTGTCCCCATCATCCCCCTTCCATTTAAAATACACAGAGAATGTTTGATCTTGATCAAAGGAATGTTCAAATCAGGTGCCATCTGTTCCTAGAACTAATGTCTGCCTTTTTTCATTGCCCAGTGATTAAAAAAGTTTACTTTCTTGAAAGTCCATAAAGGCCACCTCACTTGAGTACATGACGCTTTCAATTTGTCTGTTTCTAGCTCACGAGGACTGTCTGTCTGTCCACATCTATAATTGGAGCAATTTGTATGTAACAAAACACGGGTTTTCTAGTTTCTATGAATTCCTTTTCCTCCTCCTAGTTACATGCATAGCTAGTTAGCTGTTTGTTTGTTTTCTAAATCCGCTCATGAATTTAATGATAATGAGGCTATAGAGCAACTAACTAATTACTGTCATTGCAGTATTTGCATTGGATTGAAAAAATTAAACAATGAATTCTTTCTTTGCGATGAGAAACAACATGAACTTATTATTCTTGGATCTATCTATGACTGGTGAATCACAGTTATATAGTTAGTTACTCATGTTAGGCTACCAAACATGGGTACTGTTGTAGCTGGTATCTAAAGATCAGTAATAAATGAGCTGTTTTTCCAACCCGTCAAGTACGTAGCTTTCTCACACATGTAATTATCATATCATCATCACACAATACAGAGAGATTATGATCGCTTGGATGAGAGAATGACATCAGACTAATGTGCAGAGAATGCATGTCAGCCAACATTAGTACAAGACAAAAAAACTATGACATTTGGTAACACCACATGTTAGGGTGGCTTATGAATAATTTATGTTTCTCACGATGACTGCAAAAGGATGAATTTTGCACGCCTCGCTCTTTTTCTATAAACGTAGGGATCATATTTTAGCTATAGTTTGTCGATCATATGATGGACGCCATAATAAATACGGGATGATTCAACACAACATGTAAGAATTTCGTGATTTTTCTGACATTTAGCGGATTTTCATCTTTGGTTAGTTACAACAATTGAGAAATTATTTGCTCACCTCATTAAGACATGCAGCAAGACAGGCTTCCTTGGTTGAAGTGAAAATGAGGGAATTATCCAAATTTCGGAGCATCTTATTTGGCACACGTTCAAAAGTCCATGGTCTTGAGCAAACTTTTTCTGTGATAATGGAAACGAGGATTGTTATTATATAGTAGCTTCACACATGAAAACTGCATTTAAATACGGACATAAAGATTGCATACTATTTACTGACTGCCACTATAGACTATAACCAAAGGGTAGGATATGTATGATGAAGTTATATAGCTAGCTAGTTATTTATCGAGTGTTATGTATGCTGCATAGTATATTTATAATTGAGTAGTTTGACAAGCCTATTATTTTAATGAAATAATCCCAGTACTCTTGATCATTAATCAACTTGGCAGCTATTGCACTGTATAATGCTGTTAATTTTTACTTCACTAGCCATGGTAAAAGGATTGTAAACGGAACTTGATTCCGCATTATTATTGCAATAAATGACGGGGTGAAATTGCCGAGTAAATAAATGGGATTCAAACGAAACGGATAAAACAATAATAATGAAGGGTGTTAGTTCCCACGAGTTGGAATTAAATAGTTTTCTAGCCAATGAATACATTAAAGTTTTATGCTCATAAATTCCTATGAGATTCTAATGGCACATAAAATGGGATAACAGAAAGGATTGGAAACATGGTACTATAATTATTAATCTTTTGGCCTTTACGGACCAGCTTATTTACATTTCATGATGAGCCTGTGCTACATTTTTTCTTATAAAAAGGATCCGAGCTGACATTTTGATTGTGACAAAAGGATCTTGATCGATGCAAAAGGACGATACTGACTGACTGCTATTATTGTATTAATGAGACTCCACGTTGGCCCATATTATATGAAGAATTCGGTCAAATCCAGACAATGGTTCACTGTCGAAGAAACAATGTCGTATCGTTACCTTATCTTCTAAACGGTACATTCCCTAGCATATACAAACATGATGATTGCTGGTGAGGAAAAAATTGATTCGTGACCTTGTAAAATCCACCGGCTAAACTCCATGTACGTTATTTTACATGCAAAAACTAATCCATTGACACCGTAGAACATAAATTTATCTACATTGTCAGCTATAGTATACGGTTCTTCACACACACCTTTTGTTAATAACTCTTTTACGTGTGGTAACAATGATAATTACTGTCCAATATTTTTTTTTTTGCATTCTGTTACAATGAATTATATGATTATGTAACCACTAAATATTCTCAGTTCATCCTGTCAATTTTCGATGCTGTTATGTATTGTTCCTACAATGATACTGCTGACTACAAAAAATGCACTGGAAACTGAACCTTTTATCTATAACTACGATGCAACATGTTCAAAAAATATGTAGTATTCTATCTCCCATTGTGAATTGTGGCTATAACTAACCATTCATTTAGTTTAGTTAGTATTCAACGCAGGAAACTCAGAATGACACCCAGTTCACGCTTCAAAGACAACAATTAAGAAGCCAAGGTGCAGCTGATCTAATGAACAGTGACGACTGACCAATATGGGCCATGTACATATGTGAGTGTGTCAGACACAGACAGAAATAGACATGGGCTAAAACACTACTACGGATCAAAAGTTTTGTAGGTCCTACCCAGTTGAATCCAATTAAACTGCTTGGTTATGGACCGTGAACAAGTGAGGATTATTTTTTTAATTGACCCTCACAGTTTCTAACAGTTTCACAGGACTCGGTTACATCTTTAATTAGGCAACTACTATAACTGACTAACCAAAGTGCTGTAGTTACATACATGGTTGCTGTACATTTTCCAAACCTAGACAGTCTCATTAACTTACCTATAGTTGACTAACTAACAACCCAGTGACCACAATGACAATTTATCCTACAATGATACCCGAAATTACATTTTCAACAGAAATTTTCGCTAACTATTCATGTCATTAGCTGCAGGTAAACAAATTTAGAAACTGCCTAAAACTATCTATAGTATATCTAGCGTGCCTCATATTGTACTCTACATGCACACGATTTCTTTGCAGACATGACGATGATCCAACGACTCATTTATGTAACCTAATTTATTCTATTTCAATCACGGTGCACTCGTTTAGTTAGTGAATTGGTTACAAAACCGTGTACAAACAGAAAATAAAAGTCGTGCTCCACTGATTCCATAAAGAAGACTGTAGTTAGTTAATCATTCTATAGTTTGCATTTGTAGTTAGTTACAACAACAACTGTGTTCGTGTTCTATTAAGGATTAACAGTAGTATATTATTTTTTAGCCATTCCTGATAGCTTTCTAGGTCACTTTGTGAGAACATACGGCCCTCTGGTTCAATAGGAAGTTAGTTGACATTCATTTGAAAAGAAAGGGAGGAACTCCCACGACATACAGCCTTGAATGAATAACCAGTGTGTGTGTGTGTCTTACTTTAACTCATTAGCTGTTAAAGTTCCCTCATTACTATACGATTCTGTGCGAGATACAAAAAATACCCAAAATTTTGTGCTGGGATGCACCCCCAGTTTAGTAACACATAACATGATAAGTTATGAGCTTATTTTGCTGTGGAACATGAAATAACGTATTATGAATGTTACTTTTATTATTTAACCTCTTAGCTAGCTAATGATCGATAAGAAAACCGTTTAACCTATCTTTGTGTTTAAATTGATGGGGTTATATTTTCTTCCCGGTTTTTGGCATGTCATTACACGTTTTGGCACAATTTTATGTCTATAATTATGAGGGTTACGTTTAAACTGTGTAAAACATTGATGGACTGGCCAAGTGACCGCATAAATAAAAAATTAATGGCATGTACCGCTTTCGTGAGCATTTACATGGAGGGAGAAAACCGTTTTTCTCAAATAAAATAAACATTTAGGTTGATTTGTAGAAAACAAATGGGATTGTGTACACTTTTGAATACAACGGAAATTCATTTCCACTTGGAAACAAAACATGGTAGATCAAGCGAGTGAAAAAAAGTTTATTGGTGTAAGTGAGGGCGAAAAAAATGAAATCTAACAAACAAACTAGGTTATTTACCAATATGTTTGACTTGAAAGGTCACTGCGTGCATCCATCCAATTTTATAGAAAGCAATAAAGCTCATAGTAAATAATATCATTGTTTTCCCCCGATTTCTAACGCAAGGTTAAAAAAATTTGCACAAGTTAATCAAACATTTACGGTACAGATCGTTTCGTAACAATACACCACACACACACTAAAGTGGTTCGAATCAAACCAAATACATCCTTACTATATTTCATGGCTATTATTATGATTACGTGCAATAGTAAATTTTTTCTGACATTCCCTAATCATTGGTTTGATACAGAGAAACAGTTTTGCATGGTCTTCAGAGCGGAAAGAAAAACCGGTCTAAACTTACTTACTTACTTAGTTACAAACCACATGTGTGGACTAAAGTTCCTTGCCTTTGGTAAATAAGATACATTACATAATAATAAGCCAGAAGAACTCTTTAATCTTTCAAATCGCATGCACATTTTCTACAGTTGTTTGACTGAAACAGTGTGGAGCTAATTACGACCTTCACATAGACTTTCTTCATCCACCAAAAAATCCATACGTGTGAAAATTAGGTGAACCAACAGTTACTTTTTTTACAGCAAAATAAAAACCTCTCACCTTATAAAATAATCTGAACAATTTATTTCCCTATCTGATGGGTGTTTCTTCCAACCAAGTAACTAACTAGCTAACTAACTAACTAATCTCAATAAATCTTTGACCACGCGGCATCAACTCCAACTAGCTAAAGTAAATAGTAACTACAAATTACGAATGATGAGAACAAAATTCCCGATACGGGTATTTAATTTTTTTCAACGATACGTAACAATGATACTGCATGCATTCACTCACTCCATGTTTTATATGCATCCATTAAGGTACATGATTCACAATGGGTTGTAGTGGTGTTTTCTGTATTATATTTATAACGTGATGTAATGAAATCTCTTAAACCATGCACTGTTTCAATTACTTTGTTGTTTGGTACACACCGCTGCCGCCGCTTAGCTTCGAGTATACTATTTGGTCACTGAACAATGATAGTGATAATAATTACTATCATTGTTGTTATTAATAATAGTAGCAACCACCACTACCATCGTTTTATTGACCAAGGTACAGTACTGAACAAACTCTTTGCGGTTTGAGCAAAAAAAAAGTTTTTATAGCGGTGATATATTAATGTTTTTCTACTGTTTTAACAGTTAAAGTTCCCAGTAGTAGTGCAAAATGTTAAATATTTTGATCCTTTTTCTTTTGCGGTAGTTATAGGTAGGCATTATGATACTGTAAAATTATGATACTGTAAAAGCGTTTTTAGAAGCAAAGGTAAGTAGTATGCTCAGTAGGAATATTTTAACACACTTACCAGATCGAATGTGCAACTTGACCATGTAGTACATGGAGGCAGCCTTTTGTGGGACAGCACTAGGATTATGGGCCGTCGTATCATTTTGAAGGAGACACAAGGTTTCTTGTACAGGTGCTAATGGGTTTACAACAAAACTGAAAAACAAAGGAATTAGGTTGTGGATTAATTTGCAGTTTAATTCATTTATGAAAGATTGTGGGACAGCTGATATGACAGATTTGAAAGCTGCTTTTGTAAAACAGTGGTCATTTTGCATGTAACTGTTTGTTTGAGACTAACTGTGGTCAGATGAGGATGAGATTGAATCTAAATCTGTTTGGTAATTCTAATCTCATTTCAAATGCACTTGTTTGTACACGTAAAATGATTTTCACAGTGTCACTGCAATTTTATGTGGATTCATCAGATCCCTGTTTTATTCGGTAGATACAGTTCTTAACTTAATATTGTTGACTGTTGTTCTAATTGAATTATGACCGTGAAATTGTTCTATCATGGGTCCACATTCACACTACCACTGTTAACTACTTATAGGAGAATGGAGTTCTGTTTGAACGATTGGTTGAGCATAATAATAAAAGTGCACCATCATCTTTGGCTCTTATGACAGGTGTATATCATCAGAGATTGCATAAGTGCACTAAAAGAATATAATCCATTCCCGTTAGCATGGACTTTTGTTAATTATTAAATGTGAACGCTGTCAATCAACTAGTGTACTGTGGAACATAATCACGATTTTTATGACAATATATTGTCTTTAGAACCGGAATTCATCATGTGTTGAAGTAATCACAAGTTTTTAACCATAATAATAATAATAACTAACTAACCCTGTATGAGCACAATTTTCATGTACGGTACTTACAGTTGTGATTGTAAAAATTATTAAACCGTTGCAAATATTTTATCGCAAAGTTTGTGTCATTCTCAAGAATTTAACTTTTCATCACAGTTCACGTGTATTCACACGGTTGTCATTTGTGCCTCAGGTTTCTAGCTCGGATTGATATAATGATAATTGTAGACCAGTGGAATTAATTAACTGAACTGTTTCGGGAAACCAACATATTCCATTATCTCCTAGAATGCATATGATACAAGCCCTGCTGTAAAACAAATTGCGTTATGTATGTTTCCTTCCTGCCGATCAATTAAATGATTGTCTGCCCAAGGATTTTTTACGGGTTCGAATTCATTTAGGCGGATGATGAGAACTAGGCTAGAAAAATACGGAATTTTCCCTATATGTTACTACTAATGGCTAATGGAGATATATGTAGAGTGTATGAGATAACAAACACGAATCCCAAAAGAGGAAATATAAACTCCTTGAAATGTTATCCACAAGTCAAAGTTCTGTTAAACATGCCGGCAATAAAAAAACATCATGCATGCACACAATACATCGTTTTTCATAAATTGTCCTGAGTTATTTCCTCAGTTGGAAAGGAAACTAATCGATCCAGCGATCAGATATTTCACACACCACATAATAAAGCAAAAATAGGCTTGTGGGAAAGGTAATCCAAATTCAATTAACTATGCCTGGTTCACAATTGGATCCACTGATTTTAGTTGTCAAAAACCAAACAAAGAAGTCTCCTGAGGCTGAAGACTGAGCAAAATCAGTAGTGATGATAAATTGAACAGCCTAGAGGGTTTAATAAAAATGATTACTACCCTCAGTGAGGAAAGTTTTTAATTTTTCGGCTAAAAAAAGTATTAATGAGTCGGGCCAACGAACTGAAATATATTTAGAAAACGTTAAATCCCTTGAGTTCGTTAATTTTAATATAGCAAAGTAAAAATTTGGTCGGAGCCAGGAATCGAACCCGGGTAGTTTCGCTAACATGGCTACTCCCCAGAACCATCCCTCCACCATGGCTCCACCATGGATGCACCAGGGTGGGGGGAAAATAAGATACTTAACTACTTGCACGCACTACAGCTGAACAACACTTGACTTTGTCATTCTTTAATTTTTTACCTATTATCTTCGGGAAAATTTTCCCACAGGTCTAGCTCATGAATAACAAACTAGCGAAAAAAGGCCGGACCACTGTCACGACTAAAAGCTGCGAAATGTTCAAAACTCACTTGAAATGACGTGACACAAATTTTGTCGGAAAAAATATAATGAGAAAGTGTAATAATTGTGGCCCACTTAAAACAAAGAGCAAAACAGTAATTACTAGTGAGTAACAACAGTTATTCAAGAAAGCGGAATGCAGTATGTTAAGTAACTGGGATTTTTACTCAAAATCTGTCAAATCCTGTCGTAGTAATCATAACCTAGAATGATGAGATAATCATGCACAGAAATTAGCTCACCTAAATGCAGCTGCAGCACATTCTGGTTCCTGTCGACACCATCCTTGACATTCGTGGAGGGACAAATTTCTTATCGAGTAATATGTATTTCCCCTATAGTCCAAGTCTGTGAGTTTCTCAAATCCTGTGAGGCCTGTTTTTCGTGATTCGGGTGAAAATATTAAAATTAGATACTTTTCATACCCAAATCTCTCAAGCCTCATTTCCCTGACATTTTAATTCCTATCCTAAGCATTCAGTATTTTGTATCATAATGTGCAATGAAGATTCTTGAATAACTAATTGTGTGATTAAAGTGTGCAATTCGATAACAGCAACTTGTCGTTGAAATCAGTCAAAGTCTACAGTAAATTGTTACATCTACAATCTACATTCAAACAACACAATGGCGTTCAAATCAACAAAAGTGACTATTCGCAAATTCGTACAAATTTCACAGTACGTTAGTTAGTTTGCATACTGATTACGTATAGAAGTCAACAAAAAGCATTTAATTGTAAAGTGCAATTAGTCTAAAAGTACAAGTCTATTAACTAACTAAATCAAAGTCAATAATTTGTAAGTAATTACTTGCTCGCAACGGGAAGGATTTCCCTTTGGCTTGCACTGATGAAAGTCCTTTGGTACAAATGTGAAGTTTTTGCACACAGATGGGTCAGCCATAAGTCACAACGTAGTAGTAGTATATGTGTATAATTTTAGTTTTTCAGTCCAAAAACCAATGTATAAATGTCGTAGATTTGTTTTATGGTTTTTTTGTGTGTATGTAAGTTAAGTAGTACATCAAGTCCAAGTAGTAGTTACGTCCAACGAAGAGTTTCAAACAAAAGCAAACATCATTGTTAGATAAATTTTACCTATGAGTACTTTTCAATGCAGCATAAGTTAGTCAATTCAAGCTTAGTGCTACGAAAAATACACAACTTATAAAATTACTGTCTCTATTTGTTGTGTCAGAGTGAGCTGCTTGTGTTTTAAAGTGTACAATTTGTAGTCATTTGTTAGTTTATAAAGTTCGAACGTAGTTTGTTGTGTGAGTTTCTTAAACGTTTTTTTATTTTTATGGAGAAAATATATGATGTAAAACTTTACCATGGACCGCAGCAAATCCAAAGGCAGCCCAGAACAATACTATCAGGTTCAATAATCCCCCATTGCCTCTTCTTCGTTCAGTCATCATCTGAAAAAGGAAGGAAATCACAACAATGAATAAAATGAATCACATAGTAGTCCAACCAAGGCCAATAATACTTGATACTTAGAATCAAGCAAGTATATAATAGTATGCTATACATGGTTCAACATTCAACAAGTGCCTTCCGTAAGTCACAACTTACTACCTATATTTAAACGCGAATAAAAAATGCGAATCCCATTCCTCCATGAACCAAAAATAATGATCACTGATCCATTGTGAGCAACTCACTAAATTTGGTGAGATATATTACAAAGTAGCATGAATATACTCACTTCACATCACGCTGTCAATAAAAGGGAAAGATTCACAACATTCTGTGTGTGAACTTGCTCATTTCTTCCCAAT
>Ga0210040_10005841_pt1 | contig 15531 bp, 11 predicted proteins | sample CryGeyCG12114_NA_FD_185462 | JGI IMG/M metagenome (GOLD analysis project Ga0210040, IMG submission 185462) | Groundwater microbial communities from aquifer - Crystal Geyser CG19_WC_8/21/14_NA (SPAdes) (version 2) | ecosystem: Environmental > Aquatic > Deep subsurface > Groundwater | place: USA... | reverse complement strand
ACAAAAAAAATCAATGAAGAACTGTTGGTTAAGTGAAAAGCAGTTTTGTATCTAAGACAATTTATTAATCAAAGTACACCGAAAAAACCTACACTCAATATAATCTTTGAAATTATTAACTCGTCTAAATAAGCCTTGAATATTGCCACACTGGTAACAGCAGCCTATTTTTATTGAAATTCAAAGCAGTCCGCCCACTATTATCCATGATCATGCCTTGCAGTAACTTTCACTCCAAGGGGACGAGCTTCGGATCCAGTTCGAATGAGCCATTCTTTGTAGTATGCATCCTCATCATCCTTCACAGCATGCCCTTCACTGTAGTTAGCATCACAAATTGAGCGATCAAACAATGGATACACAGTATTTTCAGTCGGAGCACATGCACTTCCTGTCAAGCATTCCACGTCAACCAAAAGCTCAAAATTCTGATTCGGCCAAATACCCATTGGTATATACACTCCGTTGCAAAGCTGTCCATCCTTTCCCACGCATTTAGACTGCATCTCATCGTATTCGAATTCTACGCCATAAATCGAGTTTTCAGCACATTTACATTTGGGAGACCCTGAAAATAAACGATTGCTTTATAAATTTTTGCTTGTGCAACAGGCTCAGCCACTAAATCATGATTTCCATACCTTCTGCAGCAGTGCACTTTAAAAACTTGTACCAATTGCAAAGCTTGCGAAACCAAGAATGGTCAAAGGAGAACTCGTCAATAGTACGCGTAGACCACTGGGCTTCCATAGAGGGAAAACATGTTTCATTGTAGTTAAGCAGTCCAATGCCGCCCATAAAATGGTGAAATATGATTAGTTGCTCATACGATTCCAACTCTTCTTTGCTATGGGGTTTTCGGGGAATCTGTCGTGTATACATAGTGTCTGGATGCGTATGAATACTGGGATTATAAAATCCTGCGGTGTCATCGATTTCATCGCTTGCAGCGTTCCCATATGTTATAAATGGCAGTAAGATGCTTAATGAATAGTATAGATTCATTTATACTGTACAGTAACTGAAAATTGAACTAAAGAATAGTCAGGAAGAAATAAAAACAGGCAAACGAGATTCACCATGCTTGTTTATCAGACTGAGTAAGTTACTACGGTAAACAATGAGAAATGCAAAAGAGGAGTAGGCAGTTCAAAAGATAAAGATTCGTTTGGTAAATCGAGAATAATTCGTGAGGTTTATTGCAATTTTATAGATACATTGGACGAGGTTCATTCAGTCCATCACGAATACTCTTTGAAATAAATGATAGCACAGATGTTGCTGCTATTGTAATTCATTGATATCTGCACTATATGTAGTACGTACGGGGTTATAAATTGAACAATATATAAATTTTCCGCCCTTCACATCACCGTTTAGAATAATATACATAACATAACAGGAGTAGAATCTTGAGCATAATTAGGTAAGCAAATTTCTTCGCTGGCATGCATTCTCATAGTTCATTATTTTTATAGTTAGATGAAAGCAGTTAGGTTCATTGATATAAATTGAAATGGCTCATTCTCAACTGATCAAACCAAACAATTTGATAGTATTCGGAATTTGAGAAGGCAATTTACCACTGCATATTACTGTAAATTATCATGCTATAATAATAGTATATATATAAATTTATTTGTACAGATTGAATAAGGAATTAAACAGAGAGCGAAAAAAAAAACATACACTACAATTAATAATAACTATGATGTATGTGCTTACCTGTGCCTCGTGTATACCTCGTGCAATATTCAACGATGAATATACAAGCGTTACTGTGAGATCTATAGTGTTGTTCGTCGTTCCATTTGAAATTGATTATATAAGACCCAGCTATTTAAGTGTATACGATCTATCTTATGTAAAAAATAGTTCATCATGGCGCGACAGCGAAATAAAATTAAATATATGAGTGAGAAGATAAATAAATAATATTGATAAAACTCTGTGGCTATTATTAGTTGTAGAATCTATGATAATGTCATCGCATTCAAAGGTGAACTCAAGCTAGGATCTAAAGTGAACTTTTTTAAGGATTTGGATCTAGGCAGTTTTTGGGCAGTAGACTTTGACTTGGAAATCTTGGGGTTCATCAGTTCCGTCTTACTTTTATTCTTGTGTAAGCGATATTCTTTCTCGTAATTAGGGTCTAGCATTGTGGTGTAGACCTGCGGCTCACATTTTGACTTGAATTCGCTAAAAAATGCCTTGTAACCTCCATGCAGAACATACATTTCTGGGTAATGCAATGCAGGGTATGAACTCAGGTTCATATTACGATCCGCATCCCGTAAGAAACGACACCTGCAAATCATACATAAACGCCGACTGAAATTTCTGCTACAAACCCTTATTTTCTTCCAAATTGTCAGGTCGTCGTTAATGTACGAGTGAAAGTCCCAGAAACAAGAAATAATAAAAACTTACATGTCTGGACCCCGTTGCGAAGAAAATTCACAGTGAAATATTAGAATATCATTTTTGGTGCTAACAGGATCATCAATTTTCTTTGGTGATTTCGATTGTATGAATTGTTCATGAGCTTGCTTCTGAGTATACACGTTAATAGCTCCTTGTATATGACCATTCTCATACTCATACGGGTAGCGGCAGTCAATAACTTGGTAACTATTCACTTTATCATTGAACTCTCCATTCATTAGGCGAGCCAAAGTGGCTCCTGAAATTTCTTTCAAGTCACTATGTTTTCCATTCCCATCTTGCAAGAATTCTAAAGCGTGACTTTTTGATGCGTCCCCTACTAAAGATGCGTCGCTCCCAACTGTAAATAACAACAGAAAATTTTAGTCAATTCACTTGTGGGAAAAAGATATATGTTTTGAAGCTAGGAAAGTACTACAATGCAAGAATCACTTTCTTACATTTCTCAACAGCTTTCATAATGGTTACAGCAGACTCTGAATGACATTTCACAAGCGAAGTTCTTTTCTTCTGCTTTATCAAAACGGTGGATGACATGCACTCGGAAAAAGAACCATCAAGGTCCATGCCCTCATCACTACTGTATTCATCAGTAAGGAACCTGTCCTTCTGACTGGATTTTAGATGGGAAGAATAACTACTCTCCGCCAAACAGGACCTGACTCTTTTTAGTTTTAATGGTATGAACCAATCTTCACTTGTTGGAGGGCGTTTAAAAGTGTCCCCCGATGACTGCAAGTACAAAAAACCCACAAAATTATAATCCCACACATGCAATGCATGCAAAACTTAGGCACCCGTAAACTTTTAATAAGTGAGCCACCATCATGTAATTATAGGTCACCTTCCGACTCCGTTCATCAAGTTCTGCAGAACTTTCACGTCTTGTCTCCCATCTACACAAGCCAGTCCCCTTTCCCGGGGTCATGGAATCACTAGAACTACATAATTTGATAGGCTGAGTAAAGAGGGACGACAGAGCATCGGGAGATACATTTTCATCTCCTTGAAACTTTTTAGAGTCATCCTGTAAGAAAAAAGAATGAGTTAGAAAGCAACCAATTTTTACCACGGTTCTCCGAAGCATGCAAATATATGTACTCACGCTATCAAAATCTGGAGCGAGCTCTATAGATGAAAAGTCGGAGAAAGTACTGCTCTGAGAGCTCAGACTTGGTCTCTTAGCACACAGCTTGGAGCGGTCTGAAGTTTTTGACAAGGGAGATAGTGCTATGCCACTGTCTTGAGAGCCATTGGACCTCTGGTTCTTCTTGGCCGGGGACCCAAATGAAAAGCTCTGCTGCAAAGTAAGTTCACTTTACCTTTAGATTACTCATTACTCTACAAAGGGATACTGTAAGAAACACATGTGCAGAAACGTTGAACGTACCTGATTACTACTGCTAAGCTTCACGTTCGTAACTGGCAACAAAGGCCTTCTAGGACTGGCTTCATCCATTGTTGACACAATAGCACTCCCTCTGCATTGACAAAATAAGACGATCAGACCACTAATGAATGACTAGTTTAACACACGCAGCAAAGGAACAGAACCTATATCAGTGTGATTGCAGTGATTATCTAAATTCACGACTTTAATTGACTAGAGAGAAGGACAAAGACACACTATACACAATACACACATTGCTCTGCTGCACCGGAGAAAAGAATTTCTTGTCATTGACAATGTGTAAACTCAAATCTACGCGCTTTTAAAATTGATCTCTCTAGATAAATAAAGAAACTTTACTTGCAGAATTCTGTAATCATTTGCCAGGGTCAAATTTATTCACGAACGGCAGGAAAATCAAACAAAGGATAAAATATAAACAAACATGGCGGGAGTTGATTGGATCAAAAGAGATAGATAAGGTGCCAAATTTGAAATCAACAAAGGGAAGCTCAAATTTTGAAAACGGCATGTCAAACTACTGTCAAACGATGCTAACTGCATATAGCCCACCCACACAGATAGAATCAGTCCAACTTTATAACAACTACAGAAATCCATAACCAATAGTATGGATGCAGTCACAATTTGACATGGATTCTGTACAACCTATTGTTAATACCAAATAGTGCACAGGTAACTAACTAACTAACTGTTAAATGTCAAATATATTTAGCTATGTGTACCCAACGTGTTCCCACAAAGTGTCTTTGGCCTAGTCCCACTGCTATGTCACGTTTCATAGGTAAATGTTATATCAGTGGTTGGTTAGATGGTTAGTTAGTTAGTAACTATATTTATTCAACGCATATAAGCAAACATAACAAAGATTTCTCATGTATTCGACTACAAACAAAAATGTAGTCACTCAAGTCAGAAAATCGTGTACGGATGGATTACAGTGGGAAATGATGCCGTGTGTGCAGTTAGTTGAGCGGTTCCGCATGTGTACAAGAGGGCTCCGAAGTTGTCGCACTTTACTTTATCTCTCAGACATTGAGCAGTTAGTTTAGTTAGTCACAATAAAAGGAAAAATCCAAAAATACTTACAATATACATTTTCTTGGCGACGCAAATAAGCCTGTAGTTGGAAACTTAATAGATGAACTGTTCTTTTTTTCCGCCATGATTGATCCGACTATTTGATGGCCAGAACTGAAATTATATAGACAACACAGGAAATTGTTAGTTACAAGAAGCACATGTTAGAAGTGAGTAATAAATATAGAAATTGTTCCGATTTAATGTACAATATTTGTAGCTCCATACGACTACAAAAGTAGTGGAGCAAAAAAGACGAGTCAGGTAATAGGAGAATCATACGAGACGACTATATGAATTAGTTTTAAGCACTACAATCTATGGTAACATTAATTGAACACTGCTTTTATAGATAAAGGCTTCAAATTCAATAGGATAGCTATCAATCCGGTTAGCTGCGTTTGTTATTACACCGGAGACAGTTGATGCAGTACAAAATTCGTTTGCCATAAACAGTAATGGAAAAGTATTGCAATTTTCCAAATGCAAGCTTTCGCAAAGAAATCATGCACTCCTATTTAACTATCTTATTTGAAATCACTCATTATTAGGTAAAATTTTAAAGTTAAACATTTCACTCATTGCTAGCTAAAAATCTACAAAAGCCAAAACATGACAACATTCAACTCACCCAATAGTACTACTCGTATAAAAAAATAAACTCTTGGGAACACAATAAAATCACTAAAAATGTGGTAGTGAGCACATGAACCAACTATCAGCTAGTCAATTTGGTATAATCAAAGGAACTTTTACAACCGCAATGAATCAACCCCAATCTCATTCTAACAAACGGGGAATACGGAGACACCCAAAAATCTCAAGTAACCAATACTTGTACCTCACTAGCTATCTACTTATACAAATGCAGAAGAAAAAAAATTCTGCACGCAAAGTCAGTTGTCGATCACCCCAAAAATGTTGAACACAAATTATTTATTTTTACAAACAAATACAAGTACAGGGGATAGTGAGAATAGGTCTCGGCGGGCTCACGGCCTTCGTCCAACTGACAGTACATTCTACTGCACATTAAAAGTGGGCTACAGTTCGGAAAACTTTTAGGGTTTGTGTACACTGTCACTCGCCAATGAACACATACACATATGCAATACATACACTAACTAACTAACTACACTGCACAGTACAAAACTTGCAATTGCAATAATAATATCCAGTCAATCCATAGCCATAGTGTATGTAAGTAAGGGTACAATTCTGGATATATACTTACACACAAGTTGGACCAGACTCTTCTATGCTGGGCAGGTTATCTATACACTACTAACTAACTTACTACTACATTATGGACAAAAAATAGCCAAATATACAACTAGTAGATGAACATTGTTGTGTACTCGTTCTAACTATAACTTATAACTAACTGCTACTATATGCCTTGCATCCGAGTCTCTCAAGTAAGTTAGCTAGTGCGACGAAAAAACAACCCTCATCCCCTTTGAAACAGTGGAACTGATAACCCAACAACTCAGCTAGAAGGGATAAGGCTAGTAGGGAAATGAATCTAGAACTTGACATTAAGTTTTTCTAGCTACCTATATACACAGCATAGGGAGTCCAATGAACCGCTTTGGAAACCCTTGAGGGGACCAACTACCACATAGGAACAGATGAGAGAGCATTTGCATTCTTTTGAAGGTGCAGGAGGATATACGTTACTCGCTGGTTATTCCTCTGATATAAGGCCTTTGTTGCTAACTTAGTTGATCCTGGAGCAGAAGCTATTTGTTGCTGCTGTCTACCGTAGTATCATATGTATGTTATGTGTAGCATGAGCAAAAGCAACTGGTTCTTGCCAACTTTTCGGGTAACAATGATAGTGGTTTGTCAGTCAGTAATAATAAAGGGGACCAAAACATCTGCTTTGATCGTTGCAATGTGTTGTTGGCCACGTAAAGTTAGTTAGTGCAATAACTGGTAGACTACAAAAGTGTCTGAACGACACAATACATTCAAATTAACATATTTCTTTTGCTATAATTTGGTTAGTAAGGTAGTTACTATAAAGCATTTGCCGCTCATGTTTCCACAGTAATTAAGGCAAGTCAGCTGGATATACTAGTACACGGGACAAAGTTAAGTGGCATGAACGGCAAAAGACAAGGAGCTTTTTCCACAGCTATAGATCTAGGTCTTAGATGGTTGCTGTCAACTAACTAACTAATGTAAAAGGGTGACAACTTTTAAGTAGGTGACATACAATGTGTAAAAATAAAATGTGAATAAAGGTTACTTCTTTTGTGCATATGAAGCTGTCTTTTCAGTATGAGTAAGTACGTTAGCAACTAACGGATATTTTGGAGTCTTGCAAGAAAGTAGAATGAAAAACTTTGCTTTGAGCCAATATTTGCAGGTTATGTCAAATAGTATTAGTTTACATTGCGGAATGAGCGGGATTTGAGTTGGTAGACGGAAATCATGAATGAATCCATCTATGAAGTCCAAGAATCAAAGTTTGCAGTTGGTGATAGTGGAGATTTAGTGCAAACAGAGGATGGAAGCGTTTAAAGCAACAGATAGTAAAAACACAGTGCGTAACGAAACGAATATTAGATACTGACTGACTGCGGTAAAGTTTTTTAAACATTAATTTAGAAATCGCACCAACATAGCACCCAATGCATTCAGATGGCGGTGATAAGAACATGTTCAGTCAGTGAGCACTACACCATAAATGTAAATATTTAACAAACTTTAGCTTCAAAACAGCATTGGCAAAATATGAAGAAAAAGAACATTGATAAATAATGACACAAAAAATCGGGTCGTTACCCTTGCCACTTGAGTGAACAGAGACAGCAGTGGCACATAAAAATGGACTGGAACAGACGGCATTAGATAAAAATCCAAGAGGGGAGAGAAATCCAGCGGGCTTACTTTATATTTGCACTCATTAAAGGCTCTGCTCTAACAAAGTTTCATGAGGCAACTAAAACTCCAGCAATACCCCTTCAGAAGGCACCCTTCTCAACGGAAAATTATTTTTTCTCCCTGGCTGATATCCACACAATCCATCTCAAATTTACCAACTATCTATTTCTGGCGCCCGTCCTATGCATACATATAACTGATTGAGCTGACCATCCGTTGATCAAATAAATTACTAGTATACCTACTAAAATTTTAGTAAAAATGTCTATCTTTAAATCAAGCAAAACAGCTTTTACCAATTGTGTTCTTAGTACTTACTGCGTAGAATTTTGACAGTTGAACATTTGCACGAGCCATAGCTAAGCTACTAGTTTTTTTTATGCTGAACACACAAGTTTAGTTATTAACTAACTATACGCTGCTAGGACTAACCAACAAGTCATTTATTAGCATAGAACTGCGTCCGTATAGTGCGTACATAAACTGGAATTGATCTCCAACAGTTTTATAGAAGCAACAGTACACAATGCAACTCATAATCATGATAAATGATTGAGTGAGCGACACATGTTCATGCAGACACAATAGAACGGCTGTGAGCAATTGTTAGTTATAGTAAGTTAAGTTAGTAAAGTGCGTATACCAAAAGTTAAACGGCAAACTGTGAAGGGCAGATTGCATTGAAGACACTTTACATACTCACATCTTATGAGTGTAACTCGAAACACACAAGTAGACTAACGAACAAACGTCACATTTGATTTGACATTATTATTACAGTGGTGCAATATGTATTAATGTGTACAAACTTTCTGTATCTTAGTTTTAGATTGCACATGCTCTTATGCAATATAAAATCATCTAAAGACAAGATATTTTGCTAGAAAATGGTTTTGGAATCATTTCTGGTACACAGCCAACGGTTAGATAAAGTAGTTGCTACAGGCAAATTCTATATACAAATGCATTCTAGTAAAGGGCCCCGAATTAAAATGATTAGCTTCATGATCATAGCCATATCCTCACTTTGAATTATATGGTGACCACGCCTAATACAACCCCAAAGTCTGATAAAATACAATTGAGTTGAAAAGAAAGTGCAAGTAAGTTGCACCAAGATAAATAGTAGCTTTGAGCTACCAACAGATTGCATAAAGGCACGTGCCCTACGTTACAATATAGAACAGAGCTCTTGATCATAAGAGTAAGGGGGATTTGAAAGATTCCCGCATAGCCGAATCCCAAAGGGAGATGAAAATGCACCTGGATTCACCTTGACATACAGACACACACTTTTAATATGTAAACCTTATATTTTTTCATAGCACGTGCCACACAAAGGACATCCGACAATAGAGCCCTGTATCACAGAGGGGAATTCCTGAGCTTTTCATTCATTTCATTCCCTCCTGTTGCATTCCCATATAGCAGATTCAATCGCAGTCACTTTATTGTAGACCAAGTTCAACATTCTATGAGAGAGGAGACAAGACCAAAGAGTGAGAAAAAGAGCCAACCCGTAAAAGCAAACGAACCGGTGTAATTTATTATTAGACAGATTCTTCTCAAAGTGCATGTTGTACACCATATAAAATCATACACAAACATAGGAAAACTGCAAACCAAATGTAACGAACGAACAACTATGAGAGACATGCCCTTCTTCATGCTATAAGATTAAACGCCCTTGGTTTCTTGATTAAGGATTGAAACAGTATACGGACCCTTCATTCGCCGTATACTTGGGAGCAAATGAAAGGGAAAGGAGACAAAAAATTATTGACAATGCAATGCAGTTTTGGATGATCCTTTAGTTAGTTGGACTTGCAACTATAACTATAACCAACGAGAAGAGATTCACATAAAACTAACTGCATCCACATAGAATCATCCCTAACATATGGAATTGAATCAGTTTCTTGCATTTTTTCTCAACATTGATTTCATTAGGGGACCCACAGAAATCCAATAAAATTATGCTAACCAAAGACCCCAAGATATTCCCAAACAGCTGCTACCAATTTCAAATAGGACTGGGAACACCTTTTGTGCACACCAACTATAAGAATTTAATTCAAGGGAGAACCAAAGAAAGGGAGGACCACCTTTATTTCTCAAAATGAGCAAACTTTTATGGAAAGGAGAATTTCATTCAATGCAAATATAGAACAAGGGTCAACATGTTTTATAAGGGTTATCGGCCATCCATTCGAGACAGACAAGACATGCACACACGGATCCTATGTGTAAAATTCTGTCTTCACTCGTTGAACTCGAGACCAGTATAACCAACTCATGCTACATGTGGAAAGGACATGTGATTGAACAGAGTATTGAGGAAATGCTTATTTTTAATTCTACCTTCTTTTACACCCAAATTTTAGTCTGTGCTAACTAACTAATTAACTAAGGTTGGAGTATTTTTCGGCTGTATAGGACAAAGAAAAGAAGCAATTTTGATCGAAAGATAGCATGCACAAAAAGATATTAATATGCTTCCAAGCCAGTGATTAAAACTGGGACCAGAGGTCTGTTTTTGAAAAATGTGCAAGGTCTTCAAAAAAGGAAGAAAATATAAAAATACTAGAAAACAATGAGGAAAATAAAAGGTCACTAGGCACTAGGCAGACAGCTTTTGGTAAAAAGATAAGCACGGTCATATATACTTTTTTAACAAAGTGTTGGAACCACCAAGAAGTCTCATATCTGGCTCAAGGACTTTCTAATGTTGGTAAATAGCGAAACTGAAATGGAACGGCTTATTGTACAAACACAGCAAGACATTTTCCTTATCATTAGTTTCTATATTGCATGAAATACACATGTAAACCAAAACATACAACGGTCCATAGTATACAAAGACAGGGAATACATATACGAGCGACCAAGAGATTTTACATTCTAGTAAGTAGCTAACTAACAAAGCGAGATATGCCCAAAAACTTTGGTCAAATACTTCCAAATAGAGAAAAAAAAACATTTTTCACACTTGACTTAACTATAGTCTTTATGATTAAATTTCTTATGCAAGACCGACAACCATCAAGGGCGCTCATGCACACCGGAGTTACCGGGTATTCCGGTACATTAGTAACTTTTTACCGAGTCACCGGTGCTACAGCGTGAACGCCAAATTTTAAATTGATCTGAAAATAGCTTGGACTTTAGAAGCTTAAAATAATATAAAAATCATTCAAGAAAACCTGAAAGCTCTATTTTTAAAGCTCTGAATTTTTGACACGCCGAGAAAGTATAAAATAGGAACTTTATATTAACAATGCTAATTAACGTAAAACTATTGTTAACCGAGTTACAAGCAAGTTACGATTGCTATAAAAAGTTACTGGAATGCCGGAATACTCCGTCACCCGGTACTCATGAGTATCCTTATTATATGGCTTGGAAGGACCTGTATCATAAATCTTACAAAAATTTTCTAACCTGGACCTAATGCATGGAATACATTGTTTCCCTTAAATATGAACTGTCAAACTCTCATATTTTACTCTGAGTTTCATTTCTAACAATATTCTTTTAAAGTGAGGTCAATAGTACTAACTAAGACTAATAGTAAAAGCAATATAACTATTTTCAGCGCTCCTCTCGTTTTGAGAATTCTTGGCCACTTCAAATCATTTTATTAACTTCTGCGTGTTAAATAAAACTATCCAATAATGGCATTGAATTGATACTCATAGCGTCAAAGCAGTATTCACTTACTTATAGTTAGTTAGTGACATTTCGTTCCCTGAAGACAATAGTACTACTAATGAACTCATTATTACATTCTTCCCATTTTGATCCTTTGAAGCCCTCCGTCATAGAAAAGATAGAAACCTGGAAACTGCAGCAAAAGAACCTAACTTGCATTTGCCACATATTTAAGCCTTTGTCTTATCTACAGTATTAAACACACCCTCATAATGAGGGCAATAGGGAACACGAAATAATAGTTCCTATCAGTCGACTTATCAGTCAAAGCTACTTACTTTCGAGTAAACACAGTATGCATTTGATGTGTTTAAATATGTGGCTGGAAAATAATGCAATTTGGAGCATCCCCCGTTTCACATGATTTTTACGAAAAATGCGTTGACGGTTGCACCAATTTATGCATTTGTCAATATTTGTTCACGAATAGAGACTGACAAAGTGGGACAATTTTCTTGCACATTTATATGGCGGGCTAATAATGAGGCAACAAGATTGCCATAAACAAGAACACATTTAAAGTTATGAGATGCTGCAAAAAGGTATTATTTACAGTCCATGTAATAATAACCTATGGACAGGCCATAGAATACCAGGAATGTTGAACGTTGGATTTGTTCTTATCTTTCAACAGTATATATAAGGATGTAAGACAAACAAATGTTTTTGTGACTAACGCTACTAGTCAAGATTAACTAAAAGTAGACGCTTCAAGCTGGTGGTGTATACCAAAGTCAGTACATGAAGCAATGATTTGTTCAAATGAAAAATAAGCAACATATAAATGTATCCATATAGAATACATGTATAGAATACAGTTCTTAAGATCTGCGTGCTCAATAAAGAAATGAGCTTTTACAGCAGCAGCAGTAAATGAAGTCAGACTAATAAATCCAAAACAATAACACTGTGAGAACAAGCACGAATGCGTAGCTTAGTTTTCTATCCTAGATAAACATTATAGCATCGCTTGGAACATTATATTCAACAATTCCTATCCAGAAACCTCAATTTTCCGATTGGAAATAGTCTTGCAACAACATTTAAATCACAATCTTAACTTAATAAGCATATGGCTAGCATAGACCTCAAACGGGATACGTTAATTAAACCTCAATTTCCTGAAAACGCCATGCACTCATCCCATCGCAACGGATGCTGCTGTTTTGTCGTTATAGTCGTTACACATGATGGATGACTTGTAGAAACAAAGGTGAAGAAAAAAACAACTGAAATCTTAACTTTCGAAGCCTTAGAAAATCTTTGGCAGCTGATCGAACAAGATGGCAATCATTATTATGCTTAAACGATTTTCCAAACGGATTCAGCTGCTTTAGTGGACTCATAACAATAGAAGCATAGTTTAGAAAAGAGTTCGTGTGCACTATTTAGCTCAAGTAACGCCAATTTCAGTAGTTAAGCAGAGCCCAACAAAACATTACAAGATGTGCATATAGCTTTTCCCCTACTCACTCAGCAGGCTAGCATTCCATTTCAAGTGCATTTATAGAGTTAGCGAGTGAGTGAGTGAGACTTGAGGAGACTTTAACAACCAACGGACAAAAACTGGGTGCGTACTTCACTTCACATATTTCTTTGATTGAGTGCCACTGGTGAGGCCTTACGCAGTGTCCGTTTACCAGCCCTTCCTGATTTCTTGAGAATAACGAGATAGCGTCTTAAGAAACTGAAAGCTGCGATGGAGAGTATACAACAGATGTACAGGAAGAGCAAAAAGGTTGAGTGAGTGAGAAAGATGAGATGGAAAGATGTTGATGCTTCTTTTCTGTAGCCAATAAGGGCTTTGTTGTGCAGTACATAATGATGCTCGGATTTTTTGTAAGGAAATACTAAGGGCTACATATAACAAGTTGGTTTCTAAAACTTGTATTCGTTGTTTACGAAAGAATAAGCCCAAGGAATGCTAGCAGCACAGTGCACTATTATATAGCAAGAAAGATGGAAATCGGTCCATTGATGTCCGTTGTGTGCTGGTGCCATTCATGAAATGTACGTACAAAGAGCCGAGATGGATCTTAAGAAGGATCTATTATGTATGATTAACTATATGAGGGTAGACGTGAGGATCAAGTATCGGTCTTTCATAATAAACGACCTTCGAATTTTAGAGGAAACTTTTGAGACTTCAGACTTCACAGGTGGGAGGGGTGAGATAGAGTTTTCTTCATACTTTACAGCCATTATTATTAGGCTGGACTATTTGTACGCCGTATACACACAATGCTCAGCAATATATTTCTTTCTTTTCTAAAAAAATTGGTTTTCTATGAAATGTAAAGAATTATCGAGCTCATGGGAAATGCTTCGTTACTTTACTGGGTTAATAGTGTGAGGTTCTAACGTCTTATGATAATAAAAAGTAATGTGCTTGTTGGCGGTGCTAGGCTAAAACAAGAAAGTATACGAACCGGGTTGTTGCAGAATGCTTATTGTATATTGTAAAAATGATTACATGGTCAAGAAATATATACCTAGCTTAGCTTTATCCTATTCCTAAGGATAATAATAAGAAATAAGAAATACATAAATACAATAGGTAAAAAGGTATCGTAATCTACAAAAAGCCATAATGCACATTGCACTTTTCAATTGGAACAAATTGCACTACAAGATCATCAGGGGCTTTACAAAATATCAGCACTTCACAAGTACATCCTTTTTTAGATTGAGAAAATCAGAGAACTTTAGCAAATAAGTAATATAAACACGATGCACAATCATTGATCAGAATCAGTATGAAATCTTTACATTGCAGCCTGCGAACCTATTGCTATGTACAACTCAATAGATTTGTTACTGCTTTATCGTCCGTTAAAATTGTCAGCATGTTCATTGTCAGCAACTTCTATGATTTCATTTCTATTTCTCATGATGTAAATATCAGTATATAAGCACTTAAATTTTTAGTACGCATCAAGTGGTGGAGCCAACATCTACTAACTTAATATTTATGTATTATTATAACTTATTGCTTTTGCTTGAACATTTTTACATACCTCAATTTTTTGGGGAGCCTACAAAGTGACACTGCACGAAAGCCTTTCACACACGAACAGCTACAATAAGTTAGTTAGCCAGGTGCGCAGTAAAAAAGTTACTGGTCAATTTCACAAGGTTGAGGTCGAAGCACAAGAATAAAATTGATATCAAACTTCGATTCGAATGAATGTTAGTTAGCGAAAAAAGGCCGAGTTAATATTTAGCTCCTACCAGTTTTTAAGCTTGCATATAGAGGTTTAGCAAAAAAGATGTCACAGCAGTTAGCAAGAAAATTACTCCAAAAAGCTTGGCCGTTTTAAAAATTGCGACTGTTTACTTCAGTTTAAGTTACAAACACACAGAGCTAAACAACGCACATGCGTTTAACGTTCACCTCTTGGCATTTTTGTGAGTCGTTTTCACGACATTATGCATGCATACAAACCTAAAAACAAAATTTTTCATGCATAAGTATGTTATGTACCTATTACAGAAGCCAGCCGGAATGTGGAAAGTACCTCGACCAAAGGCAAGCATAGATTTAAGTTTCAATTTTTTTGCCCACGAGTGCTTTCTCCAACTTTCTCTAATACCGAGCTAGTCATTTGCTAGCGTCTTTATGTAGCACGTTTTTGCTTTATTTACCATTTATATTTTTAACTACTACTTAGTGTTAAATAACTGCCGACCAGTTGAAGTAATTGGGATTTGTAAGTTGGAATTTGTCAGTTCCATTGATCGGCATAAATGGCTAAGCTAACATCAGTTAAGGAGGGATTTTACTATTTGGGGAGATGTTGAAATCGCCACCACCACCACCACCGCCACTTCCAAACCGTAAAATAATTATTAAGAATTCTATTCTGCATTCAATAAATAGGTGAAACCAAAACCGCAGGAAGGCGAACGTGCCGCGGTGGGCGCGCAGCGCCCACAATCACGCGGCATGTGAGACCCGTGATTCCATTCAAAACGAGAACTGCGACGCGACA
>Ga0210040_10005840_pt1 | contig 15535 bp, 11 predicted proteins | sample CryGeyCG12114_NA_FD_185462 | JGI IMG/M metagenome (GOLD analysis project Ga0210040, IMG submission 185462) | Groundwater microbial communities from aquifer - Crystal Geyser CG19_WC_8/21/14_NA (SPAdes) (version 2) | ecosystem: Environmental > Aquatic > Deep subsurface > Groundwater | place: USA... | reverse complement strand
CATGATCGAGCCGCCCGCCGCGAGATCCCCGGGGATGGCGATGACAGGGGCGGCACTGTCCACGTTCGAAAAGGCGACGGTGACGGTGATCGTTTGCGAAGCGACATTGCCGTCCTCATCCGTCGCGGACACGACGAGGACATACTCGTTGTCTGCATCGCTGTCGGTCGGCGCTGCGGAATCGGGCGCCGTCACGAAGCGGATCGCGCCGGTGGCCGGATCGATCACGAAGTTGGCAGCATCCGGGCCGCCGGTGATCGACCAGGCGACGGTCTCGCTCGCGGTGAGGGTTGTGACCTCGGTCAGCCCTTCCTCGAGCGTGACCTGGGCGGTGGCGCCGCCGGCTCCGCCAAGGCCGCCGATGACCGGCGCCACCTCATCCAGGTCCGTCACGTTGATCGTGAGCGGCAGGGTGGTGACGTTGCCGGTCGCATCGGTCGCCGCGACGACCACTTCGTACGAATTGTCTCCGTCCGCATCGCCTAGCTGCTCGTAATCGGCGGCGGCGAGGAAGCTGATCGCGCCTGTCGCCGGATCGATGGTGAAGCGCGCGGCATCGACACCGCCTGCAATCGACCAGGTCACGGTCTCGCTCGCGGTGAAGATGGTGATCTCGGTCTGCCCCTCCGGGATGGAGAACGCCGAGCCTGAGCCGCCGCCCGAACCGCCCCCCGAACCGCCGCCGCCGATCACCGGCGCATCGGTATCGGCGTCGAGCACGGTCACGGCGATTGCCTGCCGGCTCGAAAAGCCGTTCGCGCCAGTCGCGGTGACTGTCAGCCGATAGATGTTGTCGCCATCCGCATCTGCCGGCGCATCGAAGTCGGGCGCCGCCGCGAAACGGATCGCGCCGCTCGCCGGATCGATGAGGAAGCGCGCAGCGTCCGGCCCACCGGTAACCGACCAGGTCACGGCTGCGTTCGCCGCCAGGGCGATGACCGGGATGACGCCCTCGCCGACAGAGGCTGCAAGTTCCGTCGCACCGGCGCTGCCGCCGGGCCCGGTGATCACGGGCGCGGTGTCGTCCAGATCGCGCACGGTCACGGTGATCGCCTGCTGGCTGGCATTGCCGTTCGCATCGGTGGCGGTGATGGTCAGCAGATAGACATTGTTGCCGTCCGCATCGAGCGGAGCCTCGTAGTCGGTGGTCGCCGCAAAGGCGATCGCTCCGGTCACGGAATCGATCGTGAAGCGCGCCGCATCGGCGCCGCCGCTGATCGACCAGGTCACCGCCTCGTCCGCCGCAAGCGTGGTGACGGCCATCTGACCTTCGTCGACGGTGAGCGCGGATGTGGCGGCGCCAGCCCCGCCCGGGCCGGTCACGACCGGGGCCGTGTCATCCAGGTCGAGCACGGTCACCGCCAGCGTCCGATCGGCGGCGTTGCCGTTCGCGTCCGTCGCCGTGATGGTCAACGCGTAGACATTGTCGGCATTCGCGTCCGTCGGGGCCTCGTAATCGGGCGCCGCGGCGAAGACGATCTCGCCGGTGGCCGCGTCGATCGTGAAGCTGCCTGCATCGGAACCGCCGGTGATCGACCATGTCACCGCTTCGTCCGCGGTGGCGGTGGCTACCGCCATCTGTCCCTCGTTCACCGAAACGGAGCCCGATCCGCCGATCGTCGGGACGTTGTCATCGACATCGAGCACTGTCACGGTGACATTCTGCGCAGCGACGTTGCCCTGCGCGTCGATCGCGCTGACGGTCAGCAGGTATATGTTGTCGGCATCTGCGTCCTGCGGATTCTCGAAGTCCGGCGCGGCGCTGAACGCGATCGCACCCGTTACGGGGTTGATCGTGAACCGGGCGGCATCCGCTCCGCCAGTGATCGACCAGCTGACCGCCTCGCTGGCGCCCAGCGCGGTGACCGCGACAAGTCCCTCGTCGACACTCACCTGCGACGTCGCCGCACCCGGCCCGGTGCCGGGGCCGGTGATGACCGGCGCCACTTCGTCGAGGTCGAGCACGGTCACCGTGATGGCGTGCGTGCTGGTGTTGCCGCCAGCGTCGGTGGCCTGAACGGTCAATTCGTAACCGTTGTCGCCACCGAAATCGGTCGGGGCTTCATGATCGGGCGCCGTCTGGAACGTGATCGTCCCACTGGTGGGATCGATGGCGAAGGCGGCCTGATCGGCCCCGCCGATGACCGACCAGGTGACCAGCTCGTCGGCGCTAAGCATCGCGACGCCCGCCTGGCCTTCGTTTACCGACACGGCCGAATTGCCCGCACCGGCAGACCCGCTCGGCCCGGTGATCACGGGCGCCACTTCGTCGAGGTCGAGCACGGTGACCGTGATCGTCTGATCGCTGGCATTGCCGGCGCCGTCCACTGCGCGCACGGTCAGGACATAATCGTTGTCGGTGTTCGCGTCGGCCGGACCCTCGAAGTCCGGAGCGGAGGAGAAGGTGATCACGCCCGACTGCGGGTCGATGCTGAACCTTGCGGCATCGGCGCCGCCCGCGATCGACCAGGTGACGCTCTCGTCCGCCGTGACGGTGGTGACGCCGGTCTGTCCTTCGTTGACGGATAGGGCGATCCCATTCGCGCCCGTGGCGCCGCCGGGCGCGGTGATGAGCGGGCCGGCTTCGTCCACGTCGGTCTCGTTCAGCGCGGCCTCGATCGAGGCGGTCGCGCTTGCGGCGTCGGTCACTTCGACGGTGAGCGTCTGCGTGTTGGGCGTGGCCTCGAAGTCATTGGCCAGCGATGCCGCGCCGGCGGCGGTGAGGGTGATCACGCCGGTCGAGGGGTCGATCGCATACCAGCCATCCGCATTGCCTGCGGTGATGGCGAACGAATAGGTGCCGGCCCCGCCAACGGCGCCAACCGTGCCGAGCGTCGCGCCCGCAGCCGAGTTTTCGGCGTAATCGAAGGCATAGGACGCAGCGCCGCCCGAAGGGGTGTTGGTATTGGTGAAGCCCAGCGGAACCTCAACCAGGTCGCGCACCGTCACCGTCACGGTCTGGCTGCTGGTCAGGCCGGCGGAATCGGTGGCGGTTACGACCAGTTGAAACACGTTGTCGGTGTTGGCGTCGGTCGGCGCCTCGAAGTCCGGAGCCGCGATGAATGTGATCACGCCGGTGGCCGGATCGATCGAGAAGTTGCTCTGGTCGGTACCACCGGTGATCGACCATATGACGGCCCGGTCGGCGCTCAAGGTCGCGACACCGGTCTGGTTCTCGTCGACCGTGAAGGCCGAGCGGGCCGCTCCGCCTGCCCCGCCCGGGGCGGTGATCACTGGCGGCTCGTCCACGTCGGTGACGTTGAACGTGACATCCACGGGCGCGGACCAGTTGCCGGCCGCGTCACTTGCCTCGATCGCGTAGGTGAAGGCGTTGGGAGCCGTCTCGAAATCGTTGGGGGCCGCTGCCCGGCCCGCGGCGGTCAGGCGCACCGCACCGCTGCTGTCGATGGTGAAGAGGCCATCGGCACTGGTCTGCCCACCACCGGTGGCGAAGCGGAACGCCGTGACACCGATCTGGTCCGTCACCGCAACCGTAGCGACTGTCGCGTTCGCTGCCTGGTTCTCGGCATAGGAGAAGCTCTGCCCCGCGGTGACGACGGGCGCCGTGGTATCGGCAACGACGTTGTTGAACGCGTAGCCAATGCTGAAATCGAGGCCGAAATAGGCCGCGCCGGTCGCCCCCGCATCACCCAACGTCACCGTTACCGACGACGCGCTCGTGTAATAGACCCGCGCGCGGATGGTGTTGAAGTCGTTCGTGCCGACAGTATAGTTGAGGTTGCCGCCCACCGTCGTGATAAAGCGCGAACCGCCCTGGTAATTGACCTTCGTTCCGGACGACAACGCATAGCTGGCAAAGCCGGTGAAGTCAGTGAACTGGCGACCGCTCGCGCTGGCGTTCGCTCCATCAAGGTCATAGGTGTTGACGTAGAAGTTCTGCAGCGTGACCGGCTGGCCGCCCACGAAGAAGTCAACCCGGAAGGTTGCCGATCCGCCGACGCTGGTGATGTTCAGGTTCGGCTGGAAGAAGTTGCTCTCGGTGTAGGGCTGGCTCGTCGAATCGAATGACGACACGGTGGCGCCATTCAGCGCGACGATCGTCACCCGCGCGTCGATCTGGGTACCATCGAGAGTGATGACGTTGCTGTAATCGCGATAGGATCCCACCGCGTTGCCGCTGCCAGTCCCGGCGCCGGCGAACAGCAGCGGCCGCGTTGCAACATCGAAGGTCTGGCTCTGCGCCTGTACTTCGGTGGCGGACACAAGGGTGAGGGCAACCACAGAGGTCGAGAGCAAGAGGCGGGCGATCATTATGAGTAGTCCTTCAGCGTTCGTCTGAAGGCCGGCTAACTCGTCATGGTTAACGATCGGTAAAATCGCCGCAGCGTCGCGGCGGCCAGGGCACGTATAACGACGCTCCCAATCCCTCTGGTTCGCCGCACCCGCGAGAGGTACATTAGGGATGGGCCACATGTCATCGAAGGGGCGACAATGATTCTCTGGAAGCTTGTGCAGGCAATCAAAAGGCGCCGAGACACTCTCAAGCTCACGCCCGAGGCAAGAGAGATGCGGAATCTGGGCCGCTTCAGGGAGCTTGTCTCTTACGTCCAGAAGATGTCGCCCTGGTACCGCCGCGTCATAGAACAAAACCGCATTGATCCCGCGACGTGCCGGCCGGAGGATTTCCCTGTTCTGACATCGGCAATGGTCAGGGAGAATTTTGACGAAATCGTTACCGATCCCGCGATCACAATGCAGAGCTTGGAGGACTTCATAAAACAATCGCCCTCTTCGAAGGATTTGTACTTGGGGCGATACAATGTCGTTTTATCATCGGGTTCAAGCGGCATTCCGGGCGTCTATATTCACACAACCGATGAAGTGATCAACGGAATGAGCTATGGTGCGCTGCACCGAAAAATCAAACCACGGACGCGCACTTCGTTTCTAGGCACCCTCGAGACCCATGACATGGGCGCGGCAGTGATGGGCCTGATGGATGATTGGCCACAAAGGCTGCTTTTCAACACCCGCAATTTCGATATCGGTACGCCATGGCCGCAAATAATTGCCGGACTCAATGAACATCAGCCAAAAATCATCAGCGCATATAAACATTACCTGATGACCTTGGCGGACGAAGCGCGCGCCGGACGGCTTAAGATCCAGCCAATACTTCTTGAATCCGGGGGAGAGCCGCTGTTCCCTCAGGAACGGGAAATTTTGAGATCAACCTTTCAATGTGAGATCGCAAATTCATACGGTTCGTCCGAAGTCAATCTTATGGGTGTTGCGCTCGACGGCTGGGAAGGCATTTACCTCTTCGAAGACGACTTGATGTTCGAACTCGGTTCTGAGTCAACTTGCGTTACCAACCTGTTCAACAAGGCCATGCCTCTGATCCGGTACCGTTTCGATGACATTCTGATCCCCGTTGATGTTCCAAACCCGCGCCTGCCTTATAGAGTAGTTTCGGAATCGATCGGGCGATCTCAGGAACTGATCACATTCGACACCGGACATGGGGGTGAGCATAAGTTTCGTACGATCTTCTTCGATGAGGGTGTGGACTTCAGTGGCGTGAAGCGCGTGCAATTCGAGAAGAAAGACTCTGCGACACTCGCGGTGCGCGTCGCTCTGGTCGAACAATCAGAGCTGGAAAAGTTGAGCGGTGTCAGTTCCAGTGCGGAGAGGCTCGAACAACTAGAAGCGTCAATTCGCCAGTATTTAGACGATAACGAGCTAAATAGTGTGAGATTGGAAATGTCCAAAGCGAGTGTGGAGGACGCTGTACCCGAGGCCAGGATTGTCAGGGATGGTAGGAAGGAGAGGCTGGTTCTGCATTCATCAAGCTCAAGCTCAAGAGTAACGGCTTAGATCCCGGGAACAATGCATCGGGATCGGAAGCCCCGGTTCGAACCTGTCAGATGCGATAGGCGCCGGTACCAACGCCGGAACGGGCCGCCTCCAGGACTGGCGCCGCGTCGCCGCCCGCTACGATCGATGCCCGACAGTCTTCATCTCCGCCATCGCTCTCGCAGCTACTGTTATCTTCTGGTTATAAGGCCCAATCCTGGCCGGCGGCCTTGGTTATCGGGTGGGTTGATGGGATGCCCGACCACGATCGACTTACGGTTTGCCCTGGGGCAGGCACTGCTGATTGCATGTAGCTAGGCAGGCCTGCAGACTTTAAGGGCAGCCCATGCGGCCCTTCGACCTGATCCTCGGGAACAGCCTGGTCCAGAACGTGACCAACTTCACGGTCTGGTTCGCGCTCGTGTTCTGGGCGTTCCTCGAGACGCGGTCTGTCTTCGTGACCGGCATCGTCGGCGGCATCTACATGATGTTCACAGCCGGCCTGGCGATCTGGTTCGGCAATCTGGTGGATCATCATCGCAAGAAGCGGATCATGCTCGCCTCCAGCGCCGCCTCGCTGATGCTCTACGCCATTGCGTATATCGTGCGGCTGGCGCTGCCCGAAGCGCGGATGGACGATGAAGCGGACTGGCCATTGTGGGTGTTCATCGTGCTCGTAATGACCGGCGTCGTCGCGGGCAACGTGCGGATGATAGCCCTGCCGACCTTGGTGACCGCGTTGATACCGGAACCCAAGAGAGCCAAGGCTAACGGCCTGGTCGGTTTGGTCAACGGGGCCGGCCTCGTGGTGACTTCGGCGGTCAGCGGCTTTCTTGTTGGCTGGGGCGGCATGCAGGCAACCTTGTTGTTCGCCATCGGTCTGACGGCACTCGCCTTCGTCCACTTATGGACGGTGGCCTTAGACGAGCCCGCGCCCGCAACCCGCGTTGATGGCAAACGCACGTGGGTAGATTTGCATGAGACGATCGCGGGCATTGCGGCGGTGCCAGGCTTGTTTGCGCTGATCATGTTCGCGTCGTTCAACAACCTCCTGGGCGGCGTGTTCATGGCCTTGATCGATGGCTATGGATTGTCGCTGATGACCGTCCAGCAATGGGGCCTGCTGTGGACGCTGGTATCCGTCGGCTTCGTCCTCAGCGGCTTCGTGATCTCGCGCACGGGACTTGGCAGAAACCCCGTGCGCACGCTGCTGATCGTCAATGCGATCGTCTGGTCTGTCGCATCGGTGTTCACGCTCCAATCGTCGGTGACCGCGCTTGGCGTAGGCTGCTTCGTGTACTTGTTCCTGTACCCGTTCGTGGAAGCCGCCGAGCAGACGGCGCTGCAAAAGCTCGTGCCCTACGAGCGCCAGGGCCGGGTATTCGGTTTTGCCCAGTCGATCGAGCAGGCTGCCGCACCGATGACTGCATTCATTGTCGGTCCGCTGACCGAGTTTGTAGTCATCCCGTTCATGTCGACAGGTGGCGGCGCACGGGCGATCGGGAGTTGGTACGGCACCGGGCCGGAGCGCGGGATGGCGGTGATGTTTACCCTTGCCGGCGTCGTGGGTGTTGCCACCGCACTTCTCGCGCTGAACTCGCGCTCGTACAGGGAGCTATCGGCCGCGTATCAGGACGAAAGCCGCTCAGATCAAGGCTAGCTGCTCTGCTGGCAGTGGCTCGGGGCAAAAGGCTCTACGCGCTTCGGGCGAGAGGCAGCTAAGCAGCGGCGAGACCCGTTTCCAGACGTGCGCATCGCAGGGCAAGCATGCCGCGTAGGCGGCCTTTCCGATGACGGCGCTGGTGCGCTGCTTGTCGCCTTTAGGCGGAGCGGCGCGATGGATCAGGAAGTCGGAGTGGAAGAGAACAGCTTTCGATGCTCCTGGAAGGCGTCGACTGACGACGGCCCGGAACGCACCTGACGTCCCGCGCTGGCAGGCTGATTATCGGCAGGCGCGTTCCGATGCTTTGGCGGCGTCGCAAATCTCGCTTTCGGCCATCAGCCTGTCGAGGTGGTGGAAACGGTTGCCGAGGGTCTGCTCGATCACCAGCAACCGTTTGGCATACCGCCCGACGTCGAGCTCATCGGTCATGCCGATGGCACCGTGAAGCTGGATCGCTTCCTCCGCAATGCGACGTCCCGCCAGGCATAACTGGATCTTCGCCGCCGCGACGACACGTGCGGGGGAGCTCGCGGACCCCGCATCCACCGCCATCGCCGCGCCGGCGGCCATCGATCGACTGAGCTCCTGGTGCAGGCGCATATCGACGAGACGATGCTGCAGGACCTGGAAACTGGAAAGGTTGGTTCCGAACTGCCGGCGGTGCACGAGGTAGGCAGAGGTCTTGTCGACCAGCGCTCGCATGATACCGGCGGCTTCCGCACACAGCGCGGCGTTGCCGAGCATGAGCGCCGCGTCCGCCGCGTGAATGACCGGGTCTCCCTGTGCGATGAGCTCCCCCGATGCGCCGTTCAAGGCTACGCGCGTCAGAGCACCGCCATCCAGTCGTTCGATTTCCGCCGTCGCAACGCCATGGCTACTCATCTCCAGCAAGAAAGCCCGCGCTCCTTCCCGGTCTATCAGGAGGAGGGTATCGGCCTCGCAGCCATCGGGGATCAGCAATGTTCCGAACAGGCGCACACCGGCGTCGCTACAGGACAATGGCGCGTCGGCAGGATCGAGCCCTCCGGTTACAACCGTTGCTTCGCCGCTGGCAATCCGGCCCAGCAAAGGCGCAGCAGGGTCCAGCGCATGGAGGAACGCGCAGGGCAGGACGATGCGCGAGAGGAAGGGCGCGCGCGAACCTGCGTGGCCCAGCGCCTCCATCACCAGGAACGTCTCGGCGGCACCTAGGCCGGCACCACCCGCGGCCTCGTCGACGAGAAGGCCGGGAAGCCCTAGCGCCACGATCGCATCCCACTCGCCGTCGACGCCGGTTCTCGATCCGGCGGCGGCTAGCAGGGCGCGCTCGACCGTGTCTGCAAGCAATACCTGCTCTTCGGTGAGCTCGAAGTTCATTGCTGCGCCGTCACGGGCGCAAGACCATGCGGGCGGCAATGTTGCGCTGCACCTCGTTAGTGCCGCCGTAGATCGAAAGCTTCCGCGAATCGAGATAATTGGCGGCGAGCGGCGCCAGCTCGGCAGCTACGGCCGGATCGTCGTCCCCCAGGTGCATCGCCTCTTCACGCCACGGCACCGCAGCCGGGCCGGCGACGTCAAGGAGGAAGGCATAGATGGCCTGACGGACCTCAGTGCCCCTGATCTTGAGAAGCGACGCCTCGGCGCCCGAGCCGCTCTCTGCATTCGCGCCTAACATCCGCAGCGCGGTGAACTCCAGCGCCATCACGTCGACCTCGAGCAAAGCCATTCTCTCGGCGAAAGACGGATGCTCGATGAGCGGCCGGCCGCCATGCTTCGTTGCGGCACACAGCATTCGCGCCCGGCGCAGCTGCTGCTTGCACGCGCCGATGCCCGCGATGGTCGTGCGCTCAAGGGTCAGCAGATATTTGGCACAGGTCCAGCCATCGTCGAGCGCGCCCACAAGGTTGGCGCGGGGCACCCGCACGGCATCGAGCCAGACTTCGTTGAGGTCGGTGCCACCGTCGATCGTTCGGACAGGACGCACCTCCACGCCTGGCGCGTTGAGGTCGATCATCAGGAAGGAGATGCCGCGCTGGGGCTTGGCCGCCGGATCGGTGCGGACAAGGGTAAACATCCTGTCGCTGAAGTGCCCGTAGGAACTCCAGCTCTTCTGGCCCGTCACGATGAAGTCGTCGCCGTCGGGCACCGCGCGCGTCCTCAGCGAGGCGAGGTCCGATCCCGCCTCCGGCTCCGAGAAGCCTTGCGCCCACCAGGTTTCGGTGCGCAGGATCGCCGGCAAGTAGCAGCGCTTCTGTTCCTCCGTTCCAAAGGCAATCAGCACCGGCCCCAGCATGTTTATGCCGGCTGAGATGATGCGGGGCGCCCCGGCGAGCAGCATTTCATCATCGAAGATCAGGCGCTGCAACGGGGACCAACCCGGACCGCCATGCTCCTTCGGCCAGGCTGGCGCGCTCCAGCCCCGCGCAGCCAGGATCTGATACCAGCGCGTATAATCGTCGCGGCCCAGCCTGTAGCCGCGCTCGAACTTGAGGCGGATGTCGTCGGGCACGGAGGCGCGCGCGAATGCGCGGACTTCCTCGCGGAACAGCTTGATTTCGGGCGAAGGATCCCAGTTCATTGCGCCGACCCGGAGGACGGCGCCTGGACGCCGGGGGCCGCCGCCCCGAGCCGCATGCGCAGCGCCCCTTCGCTCAGTCCCGGCCCCAGTTCCTCCGTCACCTGGACGGACATTCCGGCATCGCGAAGCAGCACCGCATATCGGTCGACCCGCTCTTTCCTGGCGAACGTCGCACCGGATCCGACCGCGCTATATGCGACGATCAGATTCGGGCCCCGCACGTACCAGGTGCGGGCGGCTTCGCTGTCTCCGGCCGGTGCATCCTCGTGGAAGCGAGCGTAGTTCGCCGCCTTGAACCGCGCGGCATGGGCCGCTTTCCGGTCGGGCGCCAGTCGGACACGCAGATTATTCTTCCCGTACATCCGTTCTCCCAGATGACTGCGCGTAAGCCCGTGTCGGACAAGGTACGGAGGGATATTTCACCCCTCTCGCTAATGTCCGGCACGGCAAGCATCATCGTAAGCCCGGACCTTTGTCGATGGATCGAACGAGGTCGAATTCTTTTTTGGAGAGCGTCCGATATCCGGGAGGCATCGTTCCTGCGGAGGAAGCTCCCATAGGAGCAGCTTTGATGTCCGGCGTTCTGCCGCCGAGGCGGGAGTGCGGCCGCTGCTCGTTGTATTAGGCGATCCACCGGCCGCGCCCGGTGCGCAGCTCCGAGCCCCTCTAACGCGCTCGGATAGACGCATTCGTACTTCAGCGAACGCCAGAGCCGCTCGATGCAGATGACGTCCATCCGGCGCTCAATCCATGATCGCGACCAGGTAGAGGAAGCCGTCGCATCAGGATGTAGGTGAGGTCGGCACACCCTACGTGACCCGGCCGCGTGATCTCCAGATTGCGCAGCAGGTACGGATAGGCCCGGTGCTCCGGTGCGGATCGCCCGTCCGCGGGCGCTACCGCCGCCCGACGGCATGACCGAGCCGCTGAAGGTGTCGGGCCATTTGCCGGCTGCCGTATCCGGGATGATCTGGGAACAATGCCGTGCTTGGTCGCCGACTTCGCCAGACGGTGCCTACAACGCGACAAGGAGAACCGCATCTCTCTGGCAGTTCGGATGAGATACTATATCGTCTCTTTCGGACGAACAGAGGAGGGTCGGCGTGCGGAATATCAGCGTTCCACACTGTGTGCGGGCTGCGGGAAAGTTGCGGATAGGTCGCGTCGGCCTTTTCACCGGCGCAATGGTGGTTGCAGGGCTTGGCGCCACCACGCCGGCGCACGCTCATCTGCAATGCGTGCCCTACGCCCGGCAGGTCTCGGGCATCGAGATCTACGGCGACGCCCTGACGTGGTGGGAGCAGGCGAACGACACCTATGCAACGGGGAACGAGCCGGTTATCGGATCCGTGCTTGCATTCGAGCCCACGACTGCGATGCCGCTTGGGCATGTCGCTGTCGTTGCCGCCGTTCTGGACGATCGGCAGATCCTGCTCAATCATGCGAACTGGTCGGGTCCGGGCGTCATCGATCGACATGCCCTTGCGGTGGACGTCTCGGAGGAGGGGGACTGGAGTTCCGTGCGGGTCTGGTACGATCCCATCGAGACCCTGGGGGCGCGCCACAATCCCACCTCCGGCTTCATTTACGCATCGGATGCCGGCACAGCAGCCGGCGTGGACCTCGTCGGGCTGGATAGCATGCCTGTGGCCGACAAAAGCTAGCCGGGGCGGCAGTCGGCGGGACCCCGAACCTGCGAGGCGGCGTCTTGGCCCGGTATCGGTAATTGCCGTCTGACGAGTGGATGTTGCCGCCGATGGCATCGTTGGCAGTAACAAAATCGTACGTGATGGCCGGGTCGATGTCGGCGCGGTGTGCGGCGACGAGCAGCGGGTGCATCTGCTGCACCCGTGTGGGGCGATCTAATCCGTATAAACGCACGATTGCGTGAAGCGTAACGACGCGTTCGACGCGCGTGATCGAGACGACAGGCCTCGCCGACCTCGCGCCCGAGCACGACGATGCGATTGTCTCGGTCTCGCTGAGTTCGGATGCCCTGAGCTGTTCATGCCCTGGTTGCGGCAGCTTACCGGACGCAGGAGCAGCATATCCTGCGGCTGAAAGGCGTGCTGGCCTTCCCTGACGACGAGCAGCGCTCCGTTCAGCGCGTCCCCTCGGAATCATGCGCGATGCGCTCGCGATCCGGCAACATCTCGAGGGAAATGCGATCGGCTTCTACTATCGGGTCTTCGTCGAAACGGGGAGAACGGTTGAAGTTGGCCTTGGCGAAAGGCCGGTCGCGGAAGAGATAGCCGTAGTAGAAGGTTCGCAGCCGCTGGTGAAACGCGCGCACGCGGTCCTGATAGTCGAACTGCGCGGTAAGGTCGGTCTGCGCAAGCCGTGTCAGCAGTGCCTGCACGCCGACCGAAGGCAGCACCCAGCCGAGCGCCCGACCGGAAGCATCGCGCGCCTCCAGCCCGGCGCGATAGGCGCGCGCACGCTCGGCCACGCTTTCATCGCCATTCTGGTGGAAGGCGAGATACCACTTGTAGTGGAATCCATGGCCGAGCGGCGCCGAATCCACCCACTCCGGATAGCGGGCGTAAGAGCGCTGCATGGTGTCCTCGCGCGGGATGTCCCATGCTCTGTTAACCGCGTCGCGCTGCGCCGACGCGCCGCATGCCCTTGGAGAAGCCGCCGAGCCGCCCGTCCCAGGCCTGTTCCTGCAACCCGGCCGCCGCCAGCGCAGCAGTGATCGCGCCGCGCCCCTGCCGCTTGCCGGAGAGGGCGAGCAGATAGTCGGCATTCTCCACCGCGGAGAGAGGCACCAGCTGCGCCTCCGGCATGATTTCAGCGATCGCTGGAGCCTGCTGGTGGGCGCCAGCCATCGTGACACGCTGCTGACCGGCGCCTCGTCCGACGCGGAAACGCTGCGATCGCGCCAGAAGCTCGCGATGATCGCGCTGCTGCTGCGGCTCGACCCGATCCTCTATATCGACTGCACGGCATCCGATTCGAGACGATCACGGCTCCGCGCACGCTGACGCTGGATCGTGTCCGCCTGCGCCATGCAACCGTGCTGCCCGCGCAGGACGGGCGGCTGCTATTCAAGGCATCGTTCGAGCACAGGATGGTCTCCGAGACGCTGCCCGCCGGCACCGCCCGCGTTCCCTCCGGCCAGCCGCTCGGCCTGCTCGCCGCCGCGCTGCTGGAGCCGGAGGCCCCGGACTCCTTCCTCGCCTGGGGCTTCTTCCCGGAGATGCTCGGCCCGCCACCCGGAGCCGAGGATTTCGTGCAAGCACCACTGGCGGAGGCGCTGCTCGCGCACGATGACGAACTCAGGGGTGAATTCAATGAGAAGCTCGCGGCCGAGCCGGCCTTCGCCGCCGACCCGGACGCAAGGCTGGCGTGGCTGACGGAGCGGCTGCCCGATCGCAGTCCTTTCCGCCTGACCTACCCGGTGCTGCATGAGCAATAGTCTTCCGGAAATGGCGTTTTCTCAGAACCTGATGTTAGGCCGGCCCATGTGCGAAATGATCGCCTCACATCGGGCTTACCGGACCTGAAGCGCGGTTTACGGCCAGCGCGGCGGTGCCCCACAATTCGACATTCAGGGCGGATTTGCCGCTCCTCCAACACGGACGCTCGCCATCTCAGGTCGGGCGGGGGGGCGGACCACGTCGCCGAGGGGCCAGACCTCGTCCTCAGGCGCGACAGTCGCGTTCCAGCCCTAGATCATCCGCGCGTTCAAACGGTGCGTGATCAGCTCCACGGTCAGGTCCAGCCCTGCGACCCCGGCTAGCGCCTCGCCCGCATCGTCGATCAGTGCGCCATAGGCCTGCTCCCACCCCTCGGCGGCGATGATCGGCGCGATCGTCAGTCCCACAGGATAGCCGGCCTGCGCCATCCGCCGCAGAGCCGCCAGCCGCTCGGCCACCGGCGCGGTGCCACCCTCGAAACGGGCGAAAGCGCGCGGGTTGACCGAGGCGCGTATGCGCGTTCGGCCACTGTGCTGCAGCGCAAGTAGCGGCTCCACATTGGCGAACTTGCTGGTGAAGCGCAGCTGCGCCTCGGCCTCCCAGCGGCCGAACCAGGCGATCGCGGCGGATAGCGAGCCGGTCAGCGGTTCCAGTGCCAGCGGATCGGTGTAGCAGGAGGCCTCGTATGTGGTGCCTTCATGCGCCCGCCCCGCATTGCGCGAGGTGATCGTGCCTTGCCCCAGATAGGCAGGCAGTCCGTCGAGGATCTCGTCGAGATTGGCGTAGACGCGGGTGATCGGCGGCCCTTTGAGCGAGCCGGCAAGGTAGCAATAGGAGCAATGCGCCGGACAGCCTTCGGCCAGGTCCACCCGCCAGTCGGCGCTCGGCGCGATTGGCTGCAGCCGTCGCTTGGAGGGCGAGGCGACCACCACCGCCAGCGTCGCCTTGGCCTCGACATAGGCGCGGCGTGGGTCGTCCGGCAGACCAAGGTTCAGCCGGTCGCCGGGCAGTTCGATGATCTCGACGCCCTGCGCAGCAGCGCGTTCAAGAACCGCGCGACCATGCATGAACTCGCGCGCCGAACGGGTGATCAGCAGCCGTCGAGGACGCCATGGGGCACCGACCTGTCGTGCTGGGGCCTGAGGAAGGTGCACGCCGGAACAACGTCCAGTCGTCCAAGTGGTTCACGCGTTCCTTATCTTCCTCGAGGTTGCTCCACCCTCCACCACAGATCGAAGCGGGTCTGCTTCGACCGCTACTGGCCGGGAGCCGACTGTCCGCTGGTGCGGTGCCCGCGAAGCCGCCGATCGGCCAATCTAGATGCTGCAACCAAGAGACCCACAAGTCGCCATTCGAGATTCCAGTGCCGCTCCGCTGAAGCGGATACGAGCATGTCGGTTACAACGGGCTTTACCCTACGCCTGCCAGAGCCCAAGCAGAGAGCAGCGTCGTGGCTGCGCCCAGTGCGCTCCTGACGTTATGCAGCTTTCCCCACTGCACCAGCATCGCTCGGCTTCCAGCGCCCGCCTCACGTTCCTGCATCGTCATCAAGCGTTTGTTGACTGGCATGATGACAAGCAGCGTGAATGGCCAGTTGGCGAGCAGCAGGATGCTTCCGGCAAACCAGCGCCAGTCGACCGACAGATACCCAGCGATCAGCGCCGCCAGGCCCCCGGCGGCCGCTAACCCGGACTGGATCGGTAGCGCTCGCCTGTAGCTCGGCTGCCACTGGGCCAGGAGAGGACCATCTGCCAACCCGAGACGCGCAGGATGTTCGACGAGGCTTATGTAGAGCGCCGCGCCGGCGAAGAGCGTGGCAAAAACGAGAGCAGCTATCGAGAGTTGAAACATGGCAATTCCTCGGCATCAGCCGGGAAGACGCGAAACCCATGTCAGCGCCCTCCCAGACGAGTTGAGTGACGCCGTGGCTGGGAAGAACCCGATGATCGGGCGCAGGAACTACCGACCTGCAACTCTATGTTCGGCATCCGCGAAATGGCCTGCGACGGTGACAATTGCAAGGCATCGGACAGCGGTCTTGGGGAGGCTTCTGCCGTCAGCATCACCGCCGCGAAGACC
>Ga0210040_10005839_pt1 | contig 15536 bp, 13 predicted proteins | sample CryGeyCG12114_NA_FD_185462 | JGI IMG/M metagenome (GOLD analysis project Ga0210040, IMG submission 185462) | Groundwater microbial communities from aquifer - Crystal Geyser CG19_WC_8/21/14_NA (SPAdes) (version 2) | ecosystem: Environmental > Aquatic > Deep subsurface > Groundwater | place: USA... | reverse complement strand
TCGGCCGCCAGGACACGCACCCCGGGCACACCGAACATCACCGCTGCCGTCGGGCAGCCCTCACTACAGTCCATCTCGTCGAGGCCTTCGAGTTCAGTCAGCTTGGTCGCTACTGATCCTTGAGGGCGTCGGCCCGTCTCCAGGTCAACCCGGCGCCCACCGGCGCGTCACGCCACCACGCTCAGATCCGAAGAGCCCTGAAGCGTGATCTTGAGTTACTGGCGTGCCGAGTCACCGAGGGCGAGCGTTACTGCCGGCGCTACAACAGCGGGGGTGCACCGCGGAAGAGCCTCCCTCGTCGGCCAGCGCACAAGTCGATCGGGTGGCAGTCCGACGCTGCTGGTGGTGCTTTGCCGCTACTGGTGCAACGGCTGTGGGCACCTGTGTCGCGAGGACATGAGCAAGCTCGCCGAGTCACCGGGGCGAATTGTCCCGTAGCGAGCTGCGATGCGCTCTTCTCGGCGATCGTCCGCCAGCACCTGACGGTCGCCCCGGATCGCTTAGGTACTGGGGATCGCTCCCAACACCGCCAACAACGATGTTCTGGGCAACAGCAAGCGGTCCTAACGAGCGACTCTGCCCGCCAACGGAGTCCGGATGTTCGGCATGGCGAGCATGTGTCGGGCGCCACACTCGCCGCGGTGACAAGTGCGTCACCGTGACCATCACCTCACGGGGATGCTTGACCGTACCGTGTTGGCGCGGCTGCTGGACATGGTCGAAGACCGTGCGAACAAGCCATCAGAGCCCTGGCTCGTCGACCGCGTCCAGGCCTGACGCGACGGGGTGCAGGTCGTCGCGATCGACGGGTTCACCGGTCCCAGAACCGCACGCATCAAGGACCTGCCCTGACGTGATCGCGGTGACGGCTCCCCTCCATGTCATCCGGCTCGCTGGCAAGGCGCTCGATCAGGGCCGACGCCCTAGGTCGCCTGGCTGCGTGCGGCGTGTCGGTTCAGACCAGATCATGGTCAGTGTCAGGTCGACGCTTCCAGTAGGCGCAGCGTCGGCGTGATTAGCCCCTACGATGCTTGCTGTGTGCGGCATCGCAGGCTTCGTAGGTATGGAGCCGAACAAGGACGCCGACTGGCTGCGTACGACGGCTCAGTTCATGGCTGGTGCGGTCCACCACCGGGGTCCGGACGACGGGGGTACTTGGACAGACTCCGATGCATCCGTCGCACTCGGCCATCGTCGCCTGTCGATCGTGGATGTGTCGCCACTGGGGCACCAGCCGATGGCGTCCGCCGACGGGCGGTGGATCCTGGTGTACAACGGCGAGTTGTACAACAGTCAGGAGCTCCGGATTCGGCTGGAGGGTCGGGGGACCCGACTTCGCGGCACGTCCGACACCGAAGTACTGCTTGAGCACCTGGCGGCGTACGGGATCGAGGCGACGCTCGCGCAGGTCGACGGGATGTTCGCTTTCGGAGCCTGGGACCGCCGAAGGAGGATCCTCGTTTTAGCGAGGGACCGCGTGGGCGAGAAGCCGCTCTACTGGGGCTGGCAGGGCAAATCGATGCTGTTCGGCTCGGAACTGGCCGCGCTGCGTCGCCATCCGGACTTCAGAGGCAGCATCGACCGCGCTGCCGCTGCTGGGATGCTCCGCTACGGCTTCGTACCTGGCCCGTACTCGATCTACGAAGGTATCGGAAAGCTTCCGCAGGGCAGCTTCGTCGAGGTGGATCCGTCGCGGCCCGGCGTTGAACAAGTACGGACTTATTGGTCTTTCCGCGAGGTCGCCGAGCTCGAGTCGCGTCGCCGCCCGACCCGGACCGACGTGGACGTGATCGACGAGCTCGAGCGCCTGCTGAGGGACGCTGTCCGCTCGCGGATGGTCGCTGACGTACCCCTCGGTGCCTTCCTGTCCGGCGGCATCGACTCGTCGACCATCGTGGCCATGATGCAAGCGCAGTCGAGTGAGCCCGTTAAGACATTTACAGTCGGGTTTCAGGAGCAGTCCTACGATGAGGCCTCACACGCTAGGCAAGTCGCGCACCACCTCGGGACCGAGCACACGGAGCTGTACGTGTCGCCGAAGGAGGCGCTTGACGTCGTTCCGCTGCTGCCGTCGATATTCGACGAGCCCTTCGCCGACGTCTCACAAATCCCGACTTATCTGCTAAGCGTCCTCGCTCGCGAACGGGTCAAGGTCGCTCTGTCTGGCGACGGGGGTGACGAGCTGTTCGGTGGCTATACGCGTCACACCTTCCATCGTCGTGTCTGGGGACGCCTGGGAAGAGTTCCGGCGCCGCTGCGGTCGGCGGCAGCCCGCGTCATCCAACGGGTCCCTCCAGGCCGGTGGGATGCTGCCGCCAACCACCTGCGCGCTGTGCTGCCGGCGGCGGTACCCACTGCTCGACTTGGCGAGAAGATGCAGCGGGGCGCTGCCCTGCTGGCGGCGAGCGATCCGGAGCACGTGTATCGGCCGCTCCGCTCACACTGGAACGACCCGACCGTGGCGCTGGTCGAGGCCAGTGAGCACTCGGACCCCGCGCTCGACCCGGCTCACTGGGCCAGTCTCACGGACCCTACTGAGCGGCTCATGTTCCTCGACTCGATCACCTACCTCCCCGACGACGTGCTGGTGAAGGTCGACCGTGCCGCGATGGCCACCAGCCTCGAGACGCGCGTTCCACTTCTTGCACCGAGCGTCGTGTCGTACGCCTGGAGTCTTGCCGTAGAGGAGAAGATCCGCAACGGCCAGGGCAAGTGGCCGCTGCGCGCGGTGCTGCACCGGTACGTGCCGCCTGCCTTGGTCGACCGGCCCAAGATGGGCTTCGGTGTCCCGGTAGGGGAGTGGCTGCGGGGTCCGCTCCGTCAGTGGGGTGAGGATCTGTTGCACCCGGACGCTCTGCGTCGGGGAGGGCTGGTCGACTCACGCGCTGTGCACGAGCGTTGGAACCAGCACCAGTCCGGCGCGAGAGATTGGAGTTTCGCGCTGTGGGACGTGCTCATGCTTGTCGCATGGCACGGCGACCACCAAGCCTCCGTCTGAGCGCCGCGCGCGTCGGGTCGTACGCCGCAGGCATGCGGGTCGGCGTCCTCAGCGGGAGCCGTTGCGCGATACTGCGGTGTGACATGTACTCCGCTGCCTCCACCATCCTCGCGCGAGATGCTCTCGGATGCGCTCGATGCTGGCGACGACCTCGTAACCGTCTTGATCCCAGCCAAGGACGAGGAGGCGTCTATAGCGGACTGCCTGTCCTCGGTGTTGGCGCAGGACCACGCCAACTTGCAAGTGGTCGTGATCGACGGGGCCTCCAGCGATGGCACTGCATCCATCGTTGCAGAGTTCCGTCGGCGCGACAAGAGAGTCGAGCTCCTGCATAACGCGGCCGGGGCCATACCGGTATCCCTGAATCTCGGAGTTGCAGTAGCCCGGGGAGCTTGGCTTGTCAGGATCGACGCGCATGCCACGGTCCCGCGGGACTACGTGCGCATCGCCCTGCATCACTTGCTGACAGCTCGTTGGGGTGGCGTCGGTGGTCGAAAGGACGGGGTCGGAAAGAGTCCTGCCGGACGCGCCATCGCTGCAGCCATGGGCTCGCAATTCGGGGTGGGGAACAGCACTTACCACTACGGAGACGAAGTGCAGACGGTCGAGCACATCCCGTTTGGTGCGTATCCCGTGGCGCTGATCCGGGCTCTTGGTGGTTGGGACGAGCAGTTGAGGGTGAACCAGGATTTCGAGTTCGACTACCGCGTCCGGGAGGCAGGTCACGAACTTCTGTTCGATCCAAGGCTGCGGATCGACTGGCAGTCTCGCCAGACGATCCTGCAGCTGTATCGCCAGTACCGCCGCTACGGCAAGGGCAAAACCATCGTCGCGGCTAAGCACCCTGCATCCGTGCGGCTAAGGCACTTGGCGGCACCCGCGCTGGTCGCGTCTTGGGCCGTTGCGCTGGTCCTTGCTCCCCGTCGTCCTGCCGCGGCGGCAGCCGTTGTGGCTCCTTACGCTGCTGGGCTTGCGGTCGCCTCGGTGCACACGGCGCGGCGTCTATCCGAGCGCCGGGCGCGGATGTACGTCCCGTTGGCCTTCGTAGCGATGCATGCAGGGTGGGGCTTAGGCTGGTGGGAGGGCCAGCGAGAGCTGTACACGTCCGCACTCATAGCGCGGCTGGCGCGGACATCTGATCCGCGATTGTGATCTGATTCAAGGGTCTGCTGCGAGGAGTGGGATCTTAAGCGCTTCGCATCAAGATCTGTCATCGGAACGCGCCCGCTGTCGTCATCAGTATTGCGCAGCCGTGGCACGGACAAGTCGATGCGGGAGGTTGTCCCGAGTTCCGTGGAACTTCGGTGGCGGCCCGATGGTGTCAGGCGACGTCTCCGAGGTCATCTTGCACGACGGGTCCGACAGTTCCGGTGACCTCGCGTTCGAGCGCGGCGCGGAGCGCCGGCAGGTGCAGGTGGCCGTTGACACGGCGGAACTGCTTGCCCGCCTCGACCATGCCGGCGGCGCACCAGCGCAGCGCCATCTGCCCGTCCCGCCAGTGCTTGACGTTGCGCGAGCTGTCCCGGCAAATCGAGATCATCGACTCGATCGCGTTGGTCGAGCGCAGCGTGCGAGCCAACGTCGGCGGCACGCCCAACCGCAGCACCGTCAGCGTCTCGTCCAGGCCCTCACGCAGGCTGCCTGCCGCGGACGGGTGGGTCTTGTCCAGCTCACGGGCCAACGCGGTCAGCAGCGCCTCGGCCTCCAGCGCCGAGTCGGCGTGATAGGCCGCGCGCATCCGCCGCTCGACGCCCGGGCGCAGCCGCTGCGGCGACCGATCCCGCACGTTGCGGATCTTGTGGAGCTGGCAGCGCTGGATGACGGGCTGGTCGAACACGTCGGTCACCGCCCGGTGCAGCGCCTTGCTGCCGTCCAGGCAGGCCAGGATCGGCCGGGTCACGTCCAACCCACGCTCACGCAGCCCGACCAGCAGGTCGGTGACCAGCGTGGCGTTCTCCGTCGCGCCCTCGACCAGCGCGAGGGGATGCTTGTTGCCCTGCAGATCGATGCCGAGCGCGACGACGCAGCACGTCAAAACAAAGTGCACTCCGTTGATCATCAAGGCGACCGCCAACGCCAGCAGCCCCTCGCGCATGTCGGCGGCGACCTCAGCCATGACGACGTTGGCGTGCTCGGGCACGGTCAGCTCAACTGCGTCCGGCGTGTCGATCTTGCTGTTCTGGTAGGTCTTGCGCACGGCGGTCCCCTTCTTAAAGCGGTGTCTTGGCGGACGCCCAACACCTACCTCTGGGCAGTCCCGAGCGGGGGACCGCCACCTCAAGTTCCACGAGGCCCGGGACAACCTCTCGATGCGGCCGAAGACCCGGGCCCCTTTACATAGGGGGTCCAGGTCTGCGCTAGGAGCAGTGCCGCCCCACCTGCCGCTGACGGCCCTGGTGACCTGTCTGCACTGCCGTCGACGAACCCCTTAAGCCCCGACTGGGTGAAACGGTGAGTCGCCGAAGTCGACGACGGACCCTGCATGACCACGCGCAGACAACTCGCCTACCGTCACAAGGCATGGGCGGTGGCACTCGCTGCAGGCTCGCTTCTCACAGGACAGGTCTTGGCTGCTTCGTCGGCTTCCGCGACGACGTCCACGGTCTTCCTGAGCGACCTCGCCCCCGCGTCCGCGATCAACGGCTGGGGGCCAGCCGAGCGGGACCGCAGCAACGGCGGAAGGGCTGCCGGTGACGGCCAAGTCATTCGACTCGACGGGTCGTCCTTCAAGAAGGGCCTCGGCGTGCACGCTCGCTCAGCCTTGAGCTACCGGGTGCCTCAGGGCTGCACGACCTTCGCGGCAACCGTCGGGGTGGACGACGAGGTCGGCGCACGCGGAAGCGTCTCCTTCCAAGTACACACCGGGAACACGAAGGCGTACGACAGCGGCCGGCGAACAGGTGGCGGGAGCAACGCCTTGGTGTCCGTACCAGTCCCGGCAGGCGGGACGGTGCAGCTGATCGTGACCGACAGCGGGGACGGCAATGCATACGACCATGCGGATTGGGCGAACGCCCGATTCATCTGCCAGTCATCCCTGACGATCACGCCGCCTTCGGACGCGCCGACGGCCTCCATGACGTGGCGCCAGGCGTGGGACTCCGCTGACCCTGCGGTGCTCAGGAACTGGCACGAAAGTCACTCCGGACCAACGGTACCCGTCACGAAGACCGTCACCGGCATGGTGACGGTGGCGTCCCAGGCCGACGCAGACGCCCTGGTCGGGGCGCACCTTGTCGGCAAGCTGAGGATTACAGCTAGCAACGTGCGGCTGCACGACTTCAAGATGACCAACGACGGGAACAGCAGCATTCAAAATATAATGGTCAACGTACTCGGGGGCAAGAGCGGCATCGTCATTGAGGACGTCGAGTTCGATGGAGGCGGCTACTTGAACACGTCCGCCGTGATCGCCGGAGAAACATGGTCACACATGACGGTTCGTCGCGCCGAGTTCTCTCGGCACCTTGACGCGGTTCGTGGCTTCGAGGGTTCAGATTACCAGCACCTGTATGTGCATGATCCCCTCGGTGACCCCACCTACACGGGTGGTGACGGAACCAAGCACGCGGACGCGTTTCAGGTTATACGTTCCGGTGTAGGCACGGGAGGCATCCGCCTGACGGAGTCATGGCTGGATCATGGGGTCACCGCACCCAACGTCATGTCGGCCGTGTTCCTCAAGACGGACGCTGGGCCGATAACTGATGTCGTGGTGGAGCACAATTACATCAACGGCGGCAAGGCGGCATCCGTACTGGTTGAGGACGGCGGCAAGGGCGCGCCGACCAACGTCGCGGTCCGCAACAATCGCTTCGGCAGGGACTACCAGAGGGCGCTGTGGGCCGGCGCCGGGGTGAATAACGGTGCGGGCTATGATCGCAGCGGAAACGTCTGGAGCGACACGCTGACCCCGGCCGTCTTGACCTGGGGCATCCTGTGAGCCGCGTTCTTCTCGGGGGTAACGCGGTGGTCCGATGGTCCGCTTAGGCGAACGCGAGATCGTCATCTGCCGGCTGGTAGGTTCCCGCATAGGCGGTGACGACGGAGGTCCCGTCGCAGCCGGCTCGTGAGGGAGTTCACGGTGCGTAGCGTCGTTGTCGCGAAGTACGTGCCCTGGCCCCCCAACAGCGGTGACAAGAGGCGGACACTCGGAGTTGTCCGCGCTCTGCTCGAACGTGGCGAGGTGACGGTCTGCGCGCTCGCCGGCGAGGACGAGGACTCGGGCCCGCTGCAGGAGGAAGGCGTCAAGGTCCTCGGTGTGCGGCCGCGTCGCTCAGCTAGCCATCTGGCTCAGGGCCTGGCACGTGGGAGGTCGCTGACAGCGGCGCGCTTCTGGAACCCTGCGCTGGCCCGTTCAGTCAGACGTGAAGCCGCCTTCGGCACCGACGTACTCCTTGTAGAGCATGTGCAGCTGCTGCCCTACACGCACGGGACGAGCGCCCGCTTCACCGTGCTGAACATGCACAACATCGAATCGTCGCTCACAGCCCGCTACGCAGCTTCTCAGCATGGACCAAAGCGTGCGTTGCTCCACTTGGAAGCGCTTGCGCTACGGCGGCTGGAACTCGGTGCTACCGGGACCGACGCAGTGGCGGTCGTCAGCGAGAGCGACCGGTTGAAGCTGGCCGCAATCACGAACCTGCCGCACGTCATAGTGGTCCCGAACGCCTGGACAGCACCTACACCCCTGGCCGCAGCCCCAGACCCTGTGGTCTGCTTGGTGGCCCTGTTGTCCTGGGGCCCCAACATCGACGCCGCCGTGTGGTTTTGTCGTGAAGTCTGGCCTCGGGTGACCGAGCAGTTGCCCGAGGCGCGGCTGTTGCTGGTGGGTCGCAACCCAGCTGCCGCCGTGAAGGCGCTCGCTGGTCCCACGGTTGAGGTGACCGGCACTGTCCCTGACTTGACGCCGTACTACCGGCGCAGCCGCCTCGCGGTCGCGCCACTCCGCTCCGGCGGTGGTTCCCGGTTGAAGATCCTTGAGGCGCTTGCTCACGGCCGGGCTCTCGTGGCGACGACGATAGGCGCCGAGGGTCTCGAGGACTTGGTCGGCCGAGGCGTCGTCGTAGTCGACGATCCGGCGCAGATGGCCGTCAAGGTACTTGAGTTACTCCGGGACCCTGGCGCTGCCGCCCGACTCGGTAGTTTGGGTGCGGCGGCCGTGGCGGAAGATCACTCGTGGACCGCTGCAACTCGTCCTTTGATGGATCTGATTGACAGCAAGCTTGGAAGGACGTCGTGAGCCAACCGGAAGGTGCCGAAGCGAAGGAAGCAGTTAGTGACGAACGTTTGAATAGGCCTACAGCTGTTGACGGTCAGAACATGTCGCTCGACCCACTAGAGGCCGTGGCTGCGTCGTGGCGCCTTATTGTCGTGATAGCTCTGCTCGGAGCGCTTTGTCTCGCCTTGCTTTACGCCTTGACTTCCGATCGGTACTCCAGTTCCACGACGATCCTCTTCAGATCCGGAGATCCGAGCTCCCTCGTCGGAACCTTGCCCACGGGCTTTGGCAGCGGAAACTCGGACAGGGCACTGAACACGCAGGCTGATGTGATACTCAGTGACGCCGTTGTCGAACCCGCGGCCCGCGCCGTGGGGTCCACCGCCAGTGCTGTCCGTCGCAGCATCGAGGTCGAAACTGGGATAGATAGCGATGTCCTCACGCTGTCAGGTCAGGCGAATACTGCGTCTGGCGCGCAGCGCCTGACCGCGGCGCTGGCCGATGCCTACGTGTCGCTCAACCGACAAGAAGGCGTGCGCTTTTTGGAGACGCAGGCCGAGGCACTGCAGGCCCCGATTGCCTCGTTGACCGCACGGCTGGACGCTTTGACCGTTGCGGGCTCGGTCACGCCGGCGGACGAGTCCCGCCGTGCGGCGCTGGTCGTCCAGCTGACGGAGTTGACTCAAGAGCAGGAACGGTTGCGCACTAATGCTGAAATCTACGCAGGTCAAGTCGTCGTCCTCTCCGCGGCCGACAAGCCCGACATTCCGAGCTCACCCAGTCCCACCCTCGGAGCAGTCCAGGGGGCCGCGCTCAGTATTGTGCTCGGGGTCCTGCTGGCGTTGGCTCGGGCGTTAGGAGGCAAGAGGCTGAGGTCCGGTCCTCGTTCAGTACGGAGAAGCCGCGATAGCGATGGGCGGCGCGCGTATGTAGGCCGAGTCCATGCCACGAAGTCATGACGACGAGGCTGCAAATGGCGCGGTGAGCCGCCCGGGACAGGTTGTAGACAGCCCGCGTTCGCTGCTGATCGTCTTGGTCCTCAGCGTAGTCCTCTTCCAGCGCATCGGGGTACCGCTCGGGGGCTTCGGGCAGGTGCCGGTGGCACTCCTCGCTCCCTTAACGCTGCTCGGTTACGGACTGGCCTCCGGGCTCGTCGTCCCGGACCGGACGAGGATGCGGCTGTACGTCACAGGGACGGGCACTCTCGTCCTGCTAACTCTGATAGCCCTGGCTCGCGGACAGCGTCCTTCATTGCTGTCCGTTATGTTCCTCGTCGCGATATACGCCTTCGCGACCGTAAGAGTGCCGGCGCTGACAACAGCGGACGTCGAGGCGGTCCTTGATGTCGTCGTGCGAGTCATGCTGATCGCCGGGTGCGTTGGTCTGCTGCAAATGGCGGTGCAGCTCCTTGGGGTCCCCTACGAGGATTGGCCGGCCCGTGCGGTCCCGGCCTCAATATTGATCGAAGGATACAACACCGGCGACCCGATTCACTACGGATCACCATATTACCGCTCGAACGGTATTGCTTTCCTCGAACCTTCATTTCTGTCATACTTCCTTGGCCTGGCTTGCGTGATTGCGCTTCATCGGTCGAGGTCGATGTTGGTGATCAGTGTGCTGCTCCTCAGCCTGCTCCCAACACTCGCTGGAAACGGTGTCGTCGTCCTGCTGGCGGGTGTCGCGGTGATGCTCCTTAGCAAGCGTCGGCGTCGGTTGAAGGTTCTCGTGCCACCGGTCGGTCTCGCGGTGTGTCTCGCGGTGATCACGCCACTCGGCAGCACCTTCGTGGGACGAGCGACCGAGGTAAGCGAACAAGGCTCCAGTTCCAGCCTCAGACTGGTCGAGCCGTACGTCCGTGTCATGCCCGCGACCCTCGACGACCTTCCTGCACTGCTCCTGGGTGCAGGAGCAGGGGCAGCAACCGATTTCTTGGATTCCTTAGGCATCGACGGTCTGCTGGCCCCTGTGGTGCCTAAGCTCCTGATGGAGTACGGGGTTGTCGGTGCCCTGCTCTTCCTGCTCTTCCTGCTCTGGTGCCTCTGCGCCGGTGCTCTGACGGCCGAGCGGCCCTGGGGTGTGGGCCTCCTGTTCAACTACTTGTTGCTCAATGCAGCACTCCTGCAGGAGACGATCGCACTGACGACAATCTTCTTCCTCGTGCTGTTGCGGACCGATCGAGAGGACCCGTCGTTGATGTATCGAGGGCCGGCGGGACCGCCGGAAGGCGCGGTGGAGGCGCCGTGAGGCAGCAGCACTGGTGCCAGTTCGCCGAGCAGGTCCTGTCGGGCGCCTGTTCCGCCGGCGGGACGGCTGCTCCGCCTAATCTGTGCGTCGCTAGACTGTGTCGTCGGCAAAACTGCAGGGACGATGTGGCCTAACCGCAACTGTCACCCAGGTGGTTGCGAGGCGCGTTGGCCGCGAGCAGCCGGTGACGCGAGTAGGACTTGGAGCTGACTGTGACGAGTGCGGAGAGTGTTCAGGTGCGGCCCAAAGTCCTTATCGACGGCTACTTCTTCGAGAAGCCGTTCGGCTTCGGACGGTACATCTCCGAGTTGGTCGACGCACTGGCTCGGGCGCGCCAGGACTTAAGCGTGACTGTCGCCGTCCCTGGGCCAGTCCGACCTGGCTTAGTGGAGCAATTCGCCCATGGCGCTGTCGATCTAACCTTTCTGCCGCATGCGCTGCTGCCCTTGTGGGAGCAGTGGACGGTGCCTCGCTTCGCGCGTGCGGGAAACTACGACGTCATCCATTCGCCCTACAACACTCGTGCTGTGTGGACGCGCGGAGTGCCCTGTGTGACGACAGTGCATGACCTCGTGTTTCTCGAGCGGAAAGTGCGCCGTCAGCAAGGCTTCAAGGATCGGGTGCACCGGCGCTACACAAGCACGTTGTTCGGCTTGACAACCACACGCTCTGCCGTCGTTACGACAGTAAGTGGTGCAACGTCTCGGGCGCTGGCTGAAAGGGGTGTCACGGCGACGGTCGTGTACAACACGGCGGACCGCCTGCTCCGCAGCGCTCCCGAGGGAGCGCCAAACGGTGCACGCTACTTCATGCACCGCGGCGGAGCTGCTCCTCATCGGAACACCGAGCGCGTCATCCGCGCCTTCGAGATGGTCCGACGAACAAATACAGATCTGCAGCTCCGCATCGTGGGTATGCCGTCCGGTGATAGGCACTTCGACAAGGTCGAGCGCGACGGCGTGACCTTCCTGACTTGGCAGACGGATGCGCAGATTGCTGGCCTCTACGCCAGTGCGGCGGGCGTCATCGCGCCTAGCTTGGAAGAGGGGTTCGGACTTCCAATCATCGAGGGATTCGGCTCGGCGACCCCAGTCATCACGTCGGACATTGACCCGATGCGCGAGGTGGCGGGCGGGGCAGCCCTGCTCGTGAATCCGTTCAGTGTCCGCGAGATTGCAGATGCGATTGCCTCTGTCGCATCAGACCTTGAGCTGGAGCGGTCGCTAGCGCAGGCTGGCGCTCGCAGGTACGCAGCCTTCAGCGGTGACGCTGTAGCAGCCAGCATGTTGGCCGTCTACAAGCGGGCAGCGGCGTTGAAAGCGTGTGGTTGAACAGCAGACGGAAGCAAGCGGTGAGCGGTGCGGCTTGCGTCCGTCTCCGGGGTCCCCGCCAGGCAGCGCAGAGCATCGTTCGCAGGCGATGTGGCGCGACCGATTGCCACCGCATGCGGTCGCCGCATCTTGCCTCGTGTACACGGGCGTGGAGAACCGCCATCGCTCGGCCGGTTTACGGTTGCCGGGCAGGCGTTTCCGAGGGTGACACAGCCGTGGGAGTACGCCAGGTCCCTGCTTGTCTTGCCGCCCGGTCGCCTAGGACTTCAGGAGTGGACGACGTCCGTCCGTCGCAGGCTGGGAGGAACCCTCGTTGAAGGTGGGCGGAGCGCATTCAAGGGCGGCTTGGATCATCGCGGACCAAGCGATCGCCAGCGCCGCCAACGCGGGTCTGACCATTACCCTAAGTCGCACCGTATCTCCTGAGGAGTTCGGTGCCTTCGCGCTTGCGTTCTCGATCTACAGCCTCACTCTGTCACTAGCCCAGGGAGTGAGCGGACAAGTCGTTGTCGTCCGGTACTCGCGAGAGCCACGCGCCAAACAAGTGCTTGCAAGTGCCGTCGCCGGCGGGACAGCCATCATTCTTGCCGCATTGTGCTCGGCCGTCGTGCTACTGACGGCGCTTCTGTTGACGGCGGCTCCCTTACGGTCGGTCTTCCTTGTCTTGGCTGTGCTCCTACCAGCCCTGGTCCTCCAAGACACGTGGCGGACCGTCTTCGTCGCTCGCGGTGAGCCGTCGCAGGCCTTCTTCAACGACCTGGCCTGGATCACAATGCAAGTTGTCGGCATTGGTGTGCTGCTGGCATTGCGCGTTGAGGAGGCGTCCCTCTACGTGTGTGCTTGGGGGGTCGGAGCTCTGATCGCGGCCGTCATCGGATGCAGGCAGAATGGCGGCGTGCCGACGTTCCGGTCCACGCCATCTTGGCTTCGTGACCACCGAGAAGTCGGTGTCCCTTCCGTCGTCAGTGCCCTAGCTGTTCTTGGCACGACGCAAGTGGCTTTCGTCCTGATAGCCGCCGTCGGGAGGGTCGAGGATGTCGGCGGGCTCAGAGCAGCTCAAACGCTACTCGGGCCACTTAACATCGTCGCCTTCGCGATGAGCTCCTTTGCGGTGCCCGAGATTGTGCGTAGAAAACCGAATCGCTCGGGACTCGTCCGCATAGCATTAATCATGTCGGTGTTCCTCGTGACCATGGACGTCCTTTGGGGAACCGTGCTGTTGCTGCTTCCCGACTCCGCCGGTCAGGCGGTGCTTGGCGCGACATGGTCAAACGCTCGATCAGCGCTGCCCGGCATGGTCGCGTTTACGTGCCTGATCGGGGCGACGGCCGGGGCCTCGGCAGTGCTCCGCGCCTTGAATCGCGCCGACTTCAACCTATGGATCACCGTCCTGCTCGGCCCGCTGATCCTGGTCTTCTCGGTCGCGGGTGTACGCCTCGACGGATCCGCTGGTGCCGCGCTGGGCTTCGCGCTCGCAGCGGCTGTGGTCGCTCCGTTCTGCTGGTTGCTGCTGCTTCGTGGTGCCCGACTCGGAACTCGGGTCCCGCCGGTGGATGTGGCGGTGACAGAGTCTCTTCCGACGAGCGAGGTGGAATCCGTGCTGCCTCGGCACGCGCCGTGATGGGTAGGCACAGCGGTCGCTGGTCGCAGCAAGATGGGCATGGCAGTATGCCGGCCAAGCAACCGGAGTACAGGGGTGCGGGACGAGCAAGGGGGGCCTGCCACTGGCCCTCTCGACTTCAACGCTTTGCGGCTTGCAGATGATGACCTAGGTGTTGCGGCACTCGACCGACGCCTCTCAGCGAAAGGTTCCCTTATGAAGGTCGCGCTATATCATCATTCGCGCAACGATGCAGATGCGGGAGCCTCGCGGGTTTACCACCTGCTGGCGGCGGGGCTGCAAGAGCGCGGACACGACGTCCGTGTGCGACACCTCGAAGACCTCCGGCCACCTCGTAATCCACGCCGGAGACTTGCTGTCGAGCGCTTGGCGATGCCGCAGCTGCTCAGCTGGCGGGCGTGGTATGACCGACAGCCGGATGACGACATCGTCATGTCCTCATCCGGAATGGCCTACCCCTTGTTTCGGCGTATGCGGGCAAGTCCAGGCCCGCGACCAACGCTCGTGAACCACCTGCACGGGGTAGCCGCCTACGATTACTCCACGACGACGGCAGAGTCGTTGCTTGGTCACCGTCCGACGTCCTTGGCTTACCGCACAGTCACGGGGCCCTTCACGAGCCGATGGGATCGCCGCGGGGTCTTGGCCGCTGACTTGACAGTCGTCCAGAATCGGCGGGACCTCGGGCACGTTCGCTCCTTCGCCACGAATCCTGCGGCAGTTGAACTTGTATATCCGTCCGTGCACCCTGAAATCCTCAGGGCGGGCTACGAGCCGCTGGGCCAAGCTCGCGAAGCAGGGTCCATACTCTGGTTCGGTACGTGGGACGCGAGGAAGGGCGCGGCCTACGTCCCGGCTGCGTTCCGTCAGCTTCGTTCGGTACACCCCGGCGCTCGGCTCTACATCGGAGGAACGGGGCTGTCGCCAGAAGCCGTTAAGGGGTTCTTTCCCCCGGAAGACCGCCCTTCCGTGCATCATGTTGCACGGATCAGCCGCCGAGACCACATCGACTTGATGCGGCGCCTTTCAATCGTGCTGTTCCCCTCGCTATCCGAGGGCTTCGGACTCGCGCTCCCTGAGGCTATGGCGATGGGGCTGGCGGCTGTCACGACAAACACAGGCTTCGGAGGTGACCACTTGGTCGACGGCATCAACGCCCGCATTGTTCCGGCGTCCTCAGTGCACCTGGCGGAGGCTCTGACGGCCCTGCTCGACGACGACGGGCTGACGGCACGTATCGCTGGCAATGGGCAAGCGGTGGCCAGGTCTTTCACGGTCGATCGCATGGTCGACGACTACGAGCGCATATTCATCGACTCCCGTCGGCGTGCCGCTGAGCCTCGTCTCTTGTACGGCGCCAATAGCCGAGATCACCGGACGGACACAGCGTCGTAGAATCCTCATGTCCTGCCTGCGCGCGTAACCCTGCCGAAGTCGGTCGGTCACGATGGCATGCAGGGACTGATGCCGCCCAGGCGATGCGCCTGGCCATTCTCGTAGCCGCTTGCTTTCAGGCGTCGTTGTAGCGCGACGAGGAGGGGTAGTCCATGATCCCGACTTGTCGCGCACGCCGTGACAGTCCCTGCACGTTCTGAGTGACGCGGCACTCGCGACCCCTCAACGTCAACGTCAATGATCCTGGCTACAGCGTCATCGTCGTCGAGGAAGGCGCCCAGCGTGACGGACGGAGGCTTCTCCGATGGACACCTTGAATCACTGATACAGAGAAGCAGGGCGGCATTGCGGCTATACCGGACGAGTTGCGTGGCCGTGAGGGACGCCCGGAAAGACCAGCGACCCCCCGGGCGTTGGCCCTCTTGAACGAGCAGCCGGGCAGCACCCGTCGATGCTGAGCGCAACGTCATTCCACCAGCGCCGCGTACACCATCTGCCGCAGCTCGGTCCTGATCGGATAGGTGGCCGACGGGATCAACTGCGTGTAGAAGTGCGCGGTCAGCTCCTCCGCGGGGTCGACCCAGAAGGCGGTGCTGGCGAGCCCGCCCCAGGTGAACTCGCCCGGCGTGGCGGTCACCTTCGTGGCCACCGGGTCCACCGACACCCCGAAGCCGAGCCCGAAGCCCACGCCGTCGTACGACGTCTCGGCGAACTGCCCGCGGC
>Ga0210040_10005838_pt1 | contig 15536 bp, 16 predicted proteins | sample CryGeyCG12114_NA_FD_185462 | JGI IMG/M metagenome (GOLD analysis project Ga0210040, IMG submission 185462) | Groundwater microbial communities from aquifer - Crystal Geyser CG19_WC_8/21/14_NA (SPAdes) (version 2) | ecosystem: Environmental > Aquatic > Deep subsurface > Groundwater | place: USA... | reverse complement strand
TCCCCGGCTCCCCCGGCCAGTGCCTGCACGGCAGCCGCGAGTGCCGGCGGCCCCGTGGGCGAGGCCGGCGGCTCGCCGATCAATGCCTGGAGGGCTTGCGCGAACCCGCCGCCGGCACCCGGGCCCGCGGCGGCCCCCGGCGGAGCGGGCGCTGCCCCGCCGCGTGCGGGTCCGTTTGTCGGCAGGCTGTCCAGCGCGTCCATGCTCGGCTCCGCTTCCCGGGCCCTGCTCGGGAAGGCCCGGGCCACCTTCCGCAAGCCGCCTGCCAGCCGCAGGGCCGCGCAGTGCGGCAGTTCCCGACCCGCCGGGCGGCAGGCTTTGCCGGATGGCGGCAGTGCAGGCCGCCGGAGGGCGCCCAGGGGCTGGCACAACGGTTGCGCCATGCCCCGCATCCGGAGGCCGGGGCTGCCGCCCGCCAGGTCCTTCCAGCCCAGAGCACCCAGCCCAAAGAACAGGGAGCCCGCATGTCGCTCTATGCCTCGATGAACACGGCCATCAGCGGCCTGACCGCCCAGTCGCGCGCTCTGGGCAACGTCGCGGACAACGTCGCCAACAGCCAGACCACCGGCTTCAAGCGAACCGACACCAACTTCGTCTCCTATGTCACGCGGTCCAATCAGCAGGTGAACCAGCCGGGATCGGTGATCGCCCGGCCGGATTACACGCTGACCGTGCAAGGCACGGTCGCGCCCTCGGACAACCCTTTGGGCATGGCGATCGCGGGGCAGGGGATGTTCGCCGTGGCGCTGCCGCGCGGCACGGAGGACGGCCAGCCCGTCTTCGACGCGCGCGACTTCTACACCCGCGCCGGCGACTTCAACATGGACCGCAACGGCTACCTGGTGAACGGGCAGGGCTATTACCTGCAGGGGTGGACCACCGACTCCCAGGGCAATCCCGACCGCTCCAGCGTCAGCCCGCTTCGGGTGGACCAGTCGGTCTACAACCCGGTGCCCACCAACAACGTGAACCTTTCGGCCAACCTGCCCGCGGATTCCACCACCGTGCCGGTGCCCGCGCAGATCCAGGTCTATGACAGCCTCGGCCGCCTGCACACGGCCGACATGACCTGGACCAACATCGGCGTGAACAGGTGGCGGCTGAACATGACCGTGCCGGACGACACCACCACGCCCGCCATCGCCACGCGCTCCATCGAGGTGAACTTCGGCGCGGCCGCAAGCGCCTCCACGCCGGCGGGCACGGTCGGCTCCTTCGCCAACGGCATCAACCTGACCTCAACCGCCGCGGTGGAAGGTGATCCCGCCTCGGTGACGTTCACCGCCGACTTCGGCCAGGGCAACCAGGTCGTTAAGCTGAACCTGGGCAACTACGGCGAGGCGGCGGGGCTGACGCAGTATTCCGGGCAGGAATACACGCTGCGCGACATCTCCCAGGACGGCGTGCCGCTGGGCAGCTTTTCCACGGTCTCGCTCTCCGACAGCGGAGACCTCACGGTGAACTACGACAACGGGCAGTCCCGCACGATCGGCCGGGTGCCCATCGTCTCCTTCGCCGATCCCGACAGGCTGCAGAAGACGGACGGCCAGGCCTACCTGCGCACCAACGACAGCGGCGAGGCGCGGGTGAACGACGCCTCGTCCAACGGCAGCGGCAAGATCGTCACCTCCTCCCTGGAAAGCTCCAACGTGGATCTCGCCTCGGAATTCTCGAAGCTGATCCTGGCCCAGCGCGCCTATTCCGCGAACACCAAGATCGTCACCGTTTCCGACGAGCTGCTGCAGGACACGCTGAACATGCGCCGCTGAGGGCGCTCCCTGAACCCCGGCGCGGCGCCATCCCGGCGGCAGCGCCCAACCATCGCGGCGCAGCCCTCGCGGGGCGCCGGGAGAGGAGCCGATGAGCCTCGACCTCGCCCTGTCCATCGCGCGCAGCGGCCTGTCGCACGTCAACCGGCAGCTCGCGCTCGCCGCTTCCAACGTCGCGAACGCCGCGACGCCCGGCTACACCCGCAAGGAGATCCAGGGGCAGGCCAACGTCTCCGGCGGCGTGTCGGCGGGCGTGCACAGCCTGGAGGCGACGCGCGCGGTGGACGCCGCCATGCTGGACCAGCTCAACGCAGCCCGCGCGAAAGCCGATGCCGCCGCCGCCCGTGCCACCCTGCTGCAGGGCGTGGAGGTGGCGCACGGCGCCGCCGGCGTTTCCATCGGCGATCTCACGGCGGCGCTGGGCGATGCCTTCACCGCGCTCCGCGCCGCCCCGGCCGATCGCCTGCTGCAGGCACGCGCGGCCGATGCCGCCTCGGACCTGTCCGCGCGCTACAACGCCGTCTCGGGCGCCATCCTCGCCGCCCGGCAGTCCGCGCAGGACGGCATGGCGGCCGACGTGGACAGGCTGAACGGCGCGCTGCGCGAGGTGTCCGCGCTGACCGACCAGATCCTCCCGCTCCGCGCCCGGGGCCTGAGCACGGCCGAGCTGGAGGATCGCCGCGACCAGGCGATCGCCACCATTTCCTCCGTGATGCAGGTGCGCACGGTGGCGCAGCCGGATGGCGGGGTGCTGCTGATCTCCTCCGGCGGGCTCGGCCTTCCGCTGCGCGCCGCGACCGGCCCCTTCTCCATCGCCGCCGCGGCGGTCGGCACGCCATCCTTCCACGGCCCCTCGGGCACGCTGCCCGGGGTGATGCTGGGCGGCACGGACGTGACCGCGCGCCTGGGCGAGGGCACGCTCGGCGCCTACGCGAAGCTCCGCGACGCCGAGCTGCCGCTGGCGCAGGCCGAGCTGGACGTCTCCGCCGCCAACCTCGCCTCGCGCTTCAACGCCCAGGGGCTCCGGCTCTTCACCGACGGCGCCGGCGCGGTGCCCGACCCCACCATCCCCTATGCCGGCGGCGGCTGGATCGGCTTCGCCGGCTCCATCCGGCTTTCCGCGGCCGTCGCGGCCAACCCGGCCCTGGTGCGGGACGGCACCCACGCGGTCGCGGCCGGCGCGGGCGGGGCCACCGCCTTCGCCCCCAACCCAGCCGGTGGCCCCGCGCAGTTCACCACGCTGATCGACCGCGTGCTCAGGCAAAGCCTGGGCAGCGAGGTCGCGCCGGGCAGCGCCCAGCCGGCCTTCGCCACCACCGGCCTCGGGCCCGATGGCAGCCTGTCCTCGCGCCTCCGCCCCGGCCTGACGCTGGCGGAACAGGCGGGCCAGGTCGTCGCCTCCCAGACCGGCCTGCGGGCGGAGGCGGAAGCAGCGGGGAAAAGCGCGAGCGACCTGCTGGGCGCGCTGGAAAGTCGCTTCGCCGCGCGCTCGGGCGTGGACATGGACAAGGAACTCGCCTCCATGGTGACCCTGCAGACCGCCTATGCCGCCAATGCCCGCATCGTGTCGGTGGTGCAGGCCATGTACGACACCCTGCTGCAGGCCGTCCGCTGATGGCGATCGCGGGGATCGGGTCCGGGACGCTCGCGCGGCTGGTCGCGCAGTCCTCCACGCTGAAGTCGCAGCTCACCACCCTTTCTGCCCAGTCGGTGGACGGCAAGCGCGGCGCCTTCTACGGCGACATCGCCGGGCAGGCCGCGCGCGCCATCAGCCTGCGCGGCGGCATCGCGCGCGGGGAGGCGCACGCCCAGGCCATCGACCGCGCCCTTGGCCGCACCGCCGTCGCGCAGGACGCGCTCAAGCGCCTCTCCTCCGTCGCCGAAACCTTTCTGGGAGAAGCGGGCAAGGTCAGCCGCGCCGACACCTCGCGCATCGGCGCCCTGGCCAGCAACGCCCGGCAGGCGATCGCGGAAGTGGCGTCGCTGCTGAACACGCGGCAGGGCAGCGAATACGTCTTCTCCGGCGCCGACGCCGCCAACCCGCCCATCCCGGACCCGGACGGGATCATGACCACGCCCATGGCGACCGGGATCGCCGCCGCCCTGGGCTCGCTCGCGCCGGGGAACGGCTCGGCCGTGCTCTCGGCCACGCTGTTCGCGGCCAGCAGCAACGTGGCGGGCGACACGCCCTTCTCGAACTACCTGCTCGACCCCGCCCGCGGGCTGAGCGAGCCGCGCCAGGGCACCCTGGCCGAGGATGGGCGGATCGTGCCCACGGGCCTCTTCGCCAACCGCAACGCGGCGGCCTCCGCTGCGGCCAGCGAGACCGGAAGCTGGTCGCGCGACCTGCTGCGCGGTCTGATGACGCTGGCCAACCTTTCCCCCGGGCAGACCAACGCCGGCACCGACTTCGACGCGGTGCTCGGCAGCGTCAAAGCCGGGCTGAAATCCGCGATGACCGCGCTGGGCGAGGAATCGGGTGCGCTCGGCATCTCGGAAGCGCGTCTGGAAGCCGCGCGGACCCGGCACGCGGAGGTCGCCCTCGCGCTCGGATCGCAGCTTTCCGACGTGGAGGAGGTGGACCTGGCGGCGACACTGACGGCGATGCAGGACACGCAGACGCGTCTTCAGGCCTCCTGGAAGGCGCTTTCCATGCTTTCGGGCCTGTCGCTCGTGGATTTCCTGCGCTGAGGCCGGGGATTCAACGCGCGTTAACCGCGCCGGGGCCAGGATGACCGCCTACCGCAAAATGCGGAACGCAACGAAAGGAGGCCGGACAAGGGCCCCCCTCGGATAGGAAAGGGGCATAACATGGCCCTGAACTCGGTCAACACGAACATGGGCGCCCAGGTGGCGCTCCAGTCCCTCAACCGCACCAACGATGCCCTGGCGGTGACCCAGAAGCGCATCTCCACCGGCTACCGCGTGGCGGATGCCAAGGATGACGGAGCGGCCTTCGCGGTCGCGCAGTCGGTGCGCGCCGACATCGCCGGCCTGACCTCCGCCAACGAGCAGATGGGCGGCGTGAAGGGCGTGCTCGACACCACGATGGCGGGCCTCACCAAGGTCTCCGAAACCATGAGCAGCATCCGCGGCGTGCTGGTGAAGCTCGCCGACGGAACCCTCTCCTCCGACCAGCGCACGCAGTACACGGCGCAGTACAACTCGCTGAAGGACCAGGTCACCAACTTCCTTGCGGACGCCACCTACAACGGGCGCACGCTTCTCAGCACCGCCACCGCCTCGGGCGGCGGCAACATCGCGACGGTGCGCAACGAGAAGGGCACCACCTACACGCTCACGGCGGTGGACTCCGCGAACCTGACCATCGCGACCGTGCCCACGGATGCGGCGGCGGCGGCCACCGCCCTCACCGGCGACTTCACCACGAAGATGGGGGCGATCAACACGGCGCTGAACACCTTCGGCGGCAACAGCAACTACCTGGACTCGCAGGTTTCCTACAACAAGGAGAAGATGGACGCGCTGGACACGGGCGTCGGTGCCCTGGTGGACGCCGACCTCGCGAAGGAAAGTGCCAAGCTCCAGGCGCTTCAGATCCGGCAGCAGCTCGGCACCCAGGCGCTCAGCATCGCCAATCAGGCGCCGCAGAGCCTGCTGAGCCTGTTCCGCTGAACGGCGCGGCGTCGTGAAAGATCCGCGGCGCCACGCTCCGTTTCCCCTCCATCGCGCCGGGCGGCGATACGCCCCCGGCGGCGGTGGCTGGCACTTCCCCCCATGCCGCCCACCGCCTGCCACGAAGGAACGCGAAGACCGTGTCCACGTTGGTTCTTGAATTGCGCCAGGGCGACCTGATGGTCGTCAACGGCGCCCCCATCCGCTTCCGCAACCGCACGCGCATCGAGCTGACGGCGAAGGCCCGCTTCCTGTTCGGCAAGCAGATCCTCCCGCCCGAGGCCGCGGTCACGCCGGCGCGGCGCATCTACTTCGCCCTCCAGACCGCCTATATCGGCACGGAGGACGAGCGGGAGCGCGGCCTGGAATCCGCGCGCGCGCTGATCGCGGAGTTCCAGGCGGCCACCACCTCCGCCCTGGCCGGCGCCATGCTCGACCGCGCGCTCTCGGCGGCGGAGGAGGACGATTGCTACACCGCCCTCAAGCTGGCCCGCCGCGTGATGCGGCACGAGGAAGCGGTGCTCGGCATCGCTCCACCCCCCAACTCCCGCCCCGCCCCGGAGGAGATCACCGCATGATGCCCCGTCCGAACCCCACGCGCGCCTATGGTGCCGCGCGCGCGGGCATGCCCGTCCGTTCGCAGGAGGCGGACGTGTTCCGGCGCGTGACCGGCGCGCTTCGCGCCGCGCAGGGGGAGGGGGCGGAGATGGGCCTTCGGGCCATCCGCGCCCTGGCCGACAACCGCCGGCTCTGGCTGGCGGTGGAGGGCGTGCTGGTGGACCCCACCAACGGGCTTCCGGCGCCGCTCCGCGCCTCCATCGTTTCCGTCGGCCGGACCGTGCTGCGTGAGATGGAAGCGGAGAAGCCCGACCTCGCCTTCCTGATCGAGGTGAACGAGAACATCGCGGCCGGGCTGGCCGGGCAGGCCTGAGCAGCGGGGAGGGGGCATGTCGGGCTCGATCGCCCTCGCGCTGCTCGGCGCAGGCACCTCATCCTCCGCCTCGGTGGATGGTGCCACCGCGGTTCTCGCGCTCCGCCGCGCCTCCAGGGCGGATGCGGAAACCAAGGGCGTCGGCCAGATGGCCAAGGATTCCTCGGTGAAGCTCGCCATCGCGCGCTTCACCGAGGGCGTCTCCCGCGCCAAGGACGTGCAGGCCGCGCTGCGCGACCCGAGGGTGCTGGCCGTGCTGCTGCCGGCGCTGGGCCTGCCGGATGCGGTGGACATGCCGGGGCTCGCCGCCCGCGCGCTGGCCTCCGATCCCGCGGACGCGGGCTCGGTGGCCTCGAGGCTGTCGGATACGCGGTGGAAGTCGGCGGCCGCCACCCTCAACCTCGCCGCGCGCGGGATGGACGCGCTGCGCGACCCGGCGGTGCAGAAGAAGCTGGCCAGCAGCTACACCGCCTATCAATGGCGCCTTTCCAAGGACACCGAAGCGGGCGGCATTTCCGACGCGCTCTACTTCCGGAACCGCATGGCGACGGGAAAGGCTCTCGGCGTCTACGAGGTGCTGGGGAACAGCGTGCTGCGCCGCGTGGTCACGGGCGCGCTCGGCCTGCCCGATGCCCTGGCCATCCAGGAGGTCACCACCCAGGCGCGCGCGGTCACATCCCGGCTCGATCTTTCCAAGCTCACGGACCCCAGGCAGGCCACCAAGCTTGCGGAGCGCTACATCATGGCGGCCAACGGCGGAGCCGGCGGCAACGCCACCTCGCTGCTCTCGCTCCTCACCTGAAGGGCGGCGGTGCCGCTTGATGGGCTGACCGGCTGAGCCCTGGCCGCCCAAGCTCAGGCGGGACGCCAGCCCAGGCGGCGGTCCAGCCAGTGGCGGTAATCCAGCACCGCATCGGGGCCGGGAAGCAGCAGGGCAAAGGCAGCGGCTGCGGCGGCGCCAACCAGCGGCAGCCCCTCTGTGGGAAGGGCGCGTTCCTCGTCCTGCCAGCGCGTGGCGGCCAGGCGCCAGGCCGCCACGCTGTCCGCGGCCGTGAGCACGGGCGTGACCAGCGCCGCCCGCACCTGCATCGCCGCCACGGCCGCCACCATGGCCTGCGCCCCCGGCGAGGTGACCGGAAAGGAGGGCACCTCCGCGGGTTCCGCCTCCCCGGGAACGGGAAAGCCGTACCAGGAAGCCGCCCCCAGCGCCTGCGCGCGCAGCAGGGGTTCGGGGCCCAGCACGATCAGGGCGTCGGCCTCGCCCGAGGCGAAGGCGGCTTCCGGCTGGCCGATGACGCCCTGCGCCGCCACGCCCAGCAGGTCCAGCGCCGCGAGCGCCGCCGCCTCCGGCGCATCGGGGGAGGGCATGGCGACCCGCAGGGGCGTGGCGCCGCGTCCCGGCACGGGGCCGCGTCCGGCCAGCACGGCGCCATGCCAGGAAAGCAGCAGGGGCATCCAGGCGCGCGGCTCGAAGCGGGCGCGGGTGGCACCGGCGAGGCGCGCGTGGCAGGTGTGCCCGGGCAATGCGAGGAGGCTCGGGCCGGAACCGTCCAGGGTCGCGAAGCGGTTTGCCGCCGTCACCCCGTCGGGTCCACCGAGAAGGCTGAGGCGCATGGCCCCCGGCCGCTGGATTCCGCGCGCCAGGGCCGCACCCGCCCGCGCGGCCCAGCGCGCGCTGCCGCCGTCCTCCGGCCCTGGGGCGAGGATGGTCGCGCCCTCCAGGCCTTGAGCTGCGGCCGCGCCGGCCAGGGCGAGGCCAAGGCTTCCCAGCATCCCGAGCGCCAGCGGCCGCCGGCCCGGATGGGCGGCGGCGGGGCGGTGCGGGCCCGGCGGCGAGGCGGTCATCGCCTCAGACGCTGCCGCTGCCTTGGGGCAGGAATGTGGCGGCCCGCTCAGTCGTCATAGGCGATCAGGGAATCGAAGGCTGTGCCGCCCAGCCGATCGCGCCCCTTGAGGAAGGTCAGCTCGATCAGCGCCGCTGCCCCGGGCACCTCGGCCCCGGCCTGACGGAGCAGGGCGATGCAGGCGGCCAGCGTGCCGCCGGTGGCCAGAAGGTCGTCCAGCACCACCACGCGGTCGCCGGGACGCACCGCGTCCGCCTGCATCTCGATCCGGTCGGTGCCGTATTCCAGGGCGTAGTTCAGCCCGATGATGGCGCCGGGTAGCTTGCCGCGTTTGCGCAGCATCACGAAGCCGAGGCCCAGCTCCAGCGCCAGGGGGGCCGCCACCAGGAAGCCGCGGCTCTCGATTCCGGCCAGCACCGTCGGCCGGTGCGGGCGCACGAGGACGGCCAGGCGGCGCATCGCCTCCTTCCAGGCCGGGCCGTGCCGCAGCAGGGTGGAGATGTCGTAGAAAAGGATGCCCGGCTTGGGGAAATCCGGGATGCCGCGGATGTGGTGCTTCAGGTCCATGCCCGCGCCCTGCACGGACTGGGCGTCATGGGGGCTGTCGGTCATCGCGCGGGCTCCGTTCGGGGCCCGCCTCATAGGCCGGGCCAGGGTGGCGGGCAAACGCGGCAGGCGGGTCTGCGCCACCGGAAGTGACTAGCCTACGGACCCGGAATGCGGCACGAGCCTCCCATGTCGCGTGTCCCCGTGGCGGTCATCGCCGGAATCCTGGGCTTTCTGCTCTACGTTGCGGCGGCCGTGGCCCTCGCGGACGTCGTCCTGCCGCATCACTGGTCGCTGCACGTGCTGTATTTCGCCGTGGCCGGCGTTGCCTGGGTCTGGCCAGCCAGCCAGTTGATGTACTGGGCGGCGCGAAAATAGGCATCGCGCCGCCAGGAGGAGCCTGGCGGACGGCGGAGCCGGGCCCGGGCACCGCTCCGCATCAGAAGGTGCGGCTGAGATAGACCATGCCGCGGGCCGCGCAGATCTTCTGCCCGCCGAAGCACTCGCTGCGGCTCAGGTCGGTGTCGAAGTAGCCGGCGGTCAGCACGAAGTCATAGACCTTGGTGGAAACGGTCACGTTCCAGTTAGCGAAATCGGGCGAGCCCCAGCGCGTGTTGTTCTGGATCCACTGGTAGCCCAGGCGGCCGCCGAGGGTCAGGTTGAAGGGCAGGGCCACCTCGACGCCGCCCTCGACATAGACGCCGGTGCCGGACTCAAGCTGGTAGTTGGGCGAGTAGTTGATCGCGCCCAGCACCTTGACCGGCTCGAACTCGTAGGAGGCCTTGGCGGACAGCTCGAAGTACTGGAGGTCGAAGAGGCCCGAGCCCGCCGGGTTGCGGTAGCCCGGATAGGTGTAGGCGATGCCGCCGAGATCGAGGCTGACGCCCGCGACCGTGGTGCGCCAGCCGGCCAGCGCGTCGACCTCCTGTCGGGCATTCGTGCCGAGGAAGGAGACGTTGGAGGCGAAGGCGCCGACATAGAAGCCGGTGCTGTGCTGGATATCGACCGTGCCCTGCACGGCCGGGCGGTTCTGCGTCTGGCTGATGCCGCGGAACAGGTAGTCGGACGAGATGGTGGGCGTGACCCCGATGGTCAGCCCGGCGTCCTCCAGCTCGAAGGCACCGGCGGAGCCGGCGGCGAGCGACAGCCCGATGGCGAAGGCGCAGGCTGTGACAGCGTTGGTTTTCATAAACTCATCCCCCTCACGCGCAGGCGTGGTGCGAAGGGGTATTGCGAGGGACGTGCCAGCGCTCTCCTGCCAGGCGCAACCCGTCCTTGATGGGGATGCCACTGTTGCAGGATCGCCACGACAAGCTTCCGGGCTGCGAAATCATTGGCTGCCAGCCGCGCGGCCACGAAAAACCCCGCCAAGCCGGGCTTGGCGGGGTCCATCGGTGCTGTCGTTGGTCGGAGCGAGAGGATTCGAACCTCCGGCCCCTGCGTCCCGAACACAGTGCTCTACCAGGCTGAGCTACGCTCCGTCACGACAGCGTCCGGGCGGCGGCCTATACCGCCGTGCCGGGACGGGAGCAAGGGCGGGTCGGGCAATTGCCGGAATATCTCGGGGTAACCGGCGTGGCGGCACCGCCCCTGCTGGCGAATCGCTCGCGCGGCCCTGCGGCAAACGGTTACGCTTCCGTTATCCCAGCCGGAAAGCGTCCCATGGCCCGACCGTCCCTGCTCTCCCTTGCCGTCCTCTCCTCCGTCGCCCTGCTCGGCACGGGCGCCGCACTGGCGCAGCCGGATCCGGTGACCGCCCGCAAGGAGGGACTCAAGCGGATGCAGGGGCACCTGGAGGCGATCAACCCCGTGGCCACGGCCGGCGGCAACGTGCGGGAGATGGTGCCCCGCACCGAGGACATGGTCGCCTTCTTCTCGACCTTTCCCTCCTATTTTCCGCCGGGTTCGGACAACAACGGCTCCAAGGCGCTGCCGAGCGTCTGGGCCGAGCGCCCGGGCTTCGAGGCCGCGGCGGCGAATGCGGTGACCGCGGCCGGCGCGCTCCGGACCGCCGCCGCCAGCGGGGATGCCGCCGCCACCGCCCAGGCGGCCCGTGCCATGGGTGGGGCCTGCGGGGCCTGCCACAGGAACTATCGCGGGCGGTGATGCCGGACGGTGCCTGGGAGGCTCCGGTGGTCCAGCACGGCCGCGCTCAGCCCTGGCGCGCGATGGCCGTGACCACGCCCGCCGCCAGCGCCAGCAGGAACAGGGCCAGCCATGGGCTGCCCAGGCGCGGCGCGCGCGCGGCGAGGGAGGCCGGCAGGCGTTTGAACCCCGTCACCATCGGCCGCACCAGGTCGTGCCGCTTCAGCCCCGCATAGGCCAGCACCGCCAGGATGTGCAGCGCGACCGCCACCAGGATCAGGTCGAAGTTGATCAGGTGAATGCTGCGCGCGGCATCGGCCACATGGCCGGGCACGCTGCGCGCCAGCGGCCCCTTGGTCAGGATGCCGTCATCGGTGAAGAGGCCCGAGACGGCCTGGGTCAGCAGCACCAGCAGCATCGCCAGCACCATCCAGCCGCCCGCGGCATTGTGACCGATCTCCGTGTCTGGCTCCCGCCGCCGCAGGTGCCGGAGGTGGTGAAGCCCCGCGAGGGGAGAGCGCAGGAAACGGGCGAAGCGGGCCGTGTCCGACCCCGCGATGCCCCAGGCCAGGCGGAACAGCAGCAGCGCCAGGATCACCTCGCCCGACAGCATGTGCCACTCCATGCGGCCCGTCTCGGCCGTCCACCAGGAGAAGCCGAGCAGGCCCACGAGCGACCAGTGGACGGCGCGGATCCACCCGTCCCAGACTTTCACATCCGCCAGCGGCACATCCGCCGGCGTCACCATTGCCGGGGGCGACTCCGCCGGAGCCGCGACGGCCTTTCCCGCCGGCTGTTCCATCCTCGCTCTCCGTCACCGCCGAGGCGCCAGGATAGGAAGGGCGGCGGGTTCCCGCCCAGGCCCAGGATGCCCCCGCGCCCCGGAATCGGTGCGCTTGCGGGCGGAAAGCCACAGGACCCGTGCGGGACGCACCACCTGCCTCTTGTTATCGGCCGATGGGAAACCGTAGTGACGCCATCATGACGGACGCATCGCGGCTGCGAGTTGCCGGCGGCGCGGCGGTCCTGGCCTGCACCGTCGCGGTCGGCACCTATTACGGAACGCGGGATCGCCCTCCCGCGGTGTCCTCGGCCGGCCGCGTCCCGGATCAGGCGCAAGCGGGCGCGCGGCTCCTGGACCAGGCAGGGCCGCGGTTCCCGGCACCTGGATCCGCCCCACCCGCCAGCGCCGAGGCACCGCGCGCCGCCCCGCGTTTCGACGTGGTGCGGATGGGCGCCCGGGGCATGGTGGTGGTGGCGGGCCGGGCCGCCCCGGGCGCGGAAGTGGCGCTGCATGACGGTGGCCGCGAGATCGGCCGCGCCCGGGCGGATTCGCGCGGGGAATGGGTGATCCTGCCAGCCGAGCCGCTGCCCTCCGGCGCGCGGGAGCTTTCCCTGCGGTCGCGGATTCCGGGCGGGGAGGAACTGCAGGGCCCCGATACGGTCCTCGTGGTCGGCCCCGCCCCCGCCGGGCCGGAGATCGCCGCCGCCACGGCGCCGCCGGGTGGCGCCTCCGGGGCTGGCCCCGCCGGCGATGCCGGGCCGCGCCCGCCTGCGGCCGAGGCGCCGCTTGTGCTGCTCATGCCCCCGACCGGCGCGGCAGCGCCCCGCACCTTGTCCCCGCGCGAGCGGCCGGCCGCCCTCGGGCTGGACGTGGTGGATTACGACGCGGGCAATGCCATGCGCTTCGCCGGCACCGCCCCGCCCGGTGCCCGGCTCCGCCTTTACGCCGACGACCGGCACCTGGGCGACGCCGTGGCGGACGAGGCGGGCCGCTGGTCGCTGGTTCCCCCGGTGGCGCCCGGCATGGGCCGGCACACCCTGCGGGTGGACCAGATCGCCCCGGCCGGGCGGGGAGGGCCCCGGGGCGCCCTGGCCGGGCGGATCGAGGTCGCCTTTCAGCGCGAGACCCTGCCCACGGGTGCGCTGGAGAAGGGGCGGGTGGTGGTGCAGCCCGGGCACAACCTTTGGCGCATCGCGCGCGACACCTATGGGCAGGGCACGCGCTACACCGTGATCTTCCGCGCCAACCAGGAGCAGATCCGCAACCCCGCGCGGATCTACCCCGGCCAGGTGTTCTCCGTGCCCGGGGCGCCCTGAAAACCCCGGTGCGGAACGGTCCGGCCGTTTCGTCCGGGCCGGCGGGGCAGCGGCAGGGTTGTCCGGGCGGTCCGGAGAAACCATAAACCGCACTTCCCCTTTTGCTGGATCGTCATGTCACTCGGGCATAGCCTGCGCCTCGTCCTCGCGCCCCCGCACCCGGCGGGGCGTCCCTTCCTGATCGGCGGGGCCGCCGTGGCGGTGGTCGGCGGCGCCATCCTCGGAAGCTGGCTCTTCTGGCTCGGCGCGGCCTTCACCGGCTTCTGCCTGTATTTCTTCCGCGATCCGGAACGGGTCACGCCCGGGCGCCCCGGCCTGTTCATCGCGCCGGCGGACGGGCACGTGGTGTCCGTCGAGCCCGCGGTGCCGCCGGAGGAGCTGGGCCTCGGCCCCGCGCCGCGCTGGCGGGTGGCGATCTTCCTCTCGGTGCTGGACGTCCACGTGAACCGCTCGCCGGTGGATGGCACGGTCACGCGCGTCGCCTATCGGCACGGTGCCTTCGTGAACGCCTCGCTGGACAAGGCGAGCGTGGACAACGAGCGCAACGCGCTGGCCATCCGCATGCCCGATGGGCGCGACATCGCGGTGGTGCAGATCGCCGGGCTCATCGCGCGGCGCATCCTGTGCGACGTGAAGGAGGGCTCGCGCCTGCGCGCCGGGGAGCGCTTCGGCATCATCCGCTTCGGCAGCCGCACCGACCTCTACCTGCCCGAGGGCGTTCGCCCGCTGGTGGAGATCGGCCAGACCATGATCGGCGGAGAGACGGTGCTCGCCGATCTTTCCAGCACCGCGTCGTCCAGCCAGGACCGGGCCTGACGCGGCATGAGCCAGCAACCCCGCCGCTTCCGCTTCACGCCCCGCTTCCGGCCCAAGGGCCAGCGGCGGCTGCAGGGCCTGTCCTTCAACCGGCTGCTGCCCAACATCCTCACCATGCTCGGGCTGTGCGCGGGCATGACGGCGGTGCGCTTCGCGCTGGACGCCCGCTGGGAGCCGGCGGTGACGCTGATCGTGGTGGCCGCCTTCATCGACGGCATCGACGGCAGGCTGGCGCGGCTGCTCAAGGCCACCTCCCGCTTCGGGGCGGAGTTCGACAGCCTGTCGGACTTCCTGTGCTTCGGGGTGGCGCCCGCCTTTATCCTCTACCTCTGGACGCTGCACGATGCGCGGGGCTTCGGCTTCATCCCCTGCATCCTCTTCGCCGCCTGCATGGCGCTGCGCCTGGCCCGCTTCAACGCGGCGATCGACGAGCCCCCGGCCCCCGGTGCCGTGCCGCGCCCGTCCGGCTTCTTCACGGGCGTGCCCGCGCCCGCCGGGGCGGGGCTCGCGCTGTTTCCGATCTTCGCGGCCCTGACCTTCGAGGGCTGGGGCTGGGACAGCCTCGCGGGCGCGATCCGCCATCCGGTCGTCGCGGCGGCGGTGCTGGTGGGGGTGGCCGGGCTGCTGGTCAGCACGCTGCCCACCTGGTCCTTCAAGAACTACAAGGTGCCGCGGCAGGCGGTGCTGCCGTTGTTGCTTGGCGCGGCCGGCTATGTGGCGCTGCTGGTGGCCGAGCCCTGGGCGGCGCTCGCGGCGGCGGGGCTGCTTTATGCGGGGATGATCCCCTTCTCGCTGCGCTCCTACCACCACCTGCGCGCGCAGCTTGCCCGCGCCGCCGCGCCGGAAGGGGAGGCGGCGGAGAGCCCCGCCATCCCCTGAGGCGCGCTCAGCCGCGCGGCGCGGTGACCAGGATGCCCTTTTCGCGCAGCGTCTCGATCTCCTCGGCCGAGTAGCCGGCGGCCGAGAGAACCTCCTCTCCGTGCTCGTTGAAACCGGGCGGTTTCGCACGGGCGCCGCCGGGGGTCCGGGACAGCTTGATGGGCGTGTTCAGCGCCCGGAACTCGCCGATCTCGGCCACCATGTTGCGCGCGGCCGTGTGGGGCGCCGACACCGCTTCATCGACGAAGAGCACGGGGCCGGCGGGCAGCCCGGCCTTGAGCATGCGGTCGCAGAGCGCGTGCCCGTCCTCCGTCAGCAGGCGGGCGGCGAGGATCGTGTCGAGGTCGCCCCGGTTCACCACCCGGTCGCCGTTGGTGGCGAAGCGCGGGTCGTCCACCAGGTGATCGAGGCCCAGGAAGCCGCAGAACTTGCGCCATGCGGGCTCGTTCCCGCATGCGACGAAGATCTCGCAGGTGGCGGTGCGGAACTTGGAATAGGGGCTGATGTTGGGATGCGGGTTGCCCGTGGCCGCCGGGCGCTTGCCGTTCAGGAAGTGGTTCGCGGCCTGGGGGTGCAGCAGCGCCATGCCGCAGTCGTGCAGCGTCATGTCGATGTACTGCCCGCGCCCCGATCGCTCCCGCTCCTGCAGCGCCATCAGGATGCCGATGGTGGAGTAGAGGCCGGTGGCGAGGTCCACCACCGGGGTTCCCATCCGCAGCGGCCCGCTGCCCGGCTCCCCGTTGATGGACATCAGCCCGACCATGGCCTGAACGATCGCGTCGTAGCCGGGCAGCCCGCCCAGTGGCCCCGTGGCGCCGAAGCCGGAAACGCGGCAGTGCACCAGGCGGGGAAAGCGCTCGCCCAGCTTGTTGTAGCCGATGCCCCACTTCTCCATGCTGCCGGGCTTGTAGTTCTCCACCAGCACGTCCG
>Ga0210040_10005837_pt1 | contig 15537 bp, 4 predicted proteins | sample CryGeyCG12114_NA_FD_185462 | JGI IMG/M metagenome (GOLD analysis project Ga0210040, IMG submission 185462) | Groundwater microbial communities from aquifer - Crystal Geyser CG19_WC_8/21/14_NA (SPAdes) (version 2) | ecosystem: Environmental > Aquatic > Deep subsurface > Groundwater | place: USA... | reverse complement strand
TTAAAATATGTAATGTTTCCACATGGCCAATATGGGAGTTCATTCTGCTGCAAGAAGGTAAAAGAGATATCAGCGCCAATAGTGTAAGTACAGACTCCATCAAAGATACTTTGCATTGTTACTTGATAAAACTATGAGCCTATCTTTAGGCACATTGTTGGAGGAAGATGAAATGAGGCCAGTCACTCACTCACTCTCTTTTCTACATTTCACATGGCATTTGCATTAGAATGTACTACAAGTGTGTACTTTCCTCTCTCCGCCATCATGAATGGTAATGGGAATGCAAAGCGGAAATAATGTGCCGTATGAGATAGCATAGTCTCACAATCAGTTCCCATGTATACTAAATATTGGCATATGAAGAATAGTTACCAGCCCAGCTGGTTAGTAATACATTATTACACACTTGGATAACCATCTTTATGAAAGTATTACTACTCAATATATCCGTGCGAGTGGATTTTACATAGAGACAACAAACTAAACATACCACATAAAATATTATGATTTTCTTTTGATATTGAAAATGTACTTTTAGTTACTCCTGTAATACGAGCTCCTTGTTTTGATTTGCCTGTTAAGTTTTCGTAGAATAATAAAATGAAGATTTGGCTCTGTCAGCAGCATCTGTATGTCATGCATACAGACACGGGATGTGAATTGTATCAGAGGCTGTGTATTGTGACTTTGCGACTCTCTATATAATTAACTACACGGTAGAAATTGGTTTTATGGTATTCCTATTCATATAGTACGTACAATAAGGTGGAAGGGAAAAGATGGAAAGAAGATACGGTCCACCATGACATACAACACAATGACTTTCCCCTGATCAATAATACGACAATCTACTTTACGTCTTGAGTACCTAACTTCTCCCTATACATACAATATTCTAATCAGGTCATGGAAATTCAGTGAGTAAGCAAATCAAATTTTTACATGCAAGGTGGTGGTGGTAGGTAAGATAGGCTATATTCACGATACAATACCTATCCTATACATATCCTACAGACATAGAAATAACAAACCAACTACCTTACTTGAGGAACAAAGAGAAAATATTGCACATATGTTTGTTTGTTAATCATAGGAGCAGACATGACTAGAACGATATTTCCTTTCAGATATGAAAAATCATACGACAGAATATAATCAAAACAAATCAAATCTGCATGTGAGAAAACTCACTAGACAGAAGTATTTCAATAAGGAATCACGACAAAAAGAAAAATATGCAATCTTTGCTCCTATGTATATTAGTATTGGTAGTTTGGAATGCTTGTCACTGATTCATTGAGAATCCCAGCTATTGAATCTATCGTTTCTGTGAACATGAACAGCTACACCAAAATGAGTTTCATTCGATAAAATAAACAGGAAATTTCATTGCTGTCAAAAACCATTTGTCTCACACAGAATCTACAAACTGAAATGAAATGACATGAAAAAATATTTAGATTTTTAGTCTCACCCTTCAAAAATTCTCCATCAATATTCCAAAGAGTTCTGCAGCCCATGAAATTTTTTCAACACATTTTTTCACCCAATCGAGCAATATATCCGATTTAGAAAGTCCATTGAAACGATTGAAACCTTTAAAAGCACCACATTCCCTTTCCAATGACAAACATGGTGCATAGTGACGTACCCATGCTTACGTATCTTTTCACACGATTGAATATAAATGAATGGGACACGTGAAACCTTAGCCAAAGAGTAATGCACAACGGATTCTCACACAGCCTTTTGTACCAATCGATCCTATGGTGGAGAAAAAAGGGCCATTTATTATAGTCCCTATGTGGACAGCCTTTTAGTTCGTAACCAACCAGCCAACGAATTCAATCGAAATTCACTAGTATGATGACCATACGCCTACTACCATTGGAACGAAATACGGCACAATTGCTTTGCCCATCCCTTAGGTGTGATAAAATATTTAGTCATCCCAAACTTACCATACACACATTCAACTAAATTTATAAATTGAATTACACAAATAATAGGAGTAAGATATTTAGTCTATCGTAATTCCAAATCCACCTACCTAACACAGACATAAGGTCTCTTGTTTTTGTACTTTATTAGCAAAAGCAACCCGTAGATATAGAAATCAATGTGCACTGCAGGCTAGTTAGAGCCGTAAGTGAAAGATATATGTGACAGAGTACAAGTTCGGATCTAAAAGCATTAAACATTCTCATTTGGCGGATTCCTTATCCAATGAAACGAATGAAACCAGGCAAACCAAAAGATCTCAATTCATGGGGGTTCCCAAACAAATGACGGTTTTTAAATACATACACACCTCCTAGGTAACTTTTCAATCTAGACAGGGAAGGCACCTTGGGTACAACTTTTTACATAACACATTTTTCTATTCACGGAAACTTCACTTTTATATTTTTTGGTTTTTTTTCAAAAATAAACGTGAACTAAAAATGAAGAAAGCCCTTGAAGTAAGTTATAGTCACATAGATCTTTAGAAACTTAAATATCATTTTTTCACCTGGTTTAAAAAAATGGGATATTTATTGAAACTTTAGTGTTTTTTCAATACCGTGCACACAATTATTTCTTTTCATGCGTTCCATGCAGGCTTCGATGTTTTCATTGCAATTATTGCCGTATTTTGAGACTCTCTTTTCTAAAGATAGCGTTGACAAAACCACACAAATCTGGTATTTCTGACTGTAAAAACAAAAAACCTAGAAACGCAAAAAAAAAACAGTTTTACCCTACATTCTTTCTATATTCGTTAAAAAACGACTTTTTCCTGACATGCAATCTATCAAATATTCATGTCCAGCACACATGATGACTCAAACAAGATAAATTAACAATTTAAGCACGCCAAAAAAAGCTACTAAGTTTTTGTCCCTGCGAAATTCAATTAACCAACTTTCAAATTGCTATTCACAGTCATTCTAGCTAATTTATTAATGACTTCTTCCCTGTCTCCACTTTTAACCAACTAACTTAACTATCAATAATAGAAAAATAGTTTGCCTTGTGTCTTGGGCATACTTACTAGTTAGTGACTACAAAAAAACTCACTAATGCTCACCAGTAATTGAGTAACACATGTGTGCTGACAGCAATGAACTTGTCTCCCTTTTCTCATTTCACAGCAATAAAATGTGACAGTGGAGGAAAAGAATATTTCGTCCACTCACATGGCTGGCATGCCACACTTTACCCGGAGAAAGCCATTAGTATAATGAAGTTCCCACTCACAGTTACATAGGTCCCTACTGAACCATATCATGTGGTGAAAGCTGATGGCAACCAAAAGTGTTTCATTCTCCTTACGTAAGTTACCAATAGTCTTTCTTATACCCGGATTACTGAACACAACCTATCTGCACAAAACTTAATTCATCCTAATATTTAGTCATACCCCTCATATTTCCAAACAATACACATTTTTATTGCATCAGTCCTACGGTTTGAAGTTGCTTAAAAGCCATTCACTTTTTGGTAAAAGGCCTCACTATGCTTTGCAGAAATGTTATTCGGCTATCCTAGTTAAATGGTACAGTATGAAGAAATGATATTATAAATATCGTGTCTTCAATAATTCAATACCCAGGTTTTTGATTTCCAAAAATAAATCGGAAAAAGTCTAAATTTTGCTGACAACGAAACAACCAATGTAATCCAGCGAAAAAACTACTAATCTTTTATTTTGCAACGTACAGTCAATAGCTACAGTATAATACTCTGGTTAAGAGTTGGAATACAAATGAAAAAAAGATTCTAGACAAAAGTCATATTAGATAACAGTAGTTAGTTATCTGCTCTCTTGCTTCATACACATTGTAACTAACTATAGGAACATGGTGAAAGTTCAAACTTGAATGGAATGAAGTATCTCTGTGTGAGTGCATGAGAAGAGCATTAAAGAGGGAAAGTTTGTGCGTCATCATCATAGTGGAGACCCTAGTAGTAGTTAGTCTAGTACATAATCCGGGTATAAGTATATAGTTAGTTAGTTATTAGAAGTACTACACGTTCCAAGAGGGATAATACAAAACTGGGCCAGTGAGAGAGAGCCAAAGAGATATAAGAATTTGTTTCCTTATCCTTCAACTACTAACCAACTAGTGTAACTAACTGTGTGTCGTTTATACCTTGTACTAACAGCAACAACACACAAAAAGTAGTAACCATATAGTTAGTTGGTTAGTTAGTTAGCAGTTACCAACCAACTAACTACAGGAATGTGGCATAAAAAGTAGAGTACTTTGACTTTCTCTGTGTCATGTCAAGTTCCCCAAGTGTGTACTTCACTTAGAATATTGCAATACAACAACAGGCTCCCGTGGTTTGGGTTTGGAAAAAAGTTTGTCCAGAAATTTAATACTTTGGTAGCAGTAGGGTTCACGTGAAACGAAATGAGGACATGTCAGTCTGTAATACTTTGACCTTATGTCCAACAAGGACACTACGTAAGTATCTCAGTTAGTACCGGTAGTTAGTAAGTTTAGTTAGTACCTAAAGGTATTTGAAATCAGTCAATCAACTAGGGTATGGAATTTGTGGTTCAAAGTGATAGTAATACATTGTGCATGCAATGCGTAATGCTGATTTATTTCCGGTCAATTTGAACAAGAATACCACAAAAATAGCTTAATTCAATGATTTCACATGTCAAAGGGGGATACACTATAAATTCATGTATTCAGCTCAACACGTTTTCCAAATCGTTCACATGTTCGTGCACCGAAATTCTAAAAAGTATGTGATGCTAGGACTGTCCTTTGGTAGCACAGGATTAGAATGTTAGTCAAAATGTGTCAACGACTGGAGTACAAATGAGGAGATTATTTCAATCAGGAGTTGAGAAATGGAGTTAAAAGTTTGCTGCTACGAGCAAGTTTCTCCCTTTCCTTTCATTGTTTTAGCTCAATATTGAATCATAGAGAGTGATGAGAATTTATATGCTAAATACTCATATGAAGTTGTTCGGTAGTTTTGAAAGATAATTTAGTTACGTATTTTATATACATTTTGGTTCTCTTTGTTATACGTTCATCATTTAATAAGATCCTTTGTAATTTTGTTGTTGAATGAGCTCACGTTGTGATCTATATTAAATTTGGAACTGAACCTTTCATGGTCCTGATTGGAACCGAACGTTTCATGGTCATGACGCAAACAAGGAAAACTATTTAACGCTCACTATTTATTGTGAATGAATCAAGATTCGTCGCAACAGCTTGCTGACTCGTGGCTCCAATTGTTGGCATTTCCAAAATTCAGCCCATTTCTAAAACAAAAGTTTCCTAACAAAGCCCATAACTTTTTGCGAATGATCTTGCCCAGAATAATTAATGTAAGATGTTTGCTAACTGAATTTGTTAGTTTGTAAACTTTTGTATTGTATCAATCAAATGAAGCTGAAGTCAAAATTAAGTTGTTCCGTCACGTTCTCATTTACGGATGATAGATGGACCAGAATTGTATTTGCATTGCACAGTTCTTGTGTTTCGAAATCAGATTTCAGTCTACCTTTGCAGCTATCTTATCAAAGAAGTAAGAAAAGATGCAAGAAAAGTTACACCAAGTCAGTCTATAATTGCATTACCTGGCTAGCAACAAAATGAAGACCAAAGTTTGAACCGACATTCCCTCTTATGCAACTGTAGTCGCTCTCTAGAGTCGATAAAACCAATTATAGCACAACAAAATCTTCAAGTAGTAGTTAAAAAGATTTCCCCTTGCCAGCATTACTAAGTAACTAACTAACTAATTGTTATTGCACTACATGCAAGCGATATAAACGCAACTTTACATTACATGCAGGGAGTACAGCTAAATACAATGATGATGATAAAAAAGAATGAAGTAAAAGTTGAGTGAAACATACCATTGCAATGTACTGCTACAGCTTGAAGACGATATGGTGAGTCGGGTGTGTTTGGAGGTATTTCAGATGTAATATTTATAAGTCTTCCGTCTGGTGTGTACAACTTGACTATATCATAAGCTCCGGCTTCCGCAGCAGAGCGGAACAAATCTAATTTGTAAGAGAAATACAAGTTTCTTTTAGTGAATCCTGTTATAATATATCATCTTTATTCAATACAACTGGAAACCCATGCATACAAATGTTGAGCAAAAACATGAGATTTTTTGCTCCTTCTTTTATTGTAAGAGAGAACAAAAGAGAAACTTTTCTGCATGTGATCTGTTCAACTCCACCAGTTCTGCTCATTTTGGCATTCTTGCTAGAAAACTAGTAGCTACTGCTTGTGTTATAATCTAGGTTTAGGGTTAGAATTACATATTTACACATTTATATAATATATAACTGCGCAACATAACATTTAAAACTGTAAACCACTGTATACTCCCATGGAACAAAAGGATAACTTATTCTCACGGTTAAAACTATAGATTGTTCCAGTTCGCTACCACTATGAATTATTGATGTATGCACACTATTAATCTTACAAAGGGTTGCTATACACATGTGTGAAGCGTATGTGAAGGAGAGCACTTAATGTACACGATGATTCTGGACCATACTCAAACACAAAATGAAGTACAAAGACCATAAAAGTTGGCTTTACTTTGTTTGCCAGCAGTAACCACTCTTTGGTCTCATATTTTGAGACCTTGAGTAAGGAACAAGCTCTCTCATACTTTATACTTTGATTCACTTTATCAGTGTATAAATCAGTGGGCTCAGCTCAAACTTAACATGGAGACCAAGTCTTAAAATACACGGGACAACTATAGGGGAACGAGACTCTTTAGTGACGTACGACAGTCAAGTGGGTCGCCCAGAACAATGGAACGTTTACAGGAGATACACTAAACTCAATTAATTACAGATTCTTTGGTCCAAAATGGCTCGCTGGGGAAGTAATTGATAGGTATTCGAAATTTGGAAACCCATTCTGGGAAGAATGAGACCTAATTGGCTCATAAATAAGAAGGAGAAAGAATTTTTTTATATAATCAAAAAGAGCTTCCATCCTCTCTAGTCATGTACTACTAACTAACTAACTGTGAGTTTATAAAGGTCGGTTTAATGATGTCGCATAGAATGCTTACAGAAAGCCACATCTCCAATACTGCTCATTTTCATACAACATGATCCGCATGGCTTCAGGGGTTCAATAAAAGTTCTTCTTATTTTTATTTCCTTATTCGAATAGAAACGGAGACGCCCTAGTTACGTCCATCCAAGGCTATCATGCAGTGATGCCTATTTTCTCTAGACGCGTTGTTTGTTACTTTCACTCACTCAAATCTTATTCATACAGCCAGATTGGAAAAAATGGGTATTTTTGTACCGGGTTCGTAGACCCAAATCGATAATGAGTACAGACGAAAGAAAAACAAATTTTCTTGAAAGCTACGGGTTATTTAGTATAGATGGGCTCGGATCATTGGAAAACATACTGAGGAATTGTAAACAGGCAAAATATTTGACTACAAAACGTGAACCGAGAAGCACTGAAACATTAAATAAAATGTAGGAGCTACGAAACTAAATGACCCAAAAAATAACATGAAAGATATTAAACGCGATATAATAATGTTTCTTTGATCTATCGATGAATTTTGCTGACCAATATAAAGGAACATAAAAAGATTTAAACGTATGGAAACTCCATAAAAAGGGTAACTGCTGGAGTCCAGTCAGTCAGTACTACACTAGTGCATTCCAGTACGAAAGTCTATACTTTTCTTCAATCTCATGCATGGGCGCATGAATTGGTAAAACATGAAAGAGCGTAACGAAGCAGAAACTTTTCCTAATGGTAAATGCTAGGGTTGAATAGAAGGCGGTGCGAAGAACTACATCCCAATTACGTGGCCAGAACTAGAACATTAGATATTATTATGAAACAAGTTTCAACTTACTTGTGGGCTAACTGTATGGTTAAGTCAGTCAGTCACATATCCTAATTGCATAATAGTATCTATTAATCCAATATTGGCAAATAACTACATAACGTCTGCTGAGTATCAATTCAACGAAATATACGAGTTAGTAAATGGTCATCCGATCAGTTGTCTAATCCAGACAGTCATAACAAATTCAGGACACATCTCTCAGCATGAATTATACAAGGAAAGTAAATATTTGCAAACTCTTTCCAGCTTATTGTCAACGTCGTCTGTTGTGTAGTTTCAGGACAGATGACAGTTTTCGCCCTATCGGTCAAGAAAGAAAACAAAACAAGCTCCCTTTCATCTTTCTATGTATAGATGGGTGGATAAATATTACTTACTAGATTTATTATTCAAGAACTGTTGCCGTATAGCTTCCAAAACGATATTGCATTCAAGCAGAACCTACTGATATTTTCATTATTTGCAATCGAAGCAAAGGTGTCTCCAAAAAACTAAATAATAAACAACTGTGTCAGTAAAAAGCGGCGTCCAGAATAAATATTATCTACATCTAAAACCGATCGAAATGTTGAGCACAGTCAAAATATTTTCCTGTTTGTGCCCACTTTATAATGATTGCGCAACTCAAAGTGAATCCACAGTGTCAAAGTCAATCATCATCAATGAAATCATATAGGCTTGAACTTTTCATCTGACAATCTAGGCAAATAGTCAACTCCACAGTAATTGAACGTTTTACACAACAAAGAGAAAATGATTGACTGGTGACACCAAACTAGATTAGTACTTTTACAAACTCTAAGATCTTTCAGAATTGAATTCACAGCGAATCCTAACCAAACCTCTCACAAACTGTGTTGAAACTAAACTGTACAATTTCCGTTCCCTGATTACTTACACAGCAACTACTTGTTACTACCTTCAACTTGTTCGCTTAGTACCGACTATTAGGGATAAGTAAATTATTGAAAACATACAGGGGTGGTACAATAACATTGATCGATTTCGTTACCAGATAGATATTTTGATGCTTATGAATTTTTGAACTCAATAGTACCCTGAGTTTTCCGTAATTTGGTTTGGGTCGCTGACTAAGGGCATTATCCCCTAGGCAGCAAACGTCACAAATACCCCAAAGGTCACCTAAAACTTTCTCACGGCGGACTTTCACCAGATTAAGTTTAATATTTTCTCCTCTGTTGTAGCACTACCAAATTTTTGTCTGCCTATACTTTTGTTTCTGTACGCTTCATGCAGCCCTATTTGCCCTACACAAAATGTATGCCTATTATCGCCCGTTAAAACTTCTTGCACAAGTAAGCAATTAAATAGCCGGGAAAACTATTTTTCACTACTTTTTATTCCCGGTGTTGAGTAGTGAAATCTGGGGTGTGTATGATACTGCGTTAGATATATGAGCGCGAAGTGCGCTGTTAACTTGTTTAAAATTTATCTGTTCGGCGATTTGAAAAAATATACAGACAAAATCGGTCAATATCATTTTACCACACCTGTAATAAATACTGACTGGAAAACATTTCAGACTAGTTTATTTAAATCTGTTAAATGTTTTTTTTGTTAGCCAAGTTACTTAAATATAGTACTCATGAACTCAATTAGCCTAGTCCTAAGAAGGAAGACCACATACCTTTAATGTCATCGGAAGATGAGTCTTTTGGCACCAAAGCAGTCTCAAGCGTGTCACCAACGGTGAAATAGATTGTGGCCACTTGACTGGATTCTTCTTGAAGTCCGTCGGTAGGAGGCTCCCCCGTATTATTACTAACGTCATCCTCGTCCTCATCATTGTCATTATCTCGATCGTTGGCTGGGAGGACGTGGAACGGATCAGCCTCAATGTCGTCTACACTACTGGAACTCTTTGCGGAGGCCATGCGATCGGTTTGAAAGCACCGAAAAATGCCAATTTTCCGGTCCCACTAATAGTAACTTTTAATTAGGAGCGACAACAAATCACACTAAAAGTTGAATTCACGACAACCACATATGACATATGTGATCAAATGTTCAGCTGGATGCTGCTGTAGTCCTCACTATTTTTCAAAATTTCAGGCCAACATGTTGAATTGTCGGACTACATGTTGAAAATCTGAAAAACCAAAGGAATAACAATAATTCTTTAATTTAAAAACTTAAATGCCAGTTGCTTGCAACATACTAACAAATACTTGAAGACTTTAATCTGCTTAAAAATGCAACCACACATCACCTACTTCCAGCCTGACATTAATATATTTAGCTCAAATAGATTCAAACGTCGCCGAAGTTACGCAACTTGTTAAATTAAGTTGCATAATGTTTAACAAGAAAACAGTTTACAAAATATTTAATTGGTACTAGATGACCACGCAAACAACCATACAGTAAATCCATTGCCCTGGACATAATTTTTCTTTGAAAATTGGCCTGTTGATTTAAAACTGTGCATTTTAGTAAGTTTGCGATGAGTTGCTGAGCTGTGTCACTTTTATATCCTCACAAAATACACTTTGATTGGCTTGTGCGGTCGATAGTAGTCATTACAAAACGAAAAAGAGTTTAAAAAAAACTTGCTTTGATTTAAAGATTTTTTGTTAGCATGTACTTTTCATGTACGTTGTAAAATACGGACAGAGGAAAAGATTGGTGGCTGTAAAACTGTTCGACATCCTGCAGCTGCGGGTTTACGAGAAAATGTGTTTTGTGTCTTCGTCTACAAAACGTGTTCAGTGGTTTACGTTACGTCGATGCATATATAGAACCCATTCCCCAAGAAAGACATAATAAAAACGCATATTTGTCATTAGTATCCCAGTATTGGCGACTGAGTCTCGTGTGAGCAAAAATAAAATGGCTTCATGAAAACATTCACTAACAGTGGGATCTCATTGTGGTAACTAGTATCAAAAGGTATTAAAGAATTTATAGTTTTCTTTCTACCAAGCGCTAGTTTCTATTATCACCGAATATAAAATCCAGCCCATAATTTCTCCCTACGGGAGGTCCCTCGACTACGTAAATTTGCTGTAACGAATGCCAACGGTGTTATGAAATTCTCCGTTTTGCCGACACCGAAGTTTTTCTGACGTATCCTTCTAACTGAATAGTCAGTTTTGCAAAAGTGAGAGTTTGTGATTTTTCTGGAATGAATAGGTTTTTTGTGTGGGGTAAGAACTTTCTTGATAACAGTGTTACCATACTTAACTTGTCAGTACTTAACATAATGCTATGGTGGTAGTAGAAGTAGGCGAAGAATTTGAAGAAAAAAGTTGAGTGCCAATTCAAGAACGAGTGCTTGAAGCTTGTCAGTCACATGCATACTATACCATACCCAATTTTTTTTAGCCGACACAAACTAATCTATAGGTTTCTTGCTTCTATTGTGTGAAAATTCGTATACTTGAGGAAACTTGCTTCATAACATTCAGAACTAGGATATGAAAAGGAAATTGCTTCTTACAAAAGTGTTTTGAGTGAAATACGCATTTACTGGGGAGAACAAATGTGTATTGTCCATTAATTGAAGCTGTAATTGAAACATATTTTCTTCTGTATAGTCTGAACGGATAATAATCATAAATAATATTCAAGAATAGGATTAAAGAAAACAGTCTTGCTCATTGATAGGATATTAGATTTCTGCATGTGAGCATATTTCATTGCTGCTGGATTCTTTGCAATAAACAAACAAGATTTAACTTAACATTTACCACGTGAATAGATTACAGGATAAATCTGTATAAATAGCTTCAAGTTTTTCCGACAAGATATTTAATCAAATAAGAAACACGTGGGTCTTCAATTTCTGGGAAAAAAATTACAAATGCATTTCTATGTACATAAGTACTCATGCATGCCGCGTTTCTATTAATTCAAATTCAAACTAAAGGATTTGAGCAGTTTTAGTTGGCTGCAAACTTTTTTAATAGATGCATGGAATTTGTGAATGAATAGGGATAAACTTTGTTGGATACACTGAAACGAAATTGACATCCATCAATTTAAAAGTGTATCCAATTCCCTTTCCTGTTGCAAATTGCAAACTACACTTTGCATTAGGTAAGGTTGAATCAATAGGATTAACAGTTTAGAGACATTTCATGCACTAGTCACTCAATTTTTCATTCAATTTGAACTGAAAATTGATGAGTTAAAAAATTGAATTCGTTGGATAACTAAATGGCAACCATTCAAACTCTCTTATTTCTCTCTCTTCTGAATTTTTTATTCCAAAGAGCAAAAACGTGAGTGACGTATACAAACATGTGTGAAAAATACTTAACGCACGAGACATACATGTAAACCAATAGGCTTTTTTTCTCTACTCTTGAAATAACAGCAATGCTTAAACGGTAATAGTAAGCACAAGTTTGGGCTGTAAAAATGATGACGCCACATAGTGAAACCAAAAGTTTAATTTTTTCTTCACCTTTGTAGTTCATATACACCATGGTTTTAAACTGTGAGTGAAAGAAATAAATCAAATGAGCACAGAATGGAGTTAACACCTGAATTGTTCTCACGTTTGTGAGTTACATGCACAGAATGTGAAAAGGAAGCTCTCCTGTGAAACTAAAAGAGATCATGAAACTGTTCTGTTTTCGCTAATATGAGTAGTAGGTTTCTCAACTCATTTATTTTTCTAAGCTTTCCCTTTGTTAACATTTGAATACAATGAGTCCGTAACCCCTGCTTCAAAATTCCAAGCATGCCAGTAACTTACTTACAAATGAAAGCCTAGACGTGAAAGCTTTCCCAAATTTTGCAGCACCGCCGGTCTTCGAAACAAAGGTTGCCTTGCTAGTCATCATATAGCATTCAACTAACTTAACTATAAATAATATTTACACTATCCATGTATATATTTTTCCCCATACTTTTCAGGAATCGGAACAGTTAATTATTGATTTATCATAAACATCTATCTCACAATCTACGGCCAAATAATCCCAGCCCCAGCGTATACTCTCAATTTAGACTCATTAATCATTTCGCTTCCTTTTTGTATTCCTTTTATTGCAAACTGCAATATTTTTCCTCCTTTTGCTACTTGCGTGCATGCAATCCTCCTTTGAGTCTTGAATTATGACTAACTTGTGCCCTGAAATTCCAACTATGCAATATCAGCATACAAGCAATACAAAAGTACATCAAAAAATTCTACACATTACATTTTTTGCTAGCTCAAACGATAAAAAATGCCACCTCTGCATTTCACCTATTTTACTATGCGTTCTAAATAATCAAGAATCCTAAATCCCCATGCATTCATGTTCCTCCGTTAACCAGAGGAGCTCTGTCAGCTAGTCATTTCTGTATGTTAGGTTGTATTTATGATCCACGAATATTCTATGAGAAAAACACAACATATGAAGGCCTATAGTCTAGCCCATAGCCTATAGTTTTAACGTGATCAATAATGTTGCAAAGAATATTTCTTCCTTTATATGTAGGAACCCTATTGGAATATTTGGATCCCTGTATGTATGTCAAACGGTCGTAACTCTCAAAGTTTGTCTACATGTAATGCTTTATGAGCTCATAAAGTGTATATTGATGAGTTCCAGCTGCAAAACATTAGATACACATTCATATACAGGACCCCAATCCTTGTGCCCAACATTTCAAACTTGATGAAGTGAAAAGTCGCACTTTATTACTCAGTCAGTCAGACAGTTAGTTAGTTGAAACTATGAATTATGAATGCTAGGTTTTATAACGACGATAATCTGGACTTTCCATGCATATAGTTATTAACTTATTTAGTTGGTACACGCTGGTAACTAACTAACTACACTCATCAAAAACTTGTTAGACAGACAACAGTATTTATGAACTTTGCTACGTCAAGAGAATTATAATGACCAGTTTTTACATACATTTTGCCTATACCTCCTAATTATAGCGTTCACAGCTCAAAGTTAGATGCAAAAAGTTTGGAGTGCCCTAAATATAGAATGCATGGAGATATGATATAAGAGAAAGTTTCCAGCACCGTCGGCACAATTTATTCTTTTTCAATTGTCTGGACCATGAGATGTGGGAAGGAATTCCAGTTCATGTGTTTTGGTTTCATGTTAACTAATAACTAACGGAAATGCTAAATAGAAAACTAAAAGTAGTGGTCAGCGTCAGAGTTAGTATGAAAAGTAAAGTACTAAGTAACACAAGGATAGCTAATTGTGCATAGTTTTTGAATAGACTATAAAAATGAATAGTCTATAGACAAGTAAATAAGATTTCTGGGCAATCAAAGCGCGTTTGTTCAAACCCCATGTCAACTACCAGATAAGTTGTTCGGTATGTTTGTTCTACTGTAAAAATAATTGTGAAGTAACCGGTGATGCAAATAGGTAAGTTTTGGACATGATTGGGCTAAAAGCTTGGTGTAAAACACAGGCATTGGACGATTGTAGATCTAAAAAGTGATATAGACATAGAATATCCTATTTTGTTTTCCTCAACCTGCTGGAAATATAGTTTGCAAACTGAATGTACCAATCCAATTAGAGTCAATTCAAATTTATGTGTATTCACAATTATGTATAGATCTAAGCGAAAATCTGTAGTTCCTTGTACTCAACATTTAGCTGTGAATGGCAATGATTTGCAATCATTTGTTTTCTTTGTCTACAAAATCTCCCGTTAGAATAGAAACTTGTCCAAACTAGTTCATTTCAATTCATAGTGTGATTGCACTGTGAATCGAAACCTTTATTGGAAAATGTTCATACCATTTACGAATGATTATAACGCTTACTTTGAAGTTTGCTCAATCTAACATGTGTGGAGATTGAAGTCCCTCGATCTATAATCTGTAGTTTGCAGTTTGTAATTTACATCTGTTGATTTATCCTATTCACAAACACTACGATTCACAAATGTGTCTACAAATTTTGCATATTTATGTCTATTAGTTTGCTCTCTCTCACACACAAATTGCAGCATTTTGAAGTCAACTGTTGTTTTGAGGAAAGGAGCTGAACACTATAGAAAAGAAAATCTTTTTATGGCACGGACAAAAATTCGCCAAAAATTTACGTCGAACATATCTAAACAATTTTTAAATTAGTGGCTATTGTGTATATAATGAAATATACGATTCTATTATTCACTTGAAATTCAATTTATATGAGTCCAGCTAAAGTAGAGTGGCTAAAGAGAAACGAAAAACAGTTTTCTTGACAGTAGTTATATTTAGTTTTCAATTGTAAATATTTGTGTGTACACACTATGCCAAGCCTACAATTACAGTGTCCATTGGACGTTCATAAATTCTAAAATTGGCTTCAAAAGCTTGGTGTACATATTTACTGTGTAAACAAAAGTCAGCAATCTCTAACTAATCTATTTTAACTGACTGACAGAATAACTGACTTTGTATGATCTTATTCCTAACTCAAACTGAATGTGAGCCGACGCTTGCATTCCTTGATTATAAACAATAAAGAAGGCATTTTAATGAAGTTTGTAACTACTTTACTAACTGTATCCTTAATGCAAAAAACAATTAACCATGTGTATAGTACACTTCATGCAACTTTAATTACGAATTTCATTAGGTAGGAAAAATTTGTTACATGCATGCTTGTGCTAAAAATATAGAAACAACGAAATTCTTGGAATACACAAAATATTACATAAACTAATTTGAAA
>Ga0210040_10005836_pt1 | contig 15537 bp, 5 predicted proteins | sample CryGeyCG12114_NA_FD_185462 | JGI IMG/M metagenome (GOLD analysis project Ga0210040, IMG submission 185462) | Groundwater microbial communities from aquifer - Crystal Geyser CG19_WC_8/21/14_NA (SPAdes) (version 2) | ecosystem: Environmental > Aquatic > Deep subsurface > Groundwater | place: USA... | reverse complement strand
AAACAATAAAAAAATAAGAAAAAATCTTCCCATTGGACTGATCTGCTTGTTTTAGACTTTTCAGTCAGGTCATCAGATCGTGTTCCAGATACGGACTTGCCGGTTTTTACTGACTCCGTTTTATTTTGTTTAAATATACTCGACTTCAACTTTCATGCAAATAGAATGATTGAGAAAAGAATTCATTATGGGTAATGATTTGTAGCTATGTTTTTTCTAACTTTACACGAACTGACTAAATAGTGGCAAATATCACATTTTTAACAAATTTTTGTCTGGTATTCTTGTGAGCACAATAGTTTTGCTAAAAAACTTAATTCAATACATATTTGATTGCAAATTTAATATCCCCAGAGAAATTACTACATTTCTAAACTACATTTATGTGCTGAAGACAGTTATTAGTTTTAGACATTCACTGCCTCACAAGTTGTTGTATAACGTTGGCTAAATCAAAGTTATTAAATTATTTGCACAATAGAATTTAATTATAAAGTTTGTTAGTATTTCACCGTAATGGATGGATGCTAATAAGTTTAAGTTATTTTGTTAACACAGTAAGCCAATAGTACCCATTCTCAGTGGGTACATTTATTCATGTAATTACACATGCCTTTGAGAAAATTGTTTCCTTACTTATTACATTGAAGTTCTTAATGAGACCAATAATGCATTTAATTCAAGCGTGGCAAACTTTATATATTCCACAGACACAGAACAGAAGCAACTACGCGGTTTCCTTGCATAATAAATAAGACTTATCAAGCTTTTAACAACTAAATGTTTGGTAAACTTTGCTTTCGACTTTCAGCAGATTGAACTATAATACAGCAGCTCAACTTGTTTGGAGCTTAATAACCTTCGTAATTATTTCGTAAAGAATTAAACGGTATGCTGAATGTTGACATGATTTATTGATGCTATATAGTTTAGCTTTCGGTAAACAATCTGTTACTATCTTTAAGACAAATCAGCGCTGTGTACGATATAAATTAAATTAAGAGCCAATATAAATTTCAATCAAAATCATGTTCATGACGTTTTTGGCAAACTTCACTCGGTGAAACACAAAGAGATGAGTTTGTTTCTTGATTTAAGAGAAAGTTATTCTGGTGAAAGTTGTCAAAAATTGTCTCGCTTTACGCAAATTGGGTCAAATGTTTCTAAATCCAAATAAAGTTTTTGCTCGCTTTCGATCAACAATCAACAAAAAATTTTGCGAAATCTTTCACCCAAACCAAGGTATATAGAATAGTATTCGTAGACTAAACCCAGGACTATTTGAAAAAGCAAACAATAACAAATGTCCATTTCAGAAAAGAACAAAACTTTTTAGTTACAAGGCATTGTACTTGAATTTCAATTGTGGTTGCTCAGAAATTCTGTAAAAGTAGTCATCCAACCTGCATTGATCTACAACATCGGGGCAACTTGGGGCAATTGCCTTTCATTCTAAAATGGGGAGTACCTATAGCTTTGGTTGAAGAAAGAACATTTCTAAAGCCCTGAGAACTATTCACAATCTAATCATTTTTATGGCAAAAACTAGCTTTGCTCCACATGCTACACATACAAATGCAATCTAGGAATTTGCAAACAAGTACAAACTCGAGGGAATTATCATTTTCTAAATATAGTGCATTCATGGTTAGTGGTTTGGGTTGGTTACGCAGGTTCTGATAGCAAATAAGTAAGTTACAAAATGTATTTATTTCTGATGGCCGGTCTATAGATGTGTATAAAAACACAAATAAGGAGCTATGTTGTTAGCCTGGACTGCTAGAGTGGGGACAGCACTATTAAAAATAAATTATTGAGAAGCAAAAATAATCCTGAGCTGATAAGATGAGTGTGGTGCTTTAGAATCCACATTGTACCGGATGTTAAGCACTTCATTACACTCACACTTGAACGATTAAATAATTTCCTGCATGCAAACCCGTGAGCGAGTCGATCAAGTATATACACTTTCCGGTAGTTATTTGGCGTAACTAAGAAATAATATCGCAGTTACTACAACTATGTTTTTGCAAAATCATTGATTAATAATAGCAGTCAATAGTCACAACGCAATCAAAATTTTATCACGACGCACGTAACACAGTAAATAAGGTGATATGAGATTCTACCTTTTAGCCTATGTGTACTGAAGGTAATGGAAAGGAAGCAATAATTTAACGAACTCCTTAAAAACAATTATTAATTTGTTGTCCAAGAGGAAATTGTTCAATTCATCGGGGAATCAACGAATTTAATTTTCTAAAATAATGATTGATTTTGTAGACACATTTTCGGCTCTTTAAATGTCTACGACACAAGTTCAATAAAGTCAGATGGGGCAGTTAGTTTTAAATCATTATTGAGTCCAAAAGGGGCAACTCCTGCGACCGCAAATCAGAGAGATTGGAAAGAAGTTTGAATATGTATGAAACGTAAAGTAATTACTTTTCCTAGTCTATAAAATTAAGTCGTTCCTGGAAGTGGGCACAAAATTACATTTTGGAACTTCATCAAATTAGCTCTCTCGTAGAGCTATCATGCAAATTGATTCTTGTCTTCTAAAGTCTGACTTTATCTTGTAAGTTAGTTGTCCAACTAACTAACTATACCCAGTATCATCAATTAACGAAAAAAATGTATTCTAAGGATATTTCATCATATCCTTTACAGCATTCCCTGAGTGATGCAACCAATTTAATCAATGTAAATAACATTGTTAGTCACACAATGTGATCTGATTCTACATTTTCATGGTTTCTAGAACGTAGCAAGTAATGCAAATTGGATTTACATCTGATACAATTTATTGTGCAATGCAGAGCTTTCTTCATGCCTGAAATACGAGATGAGTAAAATGCTTTAACAAGCTAAGAATTCAATGCGCAGTGAAAAGGAGCCATAATTCATTTTAAAGCGAAGGATAAACAAGCCCCAGGTGTCAGGGGATGGCAAACGCTATTCTATCTTGGGCATTTGTATATTTAATCAACATTTTACGCATATAATGCTTAGTGACAACAAGATGAACTATTTTTTTCTTCATCATCAAATTGGATGTGTCTAACTGAAGGATTTAGGAAAACTATAAGCAAAGTTAATGGAAATCAAGAACTTTGGTTTTGTGGCAGGACAGGCACGAGCTCGAACACAGCATGCATGAAGTACAAACCTCCACTCATATAGAATAGAGTGAATCCATGAAATTTGGAAATATAACAAAAATATAGTCTGGAAAGCCAAAAAGTCCTATGGATGGGATATTTTGTAGCCGAAAAAAACTCATTAACACTGCTAATTACACTAATATTTTCACAATTATAAAGCCCATGCATGACTTGCAACTTATAACAAATGTCATAATAAAGAATACAATGAAATACAGCAAAGCGGGTATGGAACTTCAAGTTACTAACTTTAAAGCTTTTCTAAACAAAGAAAGTGTTTAGAACCTTACAAATTCTAACCATAGCATGCAGAGCATAGATTAAATTCTTAAGCAAATACACAGAAGTGTGTACAACTTAAATGCAAGATAAAGCAATAAACATTTTAATATCTGACATTACATATTTATAAATTAATAAATGTTTTAAAATGTGTGGCACGAAAGTGACTTAGTCTTGTCTTACTTTCAATCCCCAAATGGATAAACCTGTTCGTTTATAATTCATATCAAGGTTTACATTTCAATCATGCTGAATTAAAAGAGAACAGTGCAGAATATGTAAAAATGTACACGTCAAATTATAGTCTACATGATACCCTCCGCAAGTTGTGTTTATCGCATGCAATATTAATGTGAAAAATGGCAAAAATTTTCAAGATAGCACACTAACCAAGATTTAATTTTCGATTGCAAGTCCAGACTAAATAGCCTATAATCTTTTCCTTAGTAAACAATTTCAATTTTACGAAATTCTTCAAATATTTATGTCTATCGATTTCCTTTACCCATAAATAGTTCACAAAAGTCTATACTTTATTTAGTCACTACATTATGTTGCTGGCCAAAGTTTATACAAACTCAACCTTCAAAACACCGGGTTTCAATGAAACGCTATGGGTATCTAAACTTTGAAACCTTAATGAAATGCTTGTTACTGGTTGACTTATTCTTCTTTGCTCGTAGTATTCAACATTGTTCTAGCATGCATAATGAAATAGTTGCAATTCAGAAAGCAAAAAAATCTTCTCACAGACGAGCTCGCTTAATTGATTTCCTATACAACGAATCGATATTTTAGATTGCCTGGAATCGAGAACAATCAATTTTTATACACTATAGCTTCTAAAAAAATATTCTTGGCACGTAACGTAATGCAACTGCGACGTACTAAATTAGCTCGACTTTCTTGTTAACTTAGCTATCCACCAAGTCTCATATTATACAAAAAAGTTAAAAAAATATGTCTATAGGATTTGAAAAAAAATGAAAAAATTGCTTACTTTTCGCTTAGCTCTTGCCAGCCTTTGGTCTCTACCATCTTCCACTTCACCAACAGCTGTTTTCCCCCAAACTGCAATCGCTATTCGAGCGTAAGTGAAAATCAGCACTGTCAATGGGAAGAAATACTGGAGGATCATGAGTGTGAGGCTGTAAGCCATTCGATCGCCAGGGTTGCTCCATCCAGACTGCAAAAAAAGTATAATAAATAAACACTTGGTGCAAATCACACAAACACAGAATGCAGTTTTTGTATCGACACAGCCTTTAAATTCACATTATTGGTCTCGAACGTCCAGAAATATTTTATTTCTCGCTTGAATGTGTGTGACTTACTCTTGTGGTGAAGGCATGAAATCTTTTTCAGACTAAGAGGGAAAGCTATTTATTTTGATGAGTGTCATAGTGTCTCTCCTAATTTTTTTCGACAAAGTTTTGATTTATGTGGTAAAACTACTTGCATTCTAATACATGTTGACATTTAATTTAGTACTGGGTGTTTAAAGTAATGTAACAATGTTTTTTAAATCCTTTTTTGGTGCATCAAAACAGAAGACCTAAAAATGTATAACTAAAAATGAGCAAAATGTATTCCAATTCATTTAGCAGAGATATTGGGCTTATGTTTGCCATTCAAAGTTTTTTAAATGGGGAGTTATTACACTTTGAATGAATGAAGTAGTAACTAATAATTGATTTCATTCATGGGACATCGTTTCCACATAATAGTTCCATTGTCAAGCACATTCTATGACTGCAGGCATGGATAACTACTGTAAAACTTTTGCTACTTAAAATTCATAAGACTACATTTAAGGAGCAGTCTACCAAAGTACATACATCAAGCGTTATCATTATTTTCATATTGATTAATATTGATGTGCAATTAGAGTACGTTTTAGAATACTGATGGCAAAACTTGTTGAAACTAAAAGGCACATGCACATGACTTGATGACACATAATTATAGCGGAGAGTAAACTGATGAAAGTAAGTAAGCAAGCGGTGCCCGAAAGAAAAACTTGTGTCTCTTTGTGAGAAGCCTAGAGGTTTTCCTGAGGGAATTCAAATGTTCAATATAAATTCGACCATTTCCATATTTGCTCATCCTCTCATCAAAGTAGCTTTGAGAGAAAGTAAAGTACAAGTAAGTAAGTATAGTCGCACGTAAAATTTTAGTATGATAGTTTGCGACTCAGTGCACACGAACAAAGTAAACGATAAGTTTATGTTAAAGAAATAGAGTGGCTAGGTGGTGATAAAATCAATAGGGAACCAAAAATTACGGTAAATAAAAGGAGTCATCCAAACCTTTATGCTCAAACCTAGACAATCTGTTTTGCAATGCTGAGCAAAATCAAGCCACCCATGTTAACTAGCTATCAAGCCACTATTCTTCGAAATCTAGAGCTTCTATATACTACTTGGAAGTCTATTTTTGTGAAAACTAAAAGTGAACAGCAAACGAAAAGTTTGACAGCGAATATATTTCAAAGAGGTTCACAGAACTAGAACTAGGAATAGTAATGTACTATTTAACTATGTACTTTTAACCTTTGAATGTATAATGGCTACAATGGCTGCAAAATTATAAGTGGAAAGAATGCTTGACAAAAATGATTGATGTATTTCACTAATTTGCTTTTTACATCACTTAAACGCTAGGACCTACAACAGGTTCCGCGTTTATGAGAAACTGTAAATTGTAATTACATCACTTCTTGAATTATATATTTCAGTAACTGGATAACAAACTGGAAGCAGTTCTTGAGCTGTACGCAGACATAAAGCAACAGAACAATAAACTAATGTCTTTATAATTGACAAATTTATAAAAAGAGAAAAAATTCTAACGTGAGTGCTTTCTTGACAAAGTTAAAAGATCATTAATTATAAGTGGCGCACATTTCAGGTGTGTACTCTGTCCACAACAACTGCTAGTGAAAATAAACTTGCTCCACATACAGTGCCGTCAGGCATTTGTCAGTATCGTTTCTCAGAAAAGCAAGATTGAACAAGAAAGGCACTCCCGGTGTATAAAACAACTTATGGATTGGAAAAATAGTGTCAAAAGTCCCAAACCACGCTCATATGTGACATAACTAACAAGAAAAAATGGTTTCACATGAGAATGTAATTTCATCAAGTATAGCATGTCCCATAATGCCTTAAAGCCTACATGAAAAATTACTAAGACTTTCATATAAACTTTATCAATTTTCATCTTGATTGCTCAGATCTACTAGCTATGGGAGCAAGAAAAATTTTTGACCCATAAATGTTGATCACTTTTTACATGCCCAGTACAAGTTCACCAAAATGAAAAACTTTAGTATCCAAAAATAAATGGAACATGGGATAATCAAGTTTGACTAGAGAATTTGGTAAATAAACACTGTGCTATGAGAAACCGGATTTTTCAATTTCGAGTTGTCTTTCTTTACTATACAACAGCTTGGAGAGTAATGATACAAGTTGAGGAAGAAAGTTATCGCCCAATTGCCTTTCAGTTGGCTCATCTACCATAAAATGAAGAAACGACTTCCTACAGCTAGCCGCGATTTCGTTTATCAGACCTAGTAGTCTTTGTGATCCCCGAATAAGACGTGGATATCACCGATGAGAAAAGAAGTAATCGAATCTACTAAAACGATTCTAACAACAAAGTCATTTCTGGTACACGAATTCTTATTCCACAAACACCTACGCGTTGTACAGTGACTATCAGTGTTGCGTCAATACATGACTTGTGAAATATATATTTTTCCCATAGGAGCAACTTCATTTATCACTGAATGTTGTTCTCGAGCACAACACAATAGGTGGTGATAGGTGAAGGAAGTCAGTAAAGATTAGATGAAAGAAAAAATTCTCTTTGGATGCAGCGAAAGTTGTTTTGCAGCTATATTTATACCTCCTGTCTAAAGATTATTGTAGAAATGAATGGAACAGAGGATCAAAAGTTAATTTAACTGTATGAAAGATGCATACAAAGATATGATATAAAACCCTGTATTTAGATTTGGAGATAAAAAAATCTAATTATAAAGACTATTTTTTCACAAAAGAACAAGAATACATCCAAAGTTTTTGAAAAACAACTTCAGTCTAATCTTTAAAATAAGTTCCGGATCAGATTACTAACTACAAAAAGTAATTACTCGTGGCCGTTTCCTGACATTTATAATTCAAGGAGTTAAATTTTACGGGTTTAACAAGTGTATATTATTGGCTCTGTTCTGTTCGAACTAGACAAAAATTTAAATCAATAGCAATGTGATGACTACATAATCTACCTCAGATTATCTACTTCCAACTTGTCCAACAAAACCAGTTTTCATCTACTATGAATGTTTGCAATGGCATCATAAAATCATTGAAGTAAGAATTGTTCCTTCTAATGTATCTTTTTCTTACTATTTTGACCATTATGTTGGCACCATGCTGACAAAATCATAGGTAAGAAATCTTCAGGATATTCGCCGAGCTCTAAGAAATTGGAAAGGGTTTGCATAGGTTTGCTTGTTTGCATTTTCTTTGCGTTATTTCGTCCCTAAACCTAACCTACTGGCGGATATACCACTCTATATAATTGGCTAAACAATACCATCACAACGCATATTGGAATCAGTGAAGATGTTCAATACCACGACAACGCATATTGGAATCAGTAAAGTTTTCAATACCATGACAACGTAATATATTGGAATGAGTAAAGTGTTCAATACCATACCATGACAACGTAGAACAGGGGCGGTTGTTTAGTACAATGTTTAGGAATAACAACGCTGTCCATTACTTGGCACTTGGCAGGCAAGAGGCAAAGTGAATGCAAAATAAACAAAAAAATCTGCACCATGCATGGTAAAGTTAGAGATTCAAAAATGCCGGCTGATACCATAAATTTCCAAAAGTTAAAGAAGCCGGTGATGTAAGACCGCAGTAATGTGAAAGATAAAGCTGAACCATGGCGACGTAACTTTGAAACTATGTGACAGTCACATAGAATGCATGGAAAATATTATTTGCTATTTGCACAGCCCGATATTAGCGACAGCGGGCCATTCGACTGGTGGTACATATGGGACAAGTATGGCGAAGATATATGGATTGGCAACGATCGTGCAATCCAATCATTTCTTTCAAATCAGAAAAAGATTAGAAAGACTAAAAAAAACTAGAAAACTGCTATCGGAAGGAAACTTACAAAAGCCCTTACTCAAACAAAGTCAAATCCTAGTCCACTCAATCTGAAACACCCACCTGGTTCTGACTCTTCTGAGAAGAAAAAATCTACCACGCTTGCATTTCTCATTTAATTTGCACCGAAATCATGCAGAGTAGCAACATCTTTCCATATTAATCAAACGCGCTTTATTAGGTCACTTAATGACAACTCAAACTATTTAATTCACAATAAGAATAAAAATCTGGGTCAAGCCTTCAACTACCATGTTACCGGTGCAATATTGCTGTAAATAATTTCTTATTATAAATTTTTATTTTTATTGTGAATTAGATAATTTAACTTGTTATGAAGTGGCCTTAAAAGCGAGGTCAATGTGAACGAATAACTTTGCATGTTATTCCCTATCTTGTGAACTAGACAGACTAGACACACAACTCACAAAAGTATAAAGTAATCTGAACATATATGCGAAGTGTCGGGAAAGTTTACTACTGTCACTTCTAAACTTTGCAAGAAAAAAGACTATTTACATTTTCAATCATGAAAAAAACTTGAGTGAGGCTTTCTAAATCAAGGCAAATCTGTGAAGGAGACAAAAAATGAGCGCACTGGACACGAGAGTAGTGAATGGAAATTTATATTCGCTTCACAGTGCAGGTGGTTTGAGTGCATAAGAAAAGCAATATTTTCATATAATAAATATTGCACGCCCGTCACATTTTTTTCATAAACCTTGGTGAGTAAGATAAATAGGTTATGGACGCATCGCGTAAATCCATAATAGGATTTGAACTGGAGAATGTATGGTTTTTGCTTAAAATATTAACTGTCAGCAGTAGCAGTAAACCGTGTTGTATTTGTGAAAGTAATTGGTAACCAGAAAACAATGTAAATGAACAACTTACCTCTTCACATAAAGGGAGTCCACGTTGCTCATCCAACTCTAGTCTGGTGAAAACTGCAATCGGAGCAGCGGTAATTAGGGCCACGACCCACACCAGACCAATAACAACGACTGCTTGAGATCGCCTCAGTCTTGGTTTCAGAGGATACAAAATTGCCATGTACCGATCCCCGGCCAGGGCTACTAAAGTGTACGCCGAAACGAAAACGCAAACGGCTTGAGCTGGACTGACAATTCGACACAAGAGTTCCCCAAACGGCCAGTGCTGAAGTAGTACGGAAATATATGAGAAAGGGACACATAGGACGGCCATGAGTAAATCCCCGACGGCTAGATTGGCAATCATGTAATTGGTGACGGTCCTCATCCTCGAGGTTGAGAAAACCACATAGCACACGAGTAAATTGCCCAAAACTGCGGCCACGAATACTATATTGTACATGAGGTAAATGACAGCCTGGAATTCGGTGGAGAACTGTATCGTTTCTACAGTGCAATTTGTACAATCTGAGTAGTCGTAGTCGACGTATAGTTCGGAACAATTTTCAGGGCAGAAGTTCCAGTCCTCACTTGTATTATAGGCCATGCTTATTATGAAGTGGTTGTCAGGTCCGTTTTGATTTGATTTTATCTTTCGGAGATACTTTGGCTATTTTCTTTGTACGTTAAGTCAATTGTTCATTTTGTTTTCCAGATTCCAAGCACGTTGGAAGCGGCAAATAATGTGGAGTGGATTAAATGAGCCTTTCTTTGACTTAAATTGACACTTACGGGATCTGAAAGGATGACAGAAACAGATTATCATAGTATGATCAAAATTAAAATACATGAAATGAGTTCAGCCCAAAGTTAGTGTTAGTGATATGGCATGGGTATTTTTTGGTCTTGCTAACAAAATTCACCAAATAACTATAGCCAAATTTGCCTTGTCAGTCACTATTTTAAAAGTCCATTTTGATTTCGGTCATACATTAGATATAGACTAGACATTTCTTAATCTATCATAAATCTTATGATCGAAAATGTAGGCCATGCTTTCCTAGTATTCCCCTTGGCCCTAGTGATGGTAAATAGAAAAAGTTATATGTTGCAGTCGCTTTCTTGAAACATAATGCATATGAACTATAACTTGGTCTTCTTTGTGCAGTTACATTTGAAAAAATATTTACTTTGGGTGTGGTGTGAGGATCGAATTGTAATCAAACGAAAGTGCTTAGATTCCGTAAGTCCTTCCTTAGGCAAGTTAAGATACTGGTGGTCTGAGGTGAGTTTTTTTCATCACTAGTCACTCACCACAAGAAATTCAGCAACGGCGTATTCTTCTCTTAATTTTTTTACTACACCTTTTTTTTTGAGTAGAATACTAAATTTTGCAACCGCTGCTGACTAAATCCAATAAAAATTAAGCTAATAACTTGATCAGTGAAGGGGTAAGTTAAAAGAGTCAAGTAGTACAGCTTAGTTAGTTAGTCCTATGACAATGAAAGGAACGAAGCGCTACTATATACATACGTAGACCACAGGCAAGGTACTAGTAAGTAAGCATGTATACTAAAGAAAATGATTAATGATTGTATGCGACGCCGCACACCAAAATAAAAAGGACGCCATCTGAACTACGCAGCTACTGCGCAAGTGCAACCGTCATTGCAACTTATCTCTCACCATATTCAAACATCAGTTTCACAATTTTTTCTCATCAAATTTTCGATTTTATTGTAGATGGTCTGAAGAAAATACTAATTTTCCATTTTTGTCCATCTCCTACTTTTTGCTTTAAAGAAGTATATTTTTTGGTAAATGAATGATACGATCTATTACTCTGGTTTTTCCAAATCCCACAATGAAGGTAATAATTAATATGGTTTCATTTCGTTTTGCTATGATAATGATTTCCGTCTGAATTCATTGTTGGTTCTGCTCTTTAGGAAAGCGACAAGGATGGGGTCGGGGTGTCGTGAGATCCTTGGAACTTTAGTCATCTGGAGATAGTAGCGTAAGGGAATGTCCAGGAAGTTATTTTCCCATGGTAAGTAAATATAGTTCACGTTTTGAGTCGTCAGTTATTCAGTCTTAGATCTCGTTAAATAAACTGTGTGCAACAATGGCTTTCTTAGCTTTTATTAACGAAAGGAGGAGAAGGATATGAAGTGTCTAACTATAGTATGTACATGCTGGTATAATTTGGAAGATCGACATAACGCCCTACATATTTCATTCAAATTATATCGTGTATGTAGGTGACTTTCTATATGGAATAGAATTCTTTCTCCGTAGCAGCCAATTATCATCTCTAGGAAGGAATTGTGCATGATATAAGTATAGGTTTTCGTTTCCATATGAACTATGTAAGGAAGAATAGAAGGGTTAAGAATTTACAGTGTCTTGAAACTAAATGTAAATATGAAGTTAACAAGGAGTCAATAATTGGGTTTTGGTTTTGAACCCCATGGTGTGTAAAATTTGTGATTGTGATATTGTCTACATAATAAGGGGTTTGTGACTTCCACTTTCACTTGGCTGTAGGTTGTGTTATAGACGCAAAGTATGGTAACGTGGGCTATGCATGCATGTGTATAATCATGTTGGATATAAGTATTGTCGTGTGTTAAAACTGCATGTGCATAACTAACCATTTGTCCAATGGACAATTCAAATCTCACTTAAAGTTAAACCAGCTGTAATTTATTCCAAATTAAATTCAATGGTTGTATATAGAGTAGGTCTAATAGGAAAAATAATGCAGTGGATTAGAGGGTATTACTCCTAATTCATGAATCATAATTTTTTACTTCCAAGTAATCATATCTGTCTCTCTCTTTCTGTCTACGAAACATTCGCTTGAAAACTCATTTTCTTGCACTAATTTATTCCTCCTGGAGAAACATCTCAATCTCAACATTATGGGATGTGTCGTGTGGACTGACGCTGGATTAAAACTTACTGGTTTTTCGTGCTATCAGCGCTTGAAGCTAAAAATATGTAGAAGCTAAACAACTCAACATAACTCTTTTTTGAAAGCATGAAGTTTATATTCAAAGCTATATACTATGCCAAAGTCATGGATATAACTTCCGCTTTTGCAAGTGAAATAAACCAGAAGTAAGTATAAAGAGATTACCAAAGTGCACAAAGTGGGACTATATGTACATAATCAGTATCTGCATCATCATCATAACCTATTCCATGATTCATTTTTTGGTGCTCAGCATTCACCGTGTAGATAGACCATTCGTTATCTTTACCAAAGAAAGTCATAGAAATGGAGATGGATGTGTGTAGATTTTTGGCAAGATCGTTTACATAATAGTGCAGCTAGCCAAATGGACGGATCACATACGGAATTTTAGTAATCTACACCCGACAGGCCCACACACAAATATAAAAGTCGATATTCTAATTTTGAAACCATGCAAGCCATGGGATGATCATCATTTATATTTCGTTGTACCTTGACAGACAAGAGGTTATCAACAAGTTTTACGTAAAGTGAAAATGATGAATATGAAACCATTGTAAGCTTCCATATACCTTTGGAATGTGGATGAGCTGCGTAGCCCATGAAAAAAAGGTAAACATGCAATTCACTGTAAAAAATTCTACGCTATTTTTGCGTTTGATTCATCAACGTTACTCACTGACTGAACCCATAAAAATAGGCTTTCCTCAAAGGAGTGTCATACTCTATTCCAGGCTACTTTCATCCCATCAAGTGTCTAATAAATTATTTATATTCTCGGAATGTAAAACACCGATAAAATGTGTAGAATAAAATTAACCGTAAAATTATATGTTTGTGGAATAGCTAAGAATATCTCCAATGGCTAAACCAGAGCAACATGACAAACACTCATAATCTGCTTATGAATTAATCTCCATTGTCAGCTTAACAACCCTTGCCGAACACACTAATCCTATAGAAAAACAATTTAATCAGAGCCAATCTATTGCAGTTCACCATTTTTGACTTCTCAAAATGTATATGCTACAGCTACAATGCTGGAAAAACTGAACATACGCATGGCCTGTCGACAAGCTTAGTCAGCTAAACAACAATAGAATAGAATTTATTCGGTATTAAATCGCTTATCCCGGTTGCAATGCTTAATCCGGTTAAACAATAACTCTGCTCTAAATAATAGACTCACACAAATGTTTCCCATGACTAACTAACGAACTAATTAACTATAGACTAGTCGAACCTTATCCTCCTTTCACCCCAAACGTGTATCTAATGTAGATACAAAGTAGCCACTTTTGTTTTAACTTTGGTTTATTTATTTACACAATCTGCTATAAATTCTCAAGAATGTGTCAAGACTGGTACTCACCTTCAGCTGTCGGACTTTCACAGCTGTTAGATATTATGAAGTAATTTCTTCACTGCCTGGAATTGCGAATTGTTATGAAAAATCTTGATTTTTGAAGTTTACGAAATTGTAGCTGACCAACTTATAAACCAGTTACGAGGAGTGGTCTACTTTTTTTTACTCACTTGGCTGTTGTTTATGAACTATGGAGCGAACATTTTGTAGTAAATACAACTCTGTTTGTACTAAATGATGAGAGTAATAGGTTCTATGTGTTGTGTGTACGAGTGTTGAAAAGAAAGTGAGCCGTTCCAAAGAGAAAGGATCGGGTGAGTGGGAGAGATTGTGAGAAGACAAACTTGGGCAAAATAAATCCGCACTCTAACTGGTTATATATGAAGTGAAGTGAGCGATGTATTAAATGAAAGTTACCAACACTAACTAACTAACTAGCTCAAAGTGTTCGAGATGAGATTTCTTTTTCATGTGTCTTGCGGGTAAATGCGTTTTAAAATGACTATGGGATTATGTGGGGGCTACTAACTACTAACTGACTAACTAACTAACTCAAAGTGTTGGAGATGAGTTTTCTTTTTCACGTGCGTCTTGAGTATTCATTCATTTTAAAATGAGTAGGGTTTATGTTGGGCTCTATTCATTTACCAACTAATTAGGTAATTTTATAACGCGAGTCTTATGCTGGGAGCACAATCAGTTAGTTAGTTAGTATCAATCGACACGACTGTAACCAAAATTAGGTAATAGATTTTATTTAGTTAGCAAGTTAGCACACCTTTGCCTATGGCCAAGTGCTTGGAATGATGGCACCTTTAGTTGTTTCGCAAGTTTCATAATTTGGGCTGCAAGATACTTTACATATTGCTTATTTAGTTAGTTTGATAAAAGCTTTGATGACGCTTTGTTGTAAACATAAGGTCACGTAACCCCAAAAAGTTCCCATCATACCATGTGGATGTGACGTATGTATCTTTAAGTTTAAAATGTGTGTTTTTGTATTCTGATGCAAATTCAAGTGTTAAATGGACTAATTGTATTTAATATTTGCATTTTTACATAAATGCATTTCAACCATAGGACTCTACGTTCAGTCTAGTGAAAAGAGAAAAGGCTGCATGATATTTGTAGTGGCAGTGAGTAAATTTAAACGTTACTTATTTTCAAAATAATCTTGTAACAATGAACAAAAAATTACGAAGAATTCTGAAGTTCATACGCTTTTAATAAACAATAAGGTTGTCATCTGCTCGGTGTTTCAACTTGGAATTGAAATTGCCAGCTGGTTAGTATGTCTAATTAATTACCGGTATAGTCTATTACTTTCGCACCATCAATTTATTGTCACTACGACTATTTATTATTCAATTCAGCTTTAGTAGGGAACTGTAATTGCTCAGTTTTCATGCAAACATTTGAAATTGATCCTGATTTACATTCACATCACATACACACTTATGTGCTTAGTCGCATGGAATAGACATACGATGTAGTACTCTATTAACAAAGCTCCTGCTTTTGCATAAATACAGGTCGTTTGTTCAGATCACTTTTGTTTATTCAGCGGTATCATGGAACCAGATTATGTTACGGAGTAAGGTTGCTATCGGATCGGATAAATCGGATCGGATATCGGATCGGATCGGATAATCGTCAGATCGGATACAAAAATTTT
>Ga0210040_10005835_pt1 | contig 15543 bp, 13 predicted proteins | sample CryGeyCG12114_NA_FD_185462 | JGI IMG/M metagenome (GOLD analysis project Ga0210040, IMG submission 185462) | Groundwater microbial communities from aquifer - Crystal Geyser CG19_WC_8/21/14_NA (SPAdes) (version 2) | ecosystem: Environmental > Aquatic > Deep subsurface > Groundwater | place: USA... | reverse complement strand
GAAGAAAAAACTTTTAAGTTATTAATAGTTGTCCTATTGTATTCAACATTTTTTATACCATAATTAGGGCCTTATTAACAGAAAATAAAAATATATTAACAATATAAGAAAGTTTTCCGCCTTTTTCTAATTATAATCCACAACAGTTTGTGAACAAAAAATAGCAGCAAAAACTTGCTGAAATGCCCGGAAAAGATTACTTGTGAAACGGAATATTTAACCTAAAAAATTAAAAAAACAACAAAAAGAACAACGAACAAAAAATGAAAAGTAGTAAGCATTTCTTACGAATCCTGTTATCACTGCTATATTTGCATTTTGCAAAAAAAGTAAGCATAAATGACAATTAGTTATAAATGGCTGAGTGAGTATTTTAATGAAGAAGTAGAACTGCATCAGCTTTCTGAAATTTTAACTTCGATAGGCCTTGAAGTTGAAAGTATGGAACAATTTGAAAGTATCAGAGGTGGTTTGCAAGGCATCATTGCCGGACAGGTTATAGAATGTCAGCAACATCCTAATGCAGATAAATTAAAGCTTACAAAGGTAGATATAGGTAATACAGAGCTGTTGAAAATTGTATGTGGCGCACCAAATGTGGCTGTTGGGCAAAAAGTTTTGGTAGCAACTATCGGAACGACAATTTATCCCACAAGTGGTCAGCCTCTTACAATGAAATCTGCAAAAATAAGGGGTGAAGAAAGCCAGGGAATGATTTGCGCAGAAGATGAAATAGGGCTTGGTGCAAGTCACGCAGGAATATTGGTTTTGCCGGATGATGTAGCAGTCGGAACCAGGGCTGCAGACTATTTTAAACCCTATACAGATTCTATTTTTGAAATTGGATTAACACCAAACAGAATGGATGCAATGAGCCATCTTGGTGTAGCCAAAGATGTTTGTGCTTACCTGTCGCATCACTTGGCAAAAGATGTAAAAGCAAAAACGCCTTTTAATAATAGTTTTAAAGCAGATTATAACAGGTCGCCAATAAAAGTTATTATCGAAAATACAGATGCCTGCAAGCGCTACTCAGGCGTAACTATATCTGGTATAACTGTCAAAGAAAGTCCAAAATGGCTGCAGGATAAATTAACTGCAATAGGGCAAAGGCCTATTAACAACATTGTTGATATTACTAATTTTATCTTACACGAAACCGGCCAGCCCTTACATGCTTTTGATGCAGACGCCATAAAAGGAGATACAGTAATAGTAAAAACCTTGCAGGAAGGCGAAAAATTTATAACATTAGATGAAAAAGAAAGAAAACTCAGCAGTGCAGATCTAATGATTTGCAATGTTGAAGAAGGAATGTGTATTGCAGGAGTTTTCGGAGGAGCCAAAAGCGGAGTAAAACCTGAAACAAAAAACATTTTTCTTGAAAGTGCCTGGTTCAATCCAATTAGTATTCGTAAAACTTCTTTCAGGCACGGATTAAGAACCGAAGCCGCTGCAAGGTTTGAAAAAGGGGTTGACATATCTACTGTTGTAACGGTGTTAGAACGGGCAGCTTTATTAGTCAGGGAAGTGGCAGGCGGAGAAATTTCTTCTGATGTTATCGATGTTTATCCATTTCCCCAGCAAAAAAAGCAGGTAACTATTAAATATGATTATTTAAAAAAATTGAGTGGAAAAAAATATCAGACGGAAGCTGTAAAAAGAATACTGACCAGCCTGGGTTTTGAAATAATAAAAGAGCAAGAAGATGAACTTGCTATAGCAGTGCCATTTAGTAAACCCGATATTACTTTGCCTGCTGATATTGTAGAGGAAATTTTAAGAATAGATGGACTGGATAATGTAGAGATTACAGGTTTGATGAACATTACTCCGTCTTCAGATACAAACATTGCAAAAGAAAGTTTGAAGGAAAAAATCGCTGGCTTTCTTACTGGTCTCGGTTTTAATGAAGTGATTACCAATTCTATTACAAACAGTCTGTACTATAAAAATGACTGCTTAACCGACACTGTTGCAATGATTAACAGCCTCAGTGCCGACCTGGATATAATGAGGCCATCAATGGTAGAAACAGGGCTTGAAGCAATAGCCTATAATTTAAACCGAAAAAATAAAGACCTTCAGTTTTTTGAGTTTGGGAAAACATATCATTCACAAGGAACGGGCAAGTATACAGAAACTGAACATCTTGCCTTATATCTTACCGGTGAAAGTAAATATGCAACGTGGAGATCTGCACAAACAAACATTGATTTTTACAGGGCCAAAGGTATAGCAACTGCTATCATACAATTATGCGGATTAAATACTCCTGATTTTACAATAAAGGTTGAAAACGGATTGTCACTTGCATTATCAGGAACAGTTAATAATAAACCATTAATAACTGTCGGCGAAATTTCTGCAGACAAACTAAAAATCTTTGATATAAAACAACCTGTATTCTTTATTGATTTCAACTGGATATTACTGTTGCAGGAAACCGTTTCACAAAAAATTACTTATAAAGAAGTTTCGAAATTTCCTGCCGTTAACCGCGATCTTGCAGTGGTTGTAGACAACACTGTTACTTTTGATACATTAAAGAAAGCAGTTGATAAAGTAAAAATTAATAAATTACAGCATGTTCAGTTATTCGATATTTTTGAAAGTGAAAAGTTAGGAAAGAATAAAAAATCAATGGCGGTGAGTTTTACTTTTATAGATGAACAAAAAACATTGACGGACAAAGAAGTGGATGGAATGATAAACAGATTAATTCAAACTTTTGAAACTGAGCTACATGCTGAAATAAGAAAATAATCATGTAATTTGATTGCTATGGATGAGATGAATGAGCAAATACAGCGAATTGACGATAAGGTGCAGCAACTGCTGAAAGAATACAACGGTGCGCGAAAAGAGATACAGCGGCTGCAAAAGGAAAATAACCGGTTAAATGAACAATTGCAGACCTACAACGAGCAGGCTGATAAGCTGAACCAAACAGTAGATGTATTAAAAATAAATGCAGGCAGCCTGCAGGGAAATGCAAAGATCGAACTTGAAAAACGCATTGATATTTATTTAAAAGACATTGACAAATGTCTTGCACTTCTTCATTCTTAATTATGTCGCAATCACTTATTCCTATAAATATCGTTGTAGCAGACAGAAGTTACAGGTTAAAAATTCAACCTGAAGATGAAGAAATGGTTAGAGGAACGATTAAAAAACTAAATGAAAAAATTTTAGACTATAAAACAAATTTTGCCGGAAAAGATATGCAGGATTATGTTGCAATGGTGTTGCTTTGGTTTGCGACAGAGCAACAAAAACCTACGCCAAAGCAGATTACACAAACAGGCAGCATAGAACGGCTTGATAAAATAGAAGACCTGTTAGATAAAACGCTTTCTGCAAAAAAATAGGTGCTGTTTTTGTCTTAATCATTGTTGTTGTGTAAACTCGTATCCTATATCTTTTCTAAAATACATTCCTTCAAAAGAAATTTTGTTTAAAACATTCATAGCATTTGATGTAGCTTCCCTGATGTTATTACCAAATGATGTAGCGGTTAACACACGACCACCATTTGTTAATATTTCATCTCCGTTTTGCTTTGTTCCTGCATGAAAAACAAAAGCATCTTTTTGCATACTTTCTGCTGATAATCCTGAAATTTTAATATTCTTGGTATAATTTCCCGGATAGCCGCCACTTACAGCTACTACGGTACAGCAGGCTCTTTCATCTATTTCAATTACCTGGTTGACCAGATCGTTATTATTTACAGATGTAAATAGTTTTACTAAATCATTTTTTAATTTTGGCAAAACTACTTCTGTTTCCGGATCTCCCATTCTGCAGTTGTATTCTATTACAAAGGGTTCGTTGTCTACGTTTATTAAACCAAAAAATATAAATCCTTTGTATTCGAGCTGTTCTTCATTTATACCTTTGATGGTGGGAGCAATAATGGTTTTTTCAATTTTTTGCATAAAAACATGGTTTACAAAAGGAACCGGACTTACGCAACCCATTCCGCCGGTATTTAATCCGGTATCTCCTTCGCCTATTCTTTTATAATCTTTTGCATGACCTATTATTTTATAATTTTTTCCATCTGTCAGTACAAATACACTTACTTCTATTCCCTGCAAAAATTCTTCAACTACTACTCTTGCACTTGCTTCGCCAAATTGTTTTTCTTTAATCATAGCAGTAAAAACCTCTTTGGCTTCATGCACACTTTCGCAAATGACTACGCCTTTGCCTGCAGCCAACCCATCAGCTTTTAAAACAATGGGTAAAGTATGCTGAGCTAAATAGATCAGACCATCCTCAAAATTTGCATCTGTAAATTCTGCATAACCAGCTGTCGGTATTTTGTGCCTTTGCATAAAATGTTTGCTAAAAGCTTTGCTTCCTTCTAATTGTGCACCTGCCGCAGATGGACCAATTACGATAATATGCTTAAGCGATTTCTCTTTTTTAAAAAAATCATAGATACCTAATACCAAAGGATCTTCAGGACCAACAACTACCATCTCAATGTGTTCATCAACACAAAATGTTTTAATCGCTTCAAAATCTGTAACAGCCATATTTATATTTTCACCCCAAAACATAGTTCCTGCATTTCCCGGCGCAATAAATAATCGTGAACATAATGGACTTTGTTTTATTTTCCATGCAAAAGCATGTTCCCGTCCGCCAGACCCCAAAACTAATATATTCATATAGAAAGAGTTAATAACGATAAATTTGAAGCGAAAGTAGAAACAATTTACAAATGAATAATTGCTGCTGTAATACTTAAAAAGCAAGTAATTGGAATAATTACTATTTTGAGACGAATATTAAGAATATTCGCCCGAAAATTTAAACCTTGTATGAACACGACATCAGCAGATCAGATGAAAAAGGGACATCCTAAAGGACTTTATGTGCTCTTTGCAACAGAAATGTGGGAGCGCTTTAACTACTATGGTATGAGGGCAGTGCTGATACTGTTTATGACAAAAGCTTTATTGTTTGATAAAGTCTTTGCATCTAATTTATATGGAAGTTATACCGGTCTTATTTATTTAACACCGTTATTAGGCGGATATATTGCCGATAGGTATTGGGGGAACAGGCGGTCGATAATTGCAGGCGGACTTGTAATGGCAATTGGCGAATTTATTTTGTTTTTTTGCGGTTCTTTGTATCAGAGTTCGCCCCAATTGTCAAGCGTATTATTTTATTCAGGATTGGGTTTTATGATTGCTGGCAATGGTTTTTTTAAACCCAATATTTCTTCGTTGGTTGGCCAGCTTTATCCCAAGGGAGACCGCAGGATAGATGCTGCTTATACTATATTTTATATGGGCATTAATGTGGGCGGTGCTTTGGGTCCGTTCGTTTGTGGATTAGTTGGTGATACAGACAATCCTGCTGATTTTAAATGGTCTTTCCTTGCCGGTGGTATTGGTATGATACTCAGTGTTATGGTTCAAAAAGTTTTTCACCATAAATATGTAAAAGACCCTGATAATAATATACTTGGATTAACACCTCCGAATGCCACAAAAAACTCCCTTAATCCCATATTAATAATTTTTGGTTTAATTATATTGTCTTTACTCATGATTGCTTTGGTATATATCGATGCTAAAGTCTTCAGTTATTTATCTTATTTATTATTAGGCTCGGCAATATTTATAGCTTATTTTATTTTTTCAGACAAATCATTAACTAAAGTTGACAGGCAACGAATTGGAGTAATTTTTATCGTTGCATTCTTCGTTATCTTTTTTTGGAGTGCCTTTGAGCAGGCAGGTGCTTCATTAACCTTTTTTGCTGAAGAGCAAACACAACGCGATCTTGGTTTTTTTGTTGTTCCTGCAAGTTTGTTTCAATCATTGAACTCTATCTTTATTGTTACATTAGCGCCTTTATTTGCCTGGCTTTGGTTGAAATTGGGTAAAAACGAGCCTGCCTCTCCAACCAAAATGGGGTGGGGATTATTCTTGCTTGCGCTTGGATATTTATGGATAGCATTTGGTGTAAAAGATGTAAATCCTAACATTAAAGTAAGTATGGTTTGGCTCTCAGGCATGTATTTCTTGCATACCTGCGGCGAATTGTGTTTGTCGCCTATTGGTTTGTCATTAGTTAATAAATTAGCACCTTTTAAGTTCGCCTCATTATTAATGGCTGTGTGGTTTTTAGGTCAGGCAGCAGCAAATAAACTGGCGGGTATATTAAGCGCTTTGTATCCTGAAAAAGGAAAAGTTACTTCTTTTCTTGGTTATGAAATGCACAACCTGCACGAGTTTTTTATGCTGTTTGTTATAATGACTGGTGTTGCTGCTGCCATTTTATTTTTAATAACCAACCGACTTCAAAAAATGATGAATGTAGGTAAAGAGGAAGGAACGCTAACCACCGTAGTAGCTTAAGAAACTGTATAAGTTTCTTCAAAAGCACATTTCTAACATAGTTTTACTGATTTATCATAAAGTCAAACTGAGTCTTTAAAAATTAAATTTTAATGCCTTCGCAAATAATAATATAATGGAAAAAAAACCATTCCAACCTTTCGTCTCTCCTGACACAAAAATGAAAGAGTTTACCCTGAGATCTATTGTAATGGGATGCGTCATGGGTTGTCTTTTTGGTGCAGCTACTGTGTACCTTGCCTTAAAGGCGGGCTTAACTGTTAGCGCTTCTATTCCTATTGCTGTTATTGCAATTACATTAGGAAGAAAATTTTTCCGAACCACCATTCTGGAAAATAACATAATTCAAACTACCGGATCTGCAAGTGAAAGCATTGCTGCAGGAGTAGCATTTACACTTCCCGGATTCCTCTTTTTATCTATGGCGGCAGATGGAAAAAGTGTGGGTTACCACTATTTTAATTATATTACTATTCTGGTGTTGGCTATTTTTGGCGGTCTTCTAGGAACTCTTATGATGATTCCATTAAGAAGGTCGTTGATTGTAAAAGAACATAATTCACTGCCTTATCCTGAAGGAACTGCTTGTGCCGCTGTATTAAAAGCGGGTGAAAAAGGCGGCGAAGTTTCAAAGACGGCCTTTTTTGGTGTAGGTGTAGCCTTAATTTATGCTTTTTTGCAGCGAATTTTTCATGTCATAAGCGAAGTGCCTGGTTATGCTACTAGTTTAAAGAATAAATATTTTCCAGCCGCTCACGTTAGTGGCGAAATAACGCCGGAATATCTAGGTGTTGGATATATTATAGGGCCAAGGATCGCAGGAGTGCTCGTTGCCGGAGGTGTGCTTAGCTGGCTTGTTTTTAATCCTTTATTGGCAACTTTGATCCAGGACCAGACGATGATAGCAAGCCAATTGGTCAAGCTAGGTTACCTTAAAGATATTAATACCGCTGGAGGCGCAGGAAGCTGGGATCCCGTAACTCATACTTTTGCAGATAGTGCAGCAGCGATTTATCGCGCGTATATAAGACAAGTGGGTGCAGGCGCAGTAGCCTCAGGAGGTTTCATAACGTTATTGAAAACCATTCCAACTATCATTTCTTCTTTTAGAGAAAGTGTAGGTTCATTAAAAGAAACAAAAGCAACAGGCACAATGCTTCGCACAGAAAAAGATTTAAGTATCAAAGTAGTGTTGTTTGGAAGTATAGCCTTAATACTGCTAATGGCATTTATACCAATGATACCTGGCGAAGGAATTTTAAGCAAGCTTTTACTGGGAGTATTGGTAGTGGTTTTTGGTGCTTTTTTCGTTACCGTTTCCTCAAGAATAGTGGGAATTATTGGCTCCAGCAACAATCCGATCAGTGGAATGACAATAGCAACGGTAATGGCCACTTGTCTGGTGTTTATAGGTATAGGATGGAGTGGAAAAACATATGAACCCATGGTTCTTGTTGTTGGAGGAATGATATGTATTGCTGCAGCAAATGCCGGTGCAACTTCCCAGGATTTAAAAACAGGTTATATAGTAGGCGCAACTCCAAAATATCAGCAGATTGCTTTATTTATCGGGGCAATTGTTTCCTCCATTGTAATAGGACTTACGGTTAAAATTCTCGATACCCCTACCGCAGAAATGGCAAGACAAGGCATTACCCATGCAATAGGAAGTGATAAATTTCCTGCGCCCCAGGCAACTTTAATGGCAACTTTAATAAAAGGTATTTTATCGTTTAATCTTGATTGGCAATTTGTCTTTGTAGGTGTAGCCGTTTCTGTAACTATGGAACTCTGCGGCATTAAATCTTTAAGTTTTGCTGTAGGCGCATATTTACCGCTTTCTACCACGCTTCCGATCTTTGCAGGTGGTGCTGTCCGGGGTTTGGTAGACTTGAAGAAGATTAAAAAAGAAGGTGCAGCAGAAGAGGACGACCTTGGAAAAGGAAGCCTGTTTGCTACCGGACTTGTAGCCGGGGGTGCGCTGGCAGGAGTTGCTGTTGCTTTGCTGACGGCAGGAAGCGATAATATAGCGGCGAAACTGCAAAGCCTGAGTGCCGAAAGTGCTTTAAACAACATAATGGGAGATGCAGGATACCAGATAATGGGAGTTTTGTTGTTCACACTCATGGCACGGATGCTATATAGAGCAGCTATGAAAAAAGACAGTCCTCTTATAGCCGAAGATGAAAGAAAGTATAAAAGGGACATGTAGAAAGCATTAAGCAATTTCATAAAAAGCTTACAAAAAATGTCCTTTTGTTATTTGATTTTATCTTTCAAATAATACTTATAAAAGGCCTAAAACATTGCCTTTTATAAGTTAAAATCCTTTATTTTTCGTAGCTTCGCTCACCTTCTGCAATTTAAAAAAAGCAGGAGTCTTACCTAGTTATGGAAGATGAAGTTTTAAATGACGCAGCGGCCCAAAATCTTAATTATGGGGCAGACAGCATCCAGGTTCTTGAAGGATTGGAAGCTGTGCGTAAAAGACCTGCAATGTATATAGGTGATGTGGGTGTAAAAGGTTTGCATCATTTGGTTTATGAGGTGGTAGATAACAGTATAGATGAGGCCTTGGCAGGCTATTGCAAAAATATCAACGTTACTATTCACGAAGACAATTCTATTAGTGTTAGTGATGATGGTCGTGGTATTCCAACCGGCATTAATAAAAAAGAAAACCGTAGCGCGCTGGAGATTGTAATGACTGTATTGCATGCCGGCGGTAAGTTTGACAAAAATACGTATAAAGTAAGTGGAGGTTTGCATGGAGTAGGTGTAAGTTGTGTAAATGCTTTAAGTACAACTCTTCACGTAACTGTGCACCGCGAAGGAAAAATATTTGAGCAGGAGTACAAATGCGGCATTCCGCAGTACCATGTTAGAGAAATAGGCACTTCTGAAAATACCGGCACTACCGTGCGCTTTTGGCCTGATGACACGATCTTTCAGGAAATAGTTTACAAAAGAGATATACTCGAAGGACGGTTGAGAGAACTTTCCTTTTTAAACAGAAAGATAGCAATTAACATTACTGATTTAAGGGAAATGGATGAAGAAGGAAAACCTTATTTTAAAAGCTTCTACAGCGAAGGTGGAATTGTTGAGTTTGTAGAAATGCTTGACAAAAATGGACATCGCTCACCGCTTATTCCAAATACTTTGTTTGTTGACGGTTTTGATGAGGCGAGCATGGTTGCTGTAGAGGTGGCAATGACTTATAATGATGACTTTAAAGAACACATTTTTTCTTATGTAAATAATATTAACACCATTGAAGGTGGAACTCACGTTACAGGTTTCCGTCAGGCATTAACCCGTGTTTTTAAAACTTTTGGTGATAAAAATGGTTTATTTGAAAAAGCAAAGGTTGTAGTTGAAGGTGATGATTTTCGTGAAGGCTTAAGCGCTATTATTTCGGTAAAAGTACCTGAGCCACAATTTGAAGGACAGACCAAAACCAAACTTGGTAACAGTGAAGTAAGCGGCATTGTTCAAACAACAGTTGCACGTGCATTGGAGGCTTACCTTGAGGAAAACCCGAGAGAAGCAAAAAATGTTATCTCCAAGATAGTGTTGGCTGCACAGGCCAGGGTTGCAGCAAAGAAAGCCCGTGAAATGGTGCAACGCAAAACGGTACTAAGCGGTGGCGGACTGCCGGGGAAACTTGCTGACTGTAGTGAAAGAGATCCTGAAAAAACGGAATTATATTTAGTAGAGGGAGATTCTGCAGGTGGTACGGCAAAGCAGGGACGGGAGAGAAGTTTCCAGGCTATTTTACCACTTCGTGGCAAAATTCTGAACGTAGAGAAAGCTATGGAACACAAGATCTATGAAAATGAAGAAATACGTAATTTATATACCGCATTAGGCGTAACAGTGGGAACGCCTGAAGATCCTAAACAGTTAAATCTCGGCAAACTTCGTTATCATAAACTTATAATAATGACAGATGCCGATGTAGATGGAAGCCATATTGCAACTTTGATCCTGACTTTTATATTCAGATATATGAAAGAACTGGTGCAAGCTGGTTATGTGTATCTTGCCCAACCACCTTTGTATCTTGTAAAGAAAGGTAAAGAGCAGCAATACGCCTATAATGAAGAGCAGCGTAAGCAATGGGTCGAAAAACTCGGCGCTGGTAAAGATGATAGCGTTACTATACAGCGTTACAAAGGATTGGGAGAGATGAACTCAGAGCAGCTATGGGAAACTACTATGGATCCTGCAAGACGTACCTTAAAAAAGGTAACTATTGAAAGTCTGGCAACAGCCGATGAAATTTTTAGTATGTTAATGGGTGATGAGGTGCCACCAAGGCGGGCATTTATTGAAAATCATGCTAAATATGCAAAAATAGACGCTTAAATAAAAGTATATAGCAATTCCGTCAAAGCTTTGATTTTTATTAATATATTTAATATTGTATTAATAATTTTTAACTTTAGATATAAATTTGACTTTCCCTTATAAATTGGATAACACAAAGTTTGCAGTTTGTTACTTGTTTTAAAAAGTAAACTACTAACTAAAAAATTAAAAAGATGGATACAGAAAAAATGCTTAAAGCCTTTTGCTTAAAAACCAAAGAAAAGAATGTTCCAATGCATGATGCAGTTATTACAAAAACAGCCAGAGGTGGTTACATGGCCGGAGGTAATGATGGTAAAGGTAATAAAATGGCAGCTATCTTAAGTGAGGCAAAAGCTTTAAAGGCGATAGAAGACGGTGTTGCCAAAAAAGGATTTTAATTATTGTTAATAATATTCATCTCGTTTAGTAAACCCTGCTTATGCAGGGTTTACTATTTCTAAGTATTTCATTTTAATTTGTTTCAGTTTTTTATAAACGTTTTGTCAAATATTATTTATAAAAGACAGGGAATTATAAGAAAAATCTTTTTTTGCAATAAAATGTTTCGTTTCTGCAATTTGCAGACTGTTTGTTCTTCTATAGCTTGATTATTCTTTTTCTATACGTTCAATAATTATCCTTTAATAGACCAGTTCCATTAATTTTGCTGGAAATAAAACGAACTATAAAATGGTTGATGTAATTCTTGGTTTACAATGGGGCGATGAGGGAAAAGGTAAAATAGTAGATTTTTTTGCTCCTGATTATGACGTTGTTGCCCGTTTCCAGGGCGGTCCCAATGCAGGTCATACTTTATATGTCGACGATAAAAAAGTAGTGCTGCATCAGATACCTTCGGGTATTTTTCACCAAAACACTATCAATCTTATTGGTGGCGGTGTTGTGCTTGATCCTGTTACTTTAAAAAAAGAGTGCGACCTTGTAACTTCTTTCGGTATTGATGCAAGGCAAAATCTTTATATTTCTGAAAGAACAAATATCATTGTTCCTACACACCGGGCTTTAGACAAAGCATCTGAAACCTCTAAAGGAACAGAAAAAATTGGCAGCACATTAAAAGGAATTGGTCCGGCTTACATGGATAAGACCGGCAGAAATGCAATAAGAGTAGGCGACATTTTAGACAAAAACTTTACAACTAATTACATAAAATTGCGGTTGAAACATCAACGTCTTTTAGATAATTTTCATTTTAATGAAGATATATCTGAATGGGAAGATGAATTTTTTGAGGCTATTGAATTTTTGCGTTCATTAAAGGTTGTAAATGGAGAATATTTTTTAAATAATAAAATAACAGAAGGAAAAAAAATACTGGCAGAAGGAGCACAGGGCAGCATGCTCGATATTGATTTCGGAACTTTTCCTTATGTTACATCATCCAATACCATCTCTGCCGGCGTATGTACCGGCTTAGGAGTTGCTCCGCAAAAAATTAAAGAAGTAATCGGGGTTACAAAAGCTTACTGTACAAGGGTAGGAAGCGGCCCTTTTCCAACTGAATTGTTTGATGAGACAGGAGAGGAGTTAAGAAAAAAAGGCAGTGAATTTGGTGCTACTACTGGTCGCCCGCGTCGCTGTGGCTGGATTGATCTTATTGCATTACAATATGCGTGTATGATAAATGGTGTTACTCAGGTTGTAATGACCAAGGCTGATGTGTTAGATTCGTTTGATGAATTAAAAATGTGTACATCATATCTTATAAACGGCGAAGAAAAAAAAGAAGTTCCTTTTCAGATTTCAAAAATCAAAATTGAGCCTGTATACAAACCTTTTAAGGGATGGAATACCGATACAACTTCCGCTAAGAGTGAAAGTGATCTTCCGGCTACTATGATAGATTATGTACAATTTATTAATCGATTTATTAATGCTCCTGTAAAGCATGTTTCTAACGGACCTAACCGAGACCAGATTGTACCACTGTAAAAGGTGTTTTAAAAAATGTATAAAAAAAATTTTGGTTGATTAAAAAACAGTTTGAATTTTTACATAAATAATTAGAATATGGCAGCTAAACCAGATAAAGGAAAATCTTCTATAAAAAAAGCAGCTTCACCGAAAGCCGTGGAAGTACCTAAAACTTCTGCTAAAGCAAAAAAGAAAGTAGAAGAAGATGATGAATCTGAGAATGATGAAAAAACAACCAAAGCCGGTAAAAGATCCGCTTCGGTATTAAGTAAAAACGATGACGAAGAGGATGATGATTTTGTAGAAAAAGATGAAGAAGAAGACGAAGATTGGGATCCGGATTTTGATGAATTTGATTTGCCAAAATCTTCTAAAAAAGTTCCGTCATCAACTTCAAAAAAAAGCGTCAAGGAAGAAGATGATGAATTTAAAGTTGATGAGGAATTTGAAGATTTTTTTAATAGTACTTCATCTAAAAAATACAAGGACGACGAAGACTATGACGATGATTAGAAACATTGCTAGGTAATATATAATCACGCTTTTTTAATGTAAATAAGAAAATTTGTTTAGATAGATGCGAATGTTGAACAGCAAAAAAAGTTCGCATTCGCATCTTGGCTTATAAAGGAATATTTAAAGACTTTTTTTAAGAAAAAGCTCAAATAAACCCAAAGGTTGAATGATAATTACTGTAATTTTAAAACTGCATCTCCTGTTGCTTCAATTGCATCATCATCTTTGATAAGCAAAGTAAAGAGAGTTCGTGATGCGGGGGAGCCATTACCTGTAGTCCGAAAGGTAATCCCTGATCATTTTTAAAGAGAGGGAGAGATATAGCAGGAATCCCTACCAGATTAGCATAAACGGTATAAATATCTGCAAGAAATATTTCAATCGGATCTTTCTTTTCTCCTATCTTATAGGCAGGTGCAGGAACTGTGGGCAAAATAATGGCGTCAAAGTTTTGAAAGATCTGTTTTGTTTTTTCAACCAGCAATTTTCTGACTTGCTGGGCTTTTGTAAAGTAGGCATCATAAAAACCCTCACTTAAAACAAACGTTCCAAGAAGAATACGCCTTTTAACTTCACGGCCAAAACCTTCACTTCTTGAAAGTTTATATAGCTCAGATAAACCAATATCTGTCCTATTATTGCGGTAGCCATATTTTACTCCATCGTATCTTGAAAGATTGCTGCTTGCTTCTGCTGTAGTCAGGACATAGTAAGCTGGTACTATGTATTCCAATAAATCAAAATCAATTGCTTCTACTTCGTTTCCTGCTTCTTGTAGGGTCGAAATAAATGTATTTATTTCACTTGCAATGACAGGATCTAAACTTGAATGATCCAAAGCATTTTTAAAATAACATATCCTGTATTTCTTATCAGAATCAAGTTTGTCACTGATACTAACAGTTGCTTTTTGAGATACGGTACTATCAAATTCATCTGCGCCTGCAATAACATCAAGTATCAAAGCTACGTCTTCCACTGTTTTTCCAAAAATTCCGATCTGGTCAAAAGAAGAAGCGTAGGCAATTAAACCATATCGTGAGATGGTACCATAAGAAGGTTTAAAACCAATAATACCACAAAAATCTGCCGGTTGTCTTACCGACCCTCCCGTATCACTTCCAAGGCTAATCATACAGGTTCCTGCCTGCACTGCAACAGCAGAACCACCTGAAGAACCGCCGGGTACCCTTTCTTCGTCAATAGCATTTCTAACAGGTCCAAAAGCAGAATTTTCATTACTGCTTCCCATTGCAAATTCGTCACAATTTTGCCTGCCTATGATAATAGCTCCTTCGTCAAGTAAGCGCTGAGTAGCAGTAGCATTATAGACCGAGGAAAAATTTTGTAAAATGCGGGAAGATGCAGAAACCTTGTGATTTTTAAAACAGATAACATCTTTAAGTCCTATCACAACACCATGGAGCTTACCTAAGCTCACACCATTTTGTCGTTCTTCATCAAGCTTTTTGGCTCTTTCTATTGCTTCAGTATCATACACTTCAAGCCATGCATTAAGGTGAGATGCAGCAGCTATTTTTTTAAGATAATAATAAACGGCTTCCACACAAGTAGATTGGCCGTTTATTAATGATGTATGATAATCTTTTACAGATTGGAAGTTAAGCAAAACAAAACTTTAATTAAAAAAGATTAAGGATGTTGAATTGTAGATGTTTCAGAAGCTTTTTTTACATCTTTATCATTCATTCCTTCCTCAATTTCTTTTTTAACGTTATCCTTTGCATCGTTAAATTCACGGATACCTTTTCCAAGGCCTCTCATAAATTCCGGAATTTTTCTTCCGCCAAATAAGATTAATACGGCAAGAACAATTAAAATCCATTCGCTTCCCCCGGGCATTCCAATTAAAAGGTTATTAAACATAATAGGTAATTTATGTTACAAAAATAAGTGTATAATGTTGTTATAATGTAAAATTAACCTGTAAAATACGTGTAAAGATTTGAAAAGGTTTTAAATAAAAAACGGAAACTATAAGTTTCCGCAATTATTTGAATATCGCTAAAGCAAATATTAATATCTTTTTTCTTTAATCCTTGCGCTCTTTCCACTTCTTTCACGAAGATAAAATAGTTTGGCACGGCGTACTTTACCTACTTTATGCAATAAAATAGAGTCTATATTAGGTGAATTAACAGGAAACAACCTTTCAACACCAACTCCATCAGAGATTTTGCGTACGGTAAATGTAGCAGTCGCACCTTGTCCCTGGCGCTTGATTACATCACCTTTGAAGGACTGAATTCTTTCCTTGCTACCTTCAATGATTTTATAATTTACAGTTACGTTATCACCTGCTTTGAAAGCAGGAACTTCTTTTTTA
>Ga0210040_10005834_pt1 | contig 15543 bp, 11 predicted proteins | sample CryGeyCG12114_NA_FD_185462 | JGI IMG/M metagenome (GOLD analysis project Ga0210040, IMG submission 185462) | Groundwater microbial communities from aquifer - Crystal Geyser CG19_WC_8/21/14_NA (SPAdes) (version 2) | ecosystem: Environmental > Aquatic > Deep subsurface > Groundwater | place: USA... | reverse complement strand
GACGACCGGCCCAAAGCGAGGAAGCTTCAGGCCCGCCATGACTGAGCGGATCACCCCGGCCCGGACGTGCTGACCCGGCAGCGCCCGGCGGCCATGCAGGGCAGAGCCATGCCGGCCGCCACCGCACCCCTGCTTCGGTCGCCAGCCGCGGACGTTTCCGCGACCGTTGGCGCGGGTATCCTGTGGGCGGCCGTGCTGTTCAACCTGCTGCTCTGCTTTGCCGACACCAACCTCCTGCGACTGAGCGCCGCGCCGGTGATGCTGGTAGAGGGCGCGATCCTCGGCGCGGCCCTGCTGCTGCCGCTTGCCCGCTCCCGCCGGGGCCCGAACCGGATGGACTTCCTGCTGATCGGGCTGTTCGGGACCTGGCTGCTGCTGTCGATCCTGCGCCAGGTGATCGACCCCAAATATTTCCGGGACGTGGCGATCATCCCGATCTTCGTGCTGCTGGGGCTGGCGACGCGCGGCGAAGGCCTGCACCGCCGGCTGTTCTGGCTGCACATGGTCATCGTCGCCTTCGCCGTGTGGGAGGCGATCAGCGTCACCAACTTCGTGTCGGTCTTCTCCATCGGAGACTATTTCGCCCACACCCGCGGCAAGGCGAACATCGACTGGTCGGTCGAAAGCGGCCTGTACCTGAGCGCGATCCGGCCCGAGGCCCGCTTCCTGTTCCCCGCCCTTCCCCTCCACCGCCTGTCGTCCGTCTTCCTGGAGCCGGTTTCCCTTGGCAATTACGTGGTCATCGCGACCATCTGGGTGGCCGGCTTCTGGCGGCAGATCCCGCAGCGGATGCGGATGGTGGCGGCGGTGACCACCCTATTGCTGCTCATCGGCAGCGACAGCCGGATGGCGACGGTGACCTGCATCGCCTTGCTGCTCGCGCTGCCTGCGCGCCGCTTCATCCCTGCCTTGGCGCCCGTGCTGGTCGCGCCGCTGGTGATCGCCGCCATGGTCCTGGCAGTGCTGGCCTTGCACCTGCAGGCGGGCACGGACGACTTTGGCGGACGCATCGGGCATGCGGTGGAGACCTTCCGCGCCTTTACCCTGTCCAATTATGCCGGCCTGTCGCTGAGCCTGCTGAGCGACGCGGAGGACGCCGGCTTCGCCTACATCGTCATGACCCAGTCGCTGCTGATGGCGGTGGCCCTGTGGGTGAGCCTGTTCCTGCGCCGCTTGCGGACCCCGGAAAGCCGCTACGTCCACCTGGCAGTCGCCCTGTACGTGGCACTCAACCTGACGGTCAGCTGGTCGCTCTTTTCCATCAAGACCGCGGGCTTGCTGTGGTTCCTGCTCGGCAAGTCCTTGCGGGACGATGCGGAGAGCGCTGACAGCGCTGGCCCGGGCGCACCGCCGCGCGAGCTTCGAGCGGAGCCGCGGCCCCCGGCCACTCCGGGCGCTCCGGGCGCTCCGGGCGCTCAGCGCCTCGGCTGGCTCAGCAACTCGGCATAGGCATCGATCATGCGGCGCTCCGAATAGCGTTCGGCCAGCCGGTCGGCGAAAGCCTGGCGCTCGGCCAGCGGCGGAGGCGACTCGCCCCATTCGCGCAGCGCCATGACCCAGCCCTCGACGTCGCGGGGACCGACGAAGCGCGCGGTCGAGCGCCCGTCGATGGTCAGTACCTCGCGGAGGACGGAGATGTCGGCAGCAAGCGTCGGGAGGGCGAGCAGGGCCGCTTCGACCGCCGAGATGCCGAACGTCTCATGCTCGGACGGGAACACGAAGACGTCCGCGGCGCCGTAGAGGTCGATCGCGTCCTGATGCGGCAAGGCGCCGAGCAGGTGAACCCGGTCGGCGACCTCCAGCTGGTCGGCAAGCGCCTGGAACTCGGCTCGAGAAGCGCCGTCGCCGGCGACCACCAGCTGGCAGTCGGGCAAGGAAGGGAGCGCGCGAATGATCGTGTCCTGGTTCTTCTCGAGAACGAGGCGCGCGGTGTTGAGGAGGATCCGGCCGGTCGCCGGGATGCCGTGCCGCTGCAGCGTTTCCGCGCGCGACCGCCGCACCCTGGGACGCGGCACGCCATGCTCGATCAGCCTGAGGTGACGGCGGTAGGCCGGGGAATAATGGTCGAACAGGCTTTGGGTAAAGCCTGTGTTGACGATGTTGACCGGGTACAGGCCGACCGTTCCGAGCAACCGGCTGAGGTAGCGCAGCGGCGCCTTGGTGGCAGAGGGCACGGTCGTCTGATGAACCACGAGGTCACGGCGCCGGGAGACGAGCCCGGCAAGGCCGACCACGATCGACGGCCAGGCCTGGTAGGCGATCACGCCGCGGTGCCGTCGCTGAATTATCACCTGCCCGGCCCTGAGCGCGCCCTTGATCTTGGCCCAGGGCGACATGTCGGGTTGCGGCGTCAGGAACAATGTCTCGACCGCAAAGCCACGCGGGGCAAGCCCCTCGGCGATGCTGTCCGCCAAGGCCAGCACACCGCCGGGATCGGGCGAATTGATGATCTGCAGAATCGGACGGGGCGCGTCGGGCGGAGGGCTGGTCATGGCCTCGTCAGGCATAGCGTCTGCACCAATGTTATCACTACTCGAAATGAGCATGCGCCCTCGTTGCCTGCCGGCACGGCGCCGGCTCGCGCCACCCAACCCCCCACCCGCGGGGCGGTTTCGTTCCGGTTGGACAGGATGGTCATGAAGCCGTCTCGCTTTGGGACCAGGAAGTCCGAAGCCGGGTCAAGGAACGGTTCGCCTGTGGAACTATTTTTGTTCCCGCCGCGTTCATCGGCCCGGCATTAACCCCGCTATTTCGAGCGGGCGACTTGCGTTTGGGATTAGCGATGGGTTGGTATGAAAGTGTCACGCAATTTGCTGCGGACCAGATTGGTGGGCGTGGGCGGAACGGAGAAGCAGGCGGCTCCGACCTGCCCGACAACCTGATGTTCGCACGAACCCAGGACGAGGAGCCGCCGCACCGCGCCTACGAGCCGGTTGCGCCCATGCTCGCCATTCCGTCACGGCTCGAGACCACTGCCATCGATCAGGTCTACATGGCCTTCGACGTGTCGCAGCCGGTCGGTCAGCCGGACGACCTTCGTGGCCGCGACCGCGAGGTCAAGGCGCTGCTGAGCGGCGTCCTTCACCGCCGCAACCACGGTATCGTGTCGGGCCCGCGCGGGTCGGGCAAGACCTCGCTGGTGCGGGTGTTCGGCCAATATGCCGACCGCGAGGGCGTGGTCGTGCTCTATTCGGCCTGCGACGACGGAACGAGCTTTGGCGAACTCATCCGCAGCTACCTCGAGCAGATCCCGCCGGCGATGGTCGACCCGGGCATGGTCGAACTGTTCGAGCAGCGGGTCATCAGCTTCGGTGCGGACAGCAGCCCGTACCAGGCGACCGGCGTGCTCGCGATGTTGAAATATTCGCAGCTGGTGGTGGTGCTGGACGAGTTCGACCGGATCACCGAGGAGGACATGCACGACAAGATCAGCTCGCTCCTGAAGCTGGTTTCGGATGCGCGCCTGCCAGTGCGCTTCGTGCTGGTCGGTGGCAATTCGGCCTTTGCCGATATCGTCCGCGCCCACCCTTCCCTGATGCGCCACATCACCCGCGTGTCGACCGCGCCGCTCGCCAACGAGGCGATCGAGGAATTGCTGGAGCGTTGCTCCCAGCGGTGCGGGATTGACTTCAGCGAGCGAGCCAAGGAGCTGCTCGAGGAAGTCGCCTGCGGCTCGCCCTACCATGCTCGCCTGTTCGGCATGCACGGGGCGCTGAACGCGCTTGCCGAGCAGTCGGATCTCGCCGATGTCAGCCATGTCCAGCATGGTCTGGACGAAGCCTTCGAGGAATGGTCGCTGCTCAACCCGCACGATGCGCAGAACTTCCGCGACGTCCTGCGTGGGCGCTTCGGCAATCCCACCGATTTCGTCGCCTTCGCCAGGCAGGTCGCCTGGCACAATGCCGACGACGACTTCGCCCGCGACTGGAAGATGCAGCCGCGCCATTCGGACGTGGCCCCTCCGACGGGCCTCACCCAGCTGGGCCAGACCGTCCAGGTGGTGGACGATCATGTCACCTTCCGCGATGCCACGGCACCGCAGTTCCTGGTGGCTCTCAATCATGCGCGCGGCTCGGCCGAGCTTCGGATGAACGGTGGTAATCGTGCTTAGCTTCTACGACTGGATCGATGCGATCCGCTATCGCTGGAAGCTCGTCGCCCTGGCGGCGGGCCTGCTGGGCGTTCTGGCCTTCATGTATATCGCGGCCGCACCGCGGACCTACACCGCGACCTCCAGCCTGCTCCTCGACACCGGCTCTGCCGATCCGCTGAGCGACAATTCCAGCCCGGGACGGCAGCAGGATAGCCGGGCGGTGATCGCCACCCAGGCCGACCTCGTCCGCTCGCCCCACGTCGCCGGCAACGCGGCCAGCCTTTCGGGTGTGGCCAAGGATCCGGCCTATATTGAGCGGTGGCGCAAGGAGACGAACGAGCGTCAGCCTTATGCCGACTGGCTGCGCGATCAGATGCGCAGCGCGCTCAAGGTCGAACCCGGCCGGGACACCAATGTCTTGTTGATCCAGGCCAGCGCCGGTTCGCCGGATTCGGCTGCCAAGATCGCCAATGGCTTCGCCAAGGCTTCAGTGGAATCGCAGTACAAGCTGCGCACCGAGCCGGCCAAGGCCTATGCCAGCTGGCTCGAGAACCGGCTCAAGACCGCCCGCACGGACGTGGTTGCCAAGCAGAACGAGCTTGCCGCCTTCACCCGTGCGACCGGGATCTTCAACGACGGCGACCTCAGCAGCGAAGGGAATGCGCTGGCCGACGTGTCGACCCAGCTGGCGACTGCCGAGGCCCGCGCGGCATCGGCCCGCCAGTCGGCATTCGAAGGCGCGCAGGGCCGCGGCGATGCGGAAAAGAGCGTCGGCGTCCAGCAGCTTCGCGCTCAGGTGGCCGAGAAGAGCGGCAAGCTCTCCGAGCTTGAGGCCGTGTTTGGCCCCGAATATCCCGAAGTGAAGCGCACCCGCGCCGAGCTGGGGACGCTGCAGTCGCAGCTCAGCTCTTCGGTTTCGGCCACCACCGGCGCGTTCAGCTCGGCTCGCAGTGCCGAAGCCGCCGCCGAGCGTGCCGCCGCGTCCGCCGCCGAGTCGCGGCTGCGCGGGCTTGCCGCCCAGCAGCGCAGCCGGGTCGCGAGCCAGTCGGGCAACCTTGCCCAGTATCAGCGAATTCGGAACGAGTTCGATGCGGCGCAGAAGACCTTCAACGATCTCAACCAGCGGCTGACCCGCATGCGGTTGCAGAGCGCGGTGCCGCTGACCGAGGTGCAGGTGCTCGACACCGCCAGCCCGCCTTTGGTCCCGAGTTCGCCCAACGTTCCGCTGACCCTGGCGCTGGCGCTGCTGCTCGGCACCATGCTGGGTGCCGGTGCCGCCATCTGGCTCGAATATCGCGATCCGCGAGTGCGCAGCCGCGGCGGGGTCGAGCGTCTGCTCGGTGCCCCCGTCATCGGCCGGATCGCACTCCCGGCTGGCGGGCGTACCCTGGCCAATCGCAACGGCAATGGGCCGCTCATGCTTGAAGGACGGGCCGCCTGATGCGTCTCAGCACCGAAACCCTGCCCCGCGAGGCACACGACCAGCTCCGCTCCGAACAGGGGTTGCTGGTCCGGCACGATGATGCCGGGCTTGCCCGTCAAGGCTCGGGCGATGCCAGCACCTTCTACGAGAGTGACGAGGACCGGGCGCTCTCCACCCAGTTGCGCGAGCTGCTGAACGCGCTGGCACAGGGCCAGGCTATCCAGCGGACTCCGCAGCGATTGGTGATCACGGGCGTGCACACGCAGTCGGAAGCCTCGTTCCTGGCCTCCAAGCTTGCGCTCACCTGTGCCCGGACCGGCTATCGCGTGCTGCTGGTCGATGCCAATTTCGCGCAGCCAAGCGTGCATCACAGCTTCGGCCTGTCGACGCAGCTGGGCTTGTCGAGCCTGCTTGCCTCGTCCAACCCGCCGCACGCGCTGCCGCAGGCGACCGCCGTCCCGAACCTGGCGGCGATCACCATCGGTCCCGATTGCCCGAACTGGTCGAGCCTGCTCAATCGCGAGAAGCTGTTCCACCGGCTGCAGCCGCTGGCGGCCAGCTTCGACTACATGATCGTCGACTGCGGCAACATGACCCCGACGCTGGTCGGACGGGTCAGTGCGGGCGCCGACAATGTGGTGGTGGCCGTCAAGGAGCATGTCGCCTCCATGAAGGAGCTTGCCGGGATCGTGGACTCGCTGCGCAGCGAAGGCGTGGCCGAGCCGGCGATCCTGATGGTCGAGTAGCCTGCCCGTGACGCTCGTCCCCAATCTTCTCCTCCGCTAAGTGCGCATCACCGGCGCCCAGCAACCGACCGGCATCGCGCCGAGCCTCGGGGTTCCGAGTCCGCCGACGCGCGCCCCTACGGTGAACCAGGCCCGCTCCTCTCTCCGCACGCCTGCTGCGCAGCTGGGCATCCTGGGCTTGCTGACGGTGCTGGGAGGCGTCCTGTACAATGCCCTGCTCGCCTTCCTGAACGCGCGTGGCTTGCCCGTATCCATCGCGATGGTGATCGGGACCGAGTTCCTTGTCCTGGCCGTGACGGGACTCGTCCTGCTCAAGTCGGGACTTCGCCCAGGCGATATGCCAGCGCTGCTTCTGCTCGCCTTCTTCCTAGTCGATGCGCTGATCCTGTCGCTGGTCAATGGCGCGCCCTTTCCCGAGATGGCGCGCAATGCGGCGGTAATCTCGCTGTTCCTGATGATTGGGGCGAGGGTCAGCCAGCAGGTCATGATGCGCACCTTCGCGATCACGGCAGGCCTGGTGCTTGCCGTGCTCCTGCTCGAGTCCGTCTGGGTCGAGGGTTATGCCCGCTTCCTGGAGCCGGGCCTCTATTTCGAGCAGACCCGCGGCATCAGCCGCTTTGAACTCGACGAGATCGGGCTTTTCGCGAACGCGATCGGCTTCGATGACCGTTTCTCGATCCTCAACATCGTTGGCCATCGCACCTCCTCGCTGTTCCTCGAGCAGGTCTCGCTGGCCAATTACGCGACCATCCTGACCATCTTCCTGGTCAGCCTGTGGGGCCGGCTGCCGTTGTTCGTGCGGATCACCTATCCGCTGCTGATCGTCGGCATCCTGGTGACCAACAACAGCCGCACGGCGCTGGCGATCTCGCTGATCGCGCCACTGATCTACTGGATCGCACCCAAGTTGCCGCGGCTGGTGAACCTGGCGCTGATGCCGGTGATCCTGTTCGCCGCGCTGATCGTCTCCCTCAGCGCGCCGCCCTCGCGCCAGGACGATCTCGTGGGGCGGCTGAGCCTGACCATCGAGACGCTACGCAATCTCAACCTTCCGGCGCTGTTCGGCGCGCGTGCGGCGGACGCCAACGACTTCCTCGACAGCGGCTACACCTTCGTCATCTATGCCGGGTCGGTCATCGGCCTGCTGGTGCTATGGCTCTTTTATTCGCTGATCGCCGCCGGCACGGGCGCGGCACTGAAGCGCGCCAACCTGATGACCGGCCTCTACCTGTTCCTCAACCTGACGGTCAGCGGAACGTCCGTCTTCTCGATCAAGACTGCGGCGCTGCTGTGGATGCTGGTCGGCTTCCTGCGCCAGGAGGAGGAAGCCGAGGGCGTTGCCGGAACAGCGGCGCCGCGCCGCACCGCCGCCGATCAGCTTCGCGGCTAGCGCGCCAGATACTTGCGCAGCACGGCGGCCTGCGGCCGGTCCTTGCCGTCCTTGGGCTGGATGCTGAGCGGGTAATCGCCCCACCAGTCGCCGCCGGCCCAGTAGTTCCAGCCGATCCAGACGTCTCCATTTTCTCCCAGGAAGGAAAGGAGGTCGTCGAGCGCGGCAAGGCAGGTGGGGCTCTGGTCCCCGCCGAATTCGCCGAGCACGGCCTGGGCGCGCTGCTGCCGAAGCCAGCTGGTGACCCCCTCGAGCCGCTGCCGGCCGACCTTTGCGCCTGAGCAGCCGGGGTTCGAACCGGAAGAGTTGGAGTCGAGATACTGGTGGATCTCGAAAGCGAAGTTGCGACCGGGGTCCTTGAAGTTGGCGAGCGCGGTGGCGTTGCTGTTGCGGCCGCCGTTGTTCCAGCTGTGACCGCCGGTCCAGTTTGTGCCGGGAACCAGGATGAGGTTGGTTGCTCCGGTGCGGCGGATGGCGGCGGTGGTCGCCTCGGCGACCGTGCGCCACTTCCCCGCGTCAATGCCGTGCGGCTCGTTCATCATGCCAAAGGCGATCCGGGGATTGCCCTTCAGCCGCTCGGCCAGCCGGGTCCAGAGGTCGGCGAGCGCCGCCCCCGAGCGATCGGTGGGGCTGAGCACCGTACCGCGATAGCGGCCGTAATTGTGGATCCCGACGATCACCTGACGAAAGTCGCCAAGGTCGGCGAGGCTGGCCTCGAGCCGCTTGACCTCACCCTCGTCCAGCGGACCCATCATCTCGGGCTGGATGCGCTCCCACAGAATCGGAAGGCGGACGCTGTTCATGCCCATGGCCGCGAACGGCGCGGCGGTCGCCCGCGTGGGGTAGGTATAGTCCTTGCCGGCGATGCCCGGCAACTTCTCGGGCGCGAACTCCGCCGAGGCGAGGTTGACCCCTCGAAAGCGCGGCGCGACGCCCGTCTGGGCCGTATCCATGCCACCGGACGGAACCAGCAAGGCGGCGCCAAGCATCAGGGCAGCAAGGCTGGTCGGTCCGGCAATCACCATGAATTTCCTTCGTAAGGGATCCTTGCCGGCCTTCTGCCGGACTAAAGATTGCCCCAGCCTTGCCAGGCTTCGGGCAGCCCCCCTCCTCAGTAGGCCTCGGGGTGGACCAGCACCTTGGCGGTCCGAAGCACGATCGAGATATCCCGCCACAAAGACCAGCCCGTGATGTATTCAAGGTCGGCCTGCAGCCTGGAGGTCAGGTGCTCGCGGGTGTGGGTGGCGCCGCGGAAGCCGCGAACCTGGGCCAGTCCGGTGATCCCGGGCTTGAGCGCATGGCGGTGCCAGTAGCGCTCGTCGATGTGCCAGAACAGCTGGTCGCCGGCGAGCGAGCCCAGCGCGTGGGGTCGCGGTCCGACCACGCTCATGCTGCCGAGCAGGACGTTGATCAGCTGCGGCAGCTCGTCGATGCTGGTCTTGCGCAGGATCTTGCCGACGCGGGTGACGCGGTCATCGTCGCGGCTTGCCGAGCGATTGCCGAGCAGGTCCTCGCGCTCCGTCCGCATGGTACGGAACTTGAAGATTTGAAACAGGCCGTTGCCATGGCCGACGCGCGGCTGCTTGAAGAAGACCGGACCGCGGCTGTCGAGCTTGATAGCGATGGCGACCAGCGCCAGCACCGGCAGCAGCAGCAGCACGGCCGGAACCGTCAGGAACAGGTCGAAGGCGCGCTTGACGACCCGCTGGCGGAAGTTGAGCGGACCGGCAGACACCACCAGCGTGGTGTGACCATCGAGTTCCGACACGCCAAGCGGCGCCAGGTGGTCATAGTCGCGAGACAGGATCTCGCCCTGGATGTCGCTGCCCTTGAGCATCTGCGCCCAGCGCACGGCCGCCGAACGCGAGCAGGACACGATCACCCGGTCCGCGCCGCGCATCACTTCGCTGAAGCGGATCAGCATGGCCGCGTTGGACGAATCGGGTGCAAGGTCGAGGTCGGCCGCGTTCAGGACGACCATCCCCTTGGGAGCCGTGGTAACCGGACCGTCCACCAGCAGAATGTCGTTGGTGAACAAATTCTGGTGTCGGCGACGGATCGCATCACCGGCGGCCTGGCGGACCAGGGTCAACGCGAGCAAGCCGAACATGAAGGTCGAGCCCGTCATCAGGCGGGACAGCCTTTGGTCGACCTTGAGGAAGTAGGACAGCAGGAACAACAGCGCGAAGGCCAGCATCCAGGAACCGACGACCCGCGCGGTTCCGCGCATGGGATTGCGCAGCACTTCGAGGGAGTAGGCTCCGACACCGACGGAGGCGAGCGTGTAAAGGGCGAGGATCGCTCCGGAGACACCGAGCCAACCGTCCGGCATCACCTGGCCGAAGCGGAGCAGGGCGCCGAACAGGACGGACGCCGACACGCTCAGCAGGTCGAGCCCGAGCAGGAGTGCATAAAGCTGAATGCGAAGCGGTCGCTTGGCAGCCCTGGGCTTGTACTTGGGAGCCTCAACTAGGTCCCAGGGAGTAGATTCGAAGGTCATCACTGCTGCGCTCACTTAGGACGCGGTCAGAGACGACGTCCGTACTGGAGTGCTGCTAACCCCCGAACCTGCGCGAAGTTTCAGTAATCAGTAACTTTCGCTTCATCTCTTCGCAGGTGCGAAGAGACTGTGGCTTTTAGATCAACGTGCTGATGACCGCCGTCCAGCAGCCGGCACCTGCCAGAAGGCAGATCGCGAAGCTGCGCACGAATGATGTGGAAACCCGGTCGGCCGCAACAACGAATCGCTCGTGCTTCATGAACCCTCCCCGTCCCGCCACAACGAAGAAACTTATTCGTCGCAGCGGAACCTTTTTGATTTAGCGTCCCGTCTGCACCGCACAAGGCAAAAGAGTCGTTAATTCGGAGGCGGACTTTGCGTCCGTATCGGAGGCAAGCTGGCAGAGGCGAATGAGGCCCTCTCTGCATCCCGGAAGGCTGCGGCCCCTCTACACAGCGCCAAGCTCACGCCAAGTTGAACGAAATCACGTTACGCTGGCGTAATGCCAGGCTCTGCTCCGCTTAACTATGTTCCTCTACTCATCGTCCAACAACAACGGTTAAACGTAACCGATTCAAATCGAATTGGCGTAGGTCTTCTTTAAGAACTTGGCGCGGATAACTCCCCCTGACGGTCAGGCAAACCTGGCCGTGTGGCGTGGCTCTAAAATCCCGGGGGGGATTTCTCCTGATGATCGGTATCAACATCTCTGGTGCGGAATTTGGCGGCGGCGTGGGGGGCAGCCACAATTCCCAATATCACTATCCAACGCTTTCCGAGCTGCAGTTCTACAAGAGCAAGGGCGTGGACCTGGTCCGCCTTCCCTTCAGTTGGGAACGGATGCAACCCAGCGCTTGGGGCTCGCTGAGCCCGACCGAATTGTCCTTGCTCAAGGGCGTGCTGGCCAATGCCGCGAGCCTTGGCATGGACGTCATCATCGATCTCCATAACTACGGCCGCTACTACGGCCAGGCGATCGGCTCGACCGGCGGTCCGACTGCTGCCCAGTTTGCCGATTTCTGGGCCAAGCTGGCGAACGAGGTGAAGGGGTACACCTCGCTGGTCGGCTACGACCTGATGAACGAGCCGCACGACATGCCGTATGCGACGGCCTGGAAGGAAGCGGCGCAGGCGGCCGTGAACGCAATCCGCGGCGTCGATCGCGACAACAACATCTATGTCGAAGGCGATGCGTGGTCGGGCGCGCATAGCTGGATGAAGTACAACAGCAACTTCTTCATCAACGATCCGGCCGGCAAGCTCATCTACCAGGCTCACCAGTATTTCGACCGCGACAGTTCGGGCACCTACACCGGCAGCTACGACCAGGAAGGCGCCTACGCGACCATCGGCGCCGATCGCATGAAGCCGTTCGTCGACTGGCTCAAGGCCAACAACCTCCAGGGCATGATCGGCGAATTCGGTGCGCCCAGCAACGATCCGCGCTGGCTGGAGGTGATGAAGAACGCCGTCGAGTACATGAACGCCAACGGGCTGGTCGGTACCGCTTGGGGCGGCGGCACCTGGTGGCCGACGGAATATTCCATGTTCATGGGCTCGCCCGGCAGGACCGACAGCGCCTACCTAGACCTTCTGGAGCGCTACTTCACGCCGTGGACGGAAGCCGCCGCGCCGAGCGTCGAGCCGACGACTTCGCCCGCTCCGGCCCCGGCACCGGCCCCGGCACCGGCACCGGCACCGGCACCGGCACCGGCGCCGACCCCGAGCTCGAACGTGATTACCGGCACCACCGGCGATGACGTGGTTCGCGGCACGGCGCTGTGGGACGTGGTCGAAGTCAAGGAAGGCAACGACACCGTCTACGGCAGCGGCACCGGCGACCGCATCGACGGCGGCGCGGGCAGCGACCGGGTCGATTACTCGGGCTCGGTCGAGGCGGTCGATGTGGACCTCACCCGCGGCCAGCAGGTCGGCGGCGAAGCAACCGGCGACGAGCTGCTCAACGTCGAGCATGTCACCGGCTCGGCCTATAGCGACCGGCTTGCCGGCGACTGGCAGGTCAACAACTTCCTGGGCGGCAACGGCAATGACCTCTTGCTTGGCCGCGGTGGCGGCGACCGGCTGGACGGCGGCGCGGGCTTCGACACCGTCAGCTATGACGGCAGCGCCAGCGGCGTGACCGTCGACCTGACCGCAAGCACCCAGCTGGGCGGCGATGCGGCAGGCGACGTCCTGATCGGGATCGAGGCGATCGTCGGCAGCAGCTGGAACGACGTGCTTCGCGGCGGCACCGGCAACGACAGCCTTCGCGGCGGCGGCGGCAGCGACCTGCTGGAGGGTCGCGTCGGAAGCGACTCCATCGACGGCGGCGACGGCATCGATACGGCGACCTACGCCAACTCGAACGCAGCGGTGGACATCAACCTGTTCCGTGGCAGCCAGCTTGGCGGCCATGCGGCGGGCGACACGTTGGCCAACATCGAGAACATCGTCGGCTCACGCTACGGTGACCGCATCACCGGCAGCGGCGCGGCCAACCGCCTCGAAGGCGGCGCGGGCGACGATTGGCTGAACGGCAGCTGGGGTTCCGACACGTTGGTCGGTGGCACCGGCCGCGACCGCTTCATATTCGACTCGGTCGGCAACGCGAAGGGAGACCGGGTCGCGGACTTCAGCAGCAAGGAAGACAAGCTCGACTTCAGCGCGATCGATGCCAACGTGAATGCCGCGGGTGACCAGGGCTTCCGCTGGATCGGCACTTCCGGCTTCACGAAGGTGGCCGGCCAGTTGCGGACCTACTCGGAGGCCGGCAGCACCATGATCGCCGGTGACGTCAATGGCGACGGCGTTCCCGACTTCAGCGTGGCGCTGAGCGGCACCTACAACCTCAGCACCGCGCACTTCTTCCTGTAAGCACGAAGGCCAGCACGGGGGCTGGTGGGCGACCCGCCCGCCAGCCCCTTCGTGCGTCATGGCACCGGTAAAGCCCTGCGGCGTTGAAAGACGGCAAGCCCCGCCCCTTTCACGAAGCTGGACACCACCGGATCCATGGCCGTCAGAACACCGCTGCTCGATTATTATGAAGTCCTGGGCGTCGCCAAGGATGCGGGGCCGGGCGAGATCGAACGCGCATTCAAGAGCGGGATCATCCGCTATCGCGACATTCCCGGGTCCGGCGAGCAGACCCGCCGCCTGAACCTTGCCTATCGTGCGCTGATCAATCCCGAGCGGCGACGCGACTATGATGCCGCCTTGCGCGGGGAGCCGCCGCCCGAGCGGGAAGAGCGGGCCGATGCCCCAGTCGCCGCCGGTGCGGCCGCTGGCGCCGCATCGCTGGCCGCGGCCGAGGAAGCGCCGCCGCCGCAGCCGCCGGTGCGAGAAGAGCTTGTCGAGGATTACGAGGAGGAGCCGCGCCGGCGCGGAGCCCCGCTGTGGGCACTTGGGGCGCTGGCCGCGGTACTCCTGCTGGTTGCGGGACTTTGGGCAGGCGGAATGTTCGGATCGGACCCGCAGGTTGCAAGCCGAGACGCGAACGGCGCGTCTACTGTGAAGATCGGAAATGGCGAGCGGCCGGCTGAGGAGCGGGGCGGCCTGGCCGGTGCGCTGGCATCGCTGCTGCCGTCCGACGACGAGCCGGCCGCGGTTCCCTTGCCCACGACCGAGGAGCAGGCGGCGGCCGGAGCGGTCACCGACGGCGTGGTGACGGCCCAGGCAGGCACGGACGACGTCGCGCCCCCGCCCCTGTCGACGAGCCAGGGCGTTGCGGCTGCAGGCGCCGACGGAGACGTTGCGGTGGCTGCCGAGGAGCCGGCCTCCACGCCCGCGACCGATCCCATTCCCGAACCAGCGCCGCCGCCGGCCGCCGAGCCTCGGGCTGCACCGGCACCGACTCCGGCACCCGTCGATCGCAGCGCCCCTGCCCGCTTGCTTCGCGGCGGGCTGGTCGATGCGGACAATCGCGGCGGGCGGTTCGCGGGCTCGGTCGGAGTGCGGCTTCGGGTCGCGACCAATGGACGACCGCAAGGCTGCCAGGTGACCCGATCGAGCGGGAATGCGGCACTGGACCAGACGACCTGCAGCTTGCTCCAGCAGCGGTTGCAGTTCGCGCCGGCCCGTGACCGCGACGGCAATCCGGTGACGGTGGAAGTCGAAAGCACCCACACCTGGGCGAGACGCCGCGGACGCTAGGTGACACGCCCCGGGCGCTGACCCGCGGCGTGCCCCTCAGTTACGCACGGCCATATTCGTCGTCGATCCGGACGATGTCGTCCTCACCGAGGTAGGGACCGCACTGAACCTCGACCAGCTCGAGCGGCACCTTGCCCGGGTTGGCCAGGCGGTGCGTGCCGCCGGCGGGAATGTAGGTTGACTGGTTTTCCTGAAGCAGCTGGACCTTGCCGTCGATGGTCACCTCGGCGGTGCCGGACACGACGATCCAATGTTCCGACCGGTGATAGTGCATCTGCAGGGACAGCTGCTCGCCCGGCGCGACCAGGATGTGCTTGATTTGATAGCGGGCCCCGCGATCCTTGGTCTCGTAGCTGCCCCACGGCCGTTCGACGCGCGACGGCAGGATGGCGAGCTCGCGCTCTTCCTTCTTCAGGCGGTCGACGACGTCGCGCACTTCGGCGGCGCGCTCGATCGGCGAGATGAAGACCGCGTCACGGACCGCAATCACGGCCATTCCGTTGAGCCCGACCGCGGCCACCGTGGCATTTCCTTCGGCCCGGATGATCGAGTTGGACGTGTCGATCGCGATCACGTCGCCCTGCAGCGCATTGGACTGAGCGTCCTTGTCGGCGAGCTGCCAGACCGCGCTCCAGGAGCCGACGTCCGACCAGGCCATGTCCACCGGCACCATGTAGGCGCGGTCGGTCTTCTCCATGATGCCATAGTCGATCGAGATGTTCGGACCGGCCTCGAAGGCAGCCTTTTCGGGCCGAACGAACTTGCCATCGGCCGACTTGCCCTCGAGGGAGCGGCTGACCGCGTCGACCAGCTCCGGCATGAGCCTTGTCGCTTCGTCGCGGAAGGAGGAAGCGCGAAACAGGAAGATGCCCGAGTTCCAGTAGAAGCCGCCGCGACGCAGATAGTCCTCGGCGGTCTGGAGATCCGGCTTCTCGGTGAAGGCGCGTACGGGGCGGGCATCGCCGAGCGCCTGGCCGTCGCCGACCTCGATATAGCCATATTGGGTGTTGGGTCCGTCCGGGCGCACGCCGAAGGTGACGATGCCGCCCTGGTCGGCCGCCGGAACGCCGGCCTGGATGGCCGCGGCAAAGGCTTGCGGGTCCTCGATCACATGGTCGGAGGGAAGCAGCAGCAGGAGGTCGTCATCGCCCTGTCCGAGCGACCACAAGGCAGCAAGGACGGCTGCGGCGGCAGTGTTGCGGCCACTGGGTTCGAGCAGGATGGTGTCCACCTCGATCCTGG